>Ga0307986_10001729_pt1 | contig 15844 bp, 13 predicted proteins | sample EllFjometageno82_FD_203170 | JGI IMG/M metagenome (GOLD analysis project Ga0307986, IMG submission 203170) | Marine microbial communities from Ellis Fjord, Antarctic Ocean - #82 | ecosystem: Environmental > Aquatic > Marine > Unclassified | place: Southern Ocean | collected 2014-10-09
AGAAGTAATGAAAGAAGATAAGGTTATAATAGAAGACTTAATTATAGCAGCTCACAATAATGCAAGGTCTGAACTTAAGTTAAAAACTTCTGAAGAAATTTCAAAATCTACGAGTGGATTTGGTATTCCTGGTTTTAAATGGCCTCTTTAATCAAATGCAAAATATTAACGAAATTGAAGAATTAATTAAACTAATTGCTAAACTTCCAGGCCTAGGTCCAAAATCTGCAAAAAGAATTGTATTAAAACTTATCAATAATAGGGATGAATTAGTTAAACCAATGGCTAATACTCTAGCTCAAGTTTACAAAAATGTTATTAGGTGTCAGTCTTGTGGCACATTGAAATCAAATTCTTTAGGATGCAATAACTGTGAAGATACCAATAAAAGATATAGCAAAATATGTGTAGTTGAAGATATTGCCGATCAGTGGTCGATTGAAAATTCAAATATTTATAGAGGATACTTCCATATTCTTGGAGGAACAATTTCTTCTGCTGGCCAAAGAAAAGAGGATCTTTTAATTAACTCATTAGTAGAAAGAGTTATTAAGGAAAATATTGAAGAAGTTATATTGGCAACAAGCGCAACAGTTGAAGGTCAAACTACAGCTTACTACATTCAAGATAGCCTCAAAAAAACAAATACAAAAGTTACAAAACTTGCACAGGGCTTACCAGTAGGAGGTGAAATAGAGAACCTAGACGATGGAACTTTATATTCAGCTTTTAAAAATAGAACTGGAATTAAAACTAACTCTGACTAGATTTCTTCAACAATCGATTTAGATGCAATAGAGGTTCTGTATAACCAGAAGGTTGTTCTTTACCTTTAAAAATTAAATCACAAGCGGTTTTAAAAGCAATCGATTTATCAAAATTTTCAGACATCATCTCGTAACTTCCTTTTCCAGAACGAGTGTATGCACTATCATTTTTATTTTGATCATCAACAACTTTTGCCATTTTTTTCATTATTTCCATAACTTGTAACTTTGTACAAATATCGTGATGTATCCAATTAGCAATATGCTGAGAAGAGATTCTTAAAGTGGCTCTATCTTCCATTAAGCCAACATTATTAATATCAGGCACTTTTGAACAGCCAACTCCATGATCCACCCATCTTACAACGTATCCCAAAAGAGTTTGTGCAGAATTTGAAATTTCAGAATTAATTTCTTCTATTGACCAGTTTGGTCTATCTGCAATTGGAACTGTTAAAAGAGTATCAAGTTTTGCAGACTTTCTTTTTTGAATTTCATTTTGTTTTTCAAAAATATTTATCTCATGATAATGTAAAGAGTGAAGGGCTGCTGCTGTAGGTGAAGGAACCCAAGCACAATTTGCTCCAGCCATTAAATGACTAGTTTTTTGGTTCATCATATCTTTCATTTTATCAGGCATAGCCCACATTCCTTTACCAATTTGCGCTTTACCAGAAAGGCCACACTGTAGACCAATATCAACATTATTATTTTCGTATGCACCAATCCACTTAGAGGACTTCATGTCACCTTTTTTAATCATAGGGCCAGCTTCCATTGAGGTATGCATTTCATCACCAGTTCTGTCTAGAAAACCTGTGTTGATAAAAAATACTCTATTTTTAAGTGTTCTAATACACTCTTTTAAGTTTGAAGAGGTTCTTCTTTCTTCATCCATGATTCCAATTTTACATGTATATCTTTCTAACTCTAAAACTTCTTCAACTTTAGTAAAGATCAAATCTGTGAATGAAGTTTCATCTGGACCATGCATTTTTGGCTTAACAATATAAATTGAGCCACTTCTTGAGTTACCTCTTTTATTTATATCATGAAGGCATGCAGCTGAAGTTATGAAGGCATCCATAATCCCCTCTGGAATCTCAGAGTCATCCTTTAAAAGGATTGCCGAGTTAGTCATAAGGTGTCCAACATTTCTTATTAACAGTAGACTTCTTCCATGTAATTTTAATCCTTTGCCATCTTTAGAAATATAACTTCTGTCGGGATTTAATTTACGCTCATAAGTCTTTCCATTTTTTTCAAATGTTGATTTTAAATCGCCCTTCATTAAACCAAGCCAATTGCGGTAGCAAAAAATCTTGTCATCAGCATCAACTGCAGCAACACTATCTTCATTATCACAAATGGTTGAAACTGCTGCTTCAACAATAATATCACTAATTTTTGCAGAATCATTTTTTGCACTTAAAGCTTTTGGATCTATAATTATCTCTATGTGAAGATTGTTATTTTTGAGAATTATTGCTGAGGGATTATTAACCTCTCCTCTATGACCAATAAATTTATCTTTATTTTTCAGTGACGTTTCAACATCATCCTTTAATACAACAAGAGAGCCATCATTAATTTTAAATCCTGTGATATTATGCCAATCTAAATTTTCTAAAGAAAAATATTTTTCTAAAAAATTTCTTCCATATTTTATGACCATTTTCCCTCTTAAAGGATCATACCCCTGAGAGGTACTATCTTCAGATTTTTCAATTACGTCAGTACCATATAGGCTATCATATAAACTCATCCATCTTGCGTTAGCAGCATTCAATGCGTACCTCTCGTTCATGATTGGAACTACTAATTGGGGACCTGCAATACTAGTTATTTCATCATCAACATTACTTGTTTTGATTTTAAAATCAGGACCTACTTCCTTAAGATAATCGATTTCTTTTAAAAATTTTTTATATTCCTCTAAATTGATTTTACTACCTCTATTTGCAATGTACCAAGCATCTATTTTTTTTTGTAAACCATCTCTTATTTTTAATAATTCTTTATTTTTTGGAGCCAACTCATGAACCACTCTGTCAAAACCTTCCCAAAATTTTTCTGATGATATATTTGTATCTTTAAGCAATTCTTCATTAACAAAGTTAAGCAATTTATTAGAAACTGACAGATTGTGTATTTTTGTATATTGTTCTTTCATAGCACCCATATTACCCCATCTGTATTTTTGCCTGAGAGTTTTTGCTCCATCGGCGAGATTAAGTCTCTTTCCAGAGTGTTATGTTTATTATCGGTCCTTTTGCCTGAGAGTTTCCGGGGTGGTTGCTCCTTCGGCGCTATTCTTATAGTCTCTCCCGATATTAAATTAAACTACTTCTTAATAAAATTAAGTCAAATATTAATTATTTAAAACATTTTATTGCCTTTTTTCTTAATCAATTAATGTTTAATATATTCAAATGAAAAATTATTTAAGTTTTGAGACAAATATTAAAGACCTTGAGTCTGAAATAGAAAAATTAAAAGATCCATACAATCAAGATGGTCTTTCCGAGGTAGACACACAAAAAATCTCAGAGTCTCAACAAGAAATAGATGCAAAACTAAAGGAAATTTATTCTAATTTAGATCCTTGGCAAACAACATTGGTTGCAAGACATGAGGATAGACCAAAAGCAAAATTTTTTATAGATAATTTGTTTGAAGATTTTATCTCATTATCAGGTGATAGATTCTATGGAGAAGACAAATCTGTTTTAGCAGGTTTTGCAAAATTTAATGAAAAATCAGTTTTAGTTATAGGTCAAGAAAAAGGAGATAGTCTTGAAACTAGAATCGAAAGAAATTTTGGAATGATGAGACCCGAGGGCTATAGAAAGACTATAAGACTGATGAAACTTGCAGATAAGTTTAATATACCAATAATTTCTTTTATAGATACACCAGGTGCATATCCGGGGGTAGGAGCAGAAGAGAGAGGTCAAGCAGAAGCGATTGCAAAATCAATAGAGTGTTGCATGCTGCTAAGTGTTCCAACATTTGCAATTGTTATTGGCGAAGGTGGTTCTGGTGGTGCGATAGCACTAGCATCTGCCAATAAAGTCATGATGTTAGAAAATGCAATTTATTCCGTAATATCTCCAGAAGGATGTGCTACAATTTTATGGAGAAATCCCAAAAGAACACTTGAAGCCGCAAAAGCAATGAAACTATCATCAAAAGATCTTTTAGATTTAAAAGTAATTGATGAAATTATTTCTGAACCAGTTGGAGGTGCCCATAGAGATAGAGATTTAATTTTAGACAATGTTAGAAAATCAATTGAAGATAATTTAGATAAATTTTTAAATATGAATAGAGACGAAATCTTTAATCATAGGAAAAATAAATTCTTAACAATTGGAAGAAGCAAAGGTTTTGTTGGTCAATTAGATGATTTAAACACACTAAGTATGAAAAAGAATAAGATTAATACATTTATTGAAAGTATTTTTAAATCAAAAATAAATTTAGGAATTTCTTTTGTCGTAATTGTTTTACTGGGTTACTTAATGTTTTTTTTATAAAGCACCACAGCATTTTTTATATTTTTTACCAGATCCACATGGGCAAGGCTCATTTCTGCTAATTTTTTTCTCAATATATTTTGGATCGATTTTATTTTTTTTGAGAGGCTCTTTTACTTGAGTAGATCCTTGGACTATTTGTAAATTAATTAAGATTGTTACAAAATCAATTTTTAATTTATTTAATAAATTTTCAAAAAGATGAAAAGCTTCTTTTTTATATTCAATCAAAGGGTCTCTTTGTCCGTAAGATCTAAGTCCTATGACTTGTCTTAGTTGTTCAAGATATTGAATATGTGATTTCCAGTTTAAATCAATGCATTGAAGAAAAATTCTTTTTTCGATTTCTTTTGCCTTGTCTTCATTTAGTATTTTAACTCTTTCACTTCTTGCTATCATAAATTTGGTATTAATTTTTTCTTTAAAATCTTGATTTTTTAAATTAATTAAAATTTCAAACTCTTGATCATTAACACTTTTTCCAAGTAAAATTCTTAGTTGATTGACAAACTCATTACTTTTAGTTTTTGATAAATTTTGATCTTTTAAACTTATTAGGTGAGACATAATTTCAGACATAAATTCATCTGAATAGTCAAAAACCTTTTCACTATTCATTACCCCGTCTCTCTGGGAAAATATTACATGCCTTTGATCATTTAAAACATCATCAAATTTTAATAAATTCTTTCTTATATCAAAGTTTCTTGCTTCAACTTTTTGTTGTGCTCTTTCAAGTGCTTTATTAATCCAAGGATGATCAATACTTTCTCCATCTTTTAATCCAAGTTTTTGAAGAATGTTATTCATGGACTCTGAGCCAAAAATTCTCATTAAATCATCTTCTAAACTAACATAAAAAATTGAGCTTCCTTCATCACCCTGACGACCAGCTCTTCCCCTTGCTTGGTTATCAACCCTTCTAGATTCCATTCTTTCAGTACCAATTACAAAGAGACCACCTAATAATTTAATTTTATCCTTATTAATCGAAAGTTCTTTATCAGGCTGACTACCTTTTTTTCCACCCAATTGAATATCAACTCCTCTTCCAGAAATACTAGTTGTAATTATCACAGAATTAATTTTACCAGCATTAGCTATAATTTCTGCTTCATTTTCATGATTTTTTGCATTTAACACTACATGTTTTATTTTTACATAATGAAGTAGTTTTGAATAAACTTCAGATTTATTAATACTTGAAGTAAAAATTAAAATTGGTTGGCCTATTTTTTGACACTCCAACACTTTTTTAATTATAGCTTTATTTTTTTCTTCCTCAGTTCTGAAAATTTGATCATTCCAATCATCTCTGATCATTTTTTTATTTGTAGGAATTATAACTACAACTAAGCTATATATTTCATAAAATTCTTCAGCCTCAGTAGCTGCTGTTCCGGTACATCCTGAAATTTTATCATAAAGTTTGAAATAGTTTTGATAAGTTATAGAAGCAAGTGTTTGATTTTCAGCCTGCACATCTATTCTCTCTTTAGCTTCGAGCGCTTGATGGAGACCATCTCCAAATCTTCTTCCTTCTAAAATTCTGCCTGTAAGTTCATCAATAATTTTTAAAGTTCCATCTTTAACAATATAATCCTTACCTTTTTCAAATAAATGATTTGCTTTTAATGATTGATTAACATGATGAACGAGACTCAAATTTTCTGGATCATAAAAATTATTATTTTTTAAAACACCAGCATTTGAAAGCATTTTTTCAACTTCATTGATTCCTTCGTTTGTAAGTAAAATATTTTGATCTTTTTCATCAATTTCATAATGTTCTGATTTTAACATTCTAAGTAATTTATCGATTGCAAGATATTGATCTGTTTTATCTTCGGCTGCTCCAGAAATTACTAGTGGTGTCCTAGCTTCATCAATCAAGCAAGAGTCTATTTCATCAACAATTGTAAAGACATGCCCTCTTTGAACCATTTGCTCTTTAGAGAGTTTCATATTATCCCTTAAGTAGTCAAAACCAAGTTCACTATTAGTTGCATAAGTAATGTCACAATTATAATTTTTCTTCCTTTCATAGTCGTCTTGGTCATTATTTATGTATCCATAAGTTAGCCCTAAAAATTTATAAATATCACCCATCTCTTGAGAATCTCTTTTAGCTAAATAATCATTAACTGTAACAATGTGTACACCTTTGCCAATTAGTGCATTTAAATAAGCTGCAAGACAAATGGTTAAAGTTTTTCCTTCTCCAGTTTTCATTTCTGCAATTTTTCCTTCATGCAAAACAACACCACCTATTATTTGAACATCATAGTGTCTCTCATTCCTAGACCTATTAGATGCCTCCCTTACAAGAGCAAAAGCTTCTGGTAACAAGATGTTAATATCAGTTCCCTGAGCAATTTGATTCTTTAATGCGAGAGTTTTCTTTGGAAAATCTTCATTTGAAAGTATCTTAATTTTGTCCTCAAATGAGTTAACTTTTTCAACAATTTTTATAATTCGATCAAGCTCTTTTTGATTGCTTGATTTGATGAATTTTGAAAGGAAATTTAAAGGATTAAGCATCTAATTTATTTGATATTATTTAATTATAACTTTTAATATAAGTATGAAACAAATATTTTAAATAGTATGACAATTAACTTTAAAAATTTTATAAATTTTCATCCATCAGGGTCAAAATTGTATGACTTTCAGGATTTAGATCATATAGATGGGGTTTCAATCTCCACTGTTTGTGCAAACTTATACAGAAAACCGAGAGATGATTTGGTTATGTTTTATTTTAGAGATGGAGCAAATTATGCTTCTGTTTATACACAATCAAAAATAGTTTCAGAAAATATCAAATGGAATTTAAATATAAAAAGTAAAAAAATAAAATCACTCATTATTAATACCAGAAATGCTAATGCATTTACTGGGCCAGAGGGCTATAAAGGTTTAAAAGAAATAGCAGAAGAAGCTTCACTACAGCTTTCTAGCAAACAAAAACAAGACGAAGATTACCCAAAAATCGTATCATCGAATGAAATTCTTTTTGGCTGTACGGGTACAATTGGTGAAAAATACCCAACTGAAAAAATTAAAAATAGCATTCCTTTTTTAATCGATAAAATTAAGTACACACAAAATAAATTAATTTGGATGAAAGCTGCATTAGGTATAATGACGACTGACCTAAAACCAAAACTTGCGATGGAAGAATGTAGTATTGGTAATAAAAAAGTAAAAATTTATGGTATTGCAAAAGGATCGGGAATGATTTTTCCAAATATGGCAACAACATTGGGTTATGTTTTTACTGATGCCAATCTTTCAAATGATATTTTAAAAGAATTACTCAAAAAAAATATTGAAACAACCTTTAATGCAATTACTTGTGATGGAGACACGAGTACAAATGATATGGTTTCTATTTTCTCTACTGGAAAAGTTAAAAACTCAAAAATAAATAATATTAATGATACAAAAATAAAACATTTTAATGTTGCGCTACATTCAGTTTTGTTAAATTTATCAAAAAGAATAGTTGCTGATGGAGAAGGGGCTAGTAAATTTATAATAATTAATATTCATAAATCAAAAAATGAAAAGGACGCAAAAAAAATTGCTTTTTCAATTGCCAACTCACCGTTAGTTAAAACTGCTATTGCGGGTGAAGATCCAAATTGGGGTAGAATAATAATGGCCATAGGTAAATCTGGAATAAATATAAATTTAAAAAAATTATCAATCAATTTTGGAAATATTAAAGTTATAGATAAAGGACAGCTTGTAAGTAATTATAAAGAAAGTGAAGTTAAAAATTATATGAAAGAGCACACAATTGATATTTCGATAAATCTTAATATGGGTTTAAAAAAATTTACTGTGTACACGATGGATTTAACTAAAAAGTATATAAATATTAATGCTAATTACAGAACTTAGTAGAACATTGAATTAATTTGACTATTCTTAACTTTAATTAATGATTTTGTATAAACTTATTTGTAAAGATTGTGAAGTTTCTTTTGATAGTTGGTTTTCATCAATTAGAGAATATGAAAAATTAAAAAAAAAAAAATTCCTTAACTGTCATATTTGTAATTCATTAAATGTAGAAAAAACTTTAATGTCACCAAGTGTAGTTAAATCAAAAGATAATACTAAAATTGCTAACCAAGAGTTAAAAAATAAAGAGATAAAAAAAACAATTTTAGAATATCAAAACTTTATTAAAAAAAACTTTAATTATGTTGGTGAAAATTTTGCTTATGAAGCAAGGTCCCTACATTATAAAAATAAAAAAATATCTAAAGGAGTTTATGGTACAGCTAGTAAGAAAGATCTTAAAGAATTAAATGAAGAAGGTATAGAGGTAAATAAGATACCCTGGGTAAAAAATATTATAAATTAATTTTTTAAAAATTTTGTTATATAATTAATAGAAGTGTCAGTACTTATTTTCCAGCTATTATCCAATATATTAAATTTCATGCCATCTAGTTTTTTAAATATTAAAGTGTTTTTTTTTGAAATACTTATTAAATCATCAGGTTTTACAAATTTTTCCCAATCGTGAGTTCCAATAGGTAGCCATTGCAAAATATACTCAGCGCCTATAATTGCAAATACATATGATTTTAAAGTCTTATTTAAAGTTGCAATAAACATTACACCGTTTTTTCTTAGTAATTTTGAACTTTCTTTAATAAAAAAATTTATATCTTCAACATGTTCAACTATTTCCATATTTAAAATCACATCAAATTTTATCTTAGTTTTTAGTTTTTCAGGTGATGCTACTTTGTAATCTATATTAAGCTTATTTTTCTTTGCATGAAACTTCGCAACTTTAATGTTTTTTTCTGATGCATCTATTCCAACAACACTAGCACCTAGTCTACACATGGGCTCAGACAATAATCCTCCACCACACCCAATATCTAGTATCTTGATATTTTTCAATGGCTTACTGGAAGACTTAATATTGAAATCTTTAACTATATTTTCTTTTATGTATTTAATTCTGATAGGATTAAAGTTATGTAAGGGTTTAAATTTTCCATTAGGATCCCACCATTCTTCAGCAATTCTTGAAAATTTTTCTATTTCTTTTTTATTTATTGAATTCATAATAGATCACTTGTGGACATAACAATTAAGATGTATTTTATCAAATATAAATTAATTATAATTATCAATGAAAAGTGTCATTTTAAAGTTCGGTGGAACTTCTGTAGGGAATATAGATAGAATAAAAAATGTTGCCAATATAATTTGCTCCTATAAAAATAAAAATACCGCAGTAATTGTGGTTTCTTCAGCAATGAGTGGAGCTACTAATGATTTAATAAAAAAAACAAAAGAGTTAAGTGACAACTTTGATCCTGCAGAATATGATGTTTTGCTATCGTCAGGTGAACAGGTAGCTTGTGCGCTAATAGCAGGTAGATTGAAACACCTTGGGTATAAAGCAAGGTCTTGGATTTCTTGGCAACTCCCCATTCTTACTGATGGCCCTCACAGAGCAGCAAGAATAAATAAGATAAATAAAAATAAAATATCAAAATTTATCAACACAGGTGGAATACCTATTATATCTGGCTTTCAAGGAGTTAACGAGGATAATAGAATTACAACACTTGGCAGAGGTGGAACTGATGCAACAGCTATAATGCTAGCAAAGTTTTTTAATGCTAGTGAGTGCATTATTTATACTGATGTAGATGGAGTTTATACAACAGACCCAAGAAATCATTTAAAAGCAAAAAAAATTGATAAGATTTCCTACGACGAGATGTTGGAAATGGCTTCGCTTGGTGCAAAAGTCATGCAACCTACTTCGGTTCAAGACGCTAAATTAAATAATATAAGCTTTTTAGTTAAATCATCTTTTGTAAAAAAGAAAGGGACTCTAATAACGAGTAATAAAAAAGCTTTCAGTGATCAAATTATTACAGGTATTACCTCAACAAAAAATGATGCCAAAGTTACCATGGTTGGAGTTAAAGATAAACCGGGCGTGGCAGCTTCTATTTTCAAACCACTATCACTTAATCAAATCAATGTAGACATGGTGGTACAAAATATCTCATTAAACAGTAAAGAAACAGATATGACGTTTACTATTAAGTCAGAAGATTTAAAAAAAACAGAAAAAATAATAAAACAAAATAAAAAAATTTCTTTTAGAAAGTTTACATATGATAGCAATGTATCAAAAGTATCAATTATAGGAGTTGGAATGATTACAACACCTGGAATTACTTACAGGATGTTTCAATCATTAGCCTCAAAAAAAATTAATATTATGGTTATTTCAACATCAGAAATAAAAATTTCAGTTTTAATTTCCAACAAACATGTGAAAAAAGCTATTGCAGCTCTTCATAAAGAATTTAAATTAGATTAAATCATGAGCTTAAGACCATTTAGAGACATTAATAGAAAAAAAACAAAAGTTATAAAAGTTGGTGATGTAATGGTAGGTGGAGACAATCCTATATCTGTTCAGTCAATGACCAATACATTAACTACAGATATTCAAGCCACCATTAAACAAATTAATGATATTCATGAAGAGGGTGCTGATCTTGTTAGAGTTTCTTGTCCAGATAAAGAATCTTCTTTAGCACTTAAGGAAATCACCAAGAATGTTTCTGTTCCAATAATTGCTGATATTCATTTTCATTATAAAAGAGCCATTGAAGCTGCTGAAAATGGAGCAAAATGTTTAAGGATTAATCCAGGTAACATAGGTGATAAATCGAAGATACATGACGTACTAAGTGCGGCCAAAAATAATGATTGTTCAATTAGAATAGGTGTCAATGCAGGCTCTCTTGAAAAAGATATTTTAGAAAAATATAAAGAGCCATGTCCCGAGGCTTTAGTTGAAAGTGCACAACGGAATATCAAAATTCTTGAAGATCAAGATTTTTTTAATTTTAAAATTAGTGTCAAGTCTTCAGATGTTTTTTTAACTATGGCTGCATATCGCCAACTTTCAAAAGTGACAGATTATCCATTGCACTTAGGGATTACAGAGGCTGGAAGTTTTATTTCAGGAAGTATTAAATCTTCGATAGGCTTAGGATCGCTATTAATGGATGGAATAGGTGACACAATAAGAATTTCATTATCGGATGACCCTGTTAAGGAAATTAAGATAGGTAATGAAATATTAAAATCACTAAATTTAAGAAATAGAGGTGTAAAAATTATATCTTGCCCATCTTGTGCTCGGCAAGCCTTTCAAGTGATAAATACAGTTAAAACATTAGAAGAGAAACTTTCCCACATAAAAACTCCGATAACCCTATCAATTATTGGCTGCGTAGTAAATGGACCGGGAGAAGCTGCAATGACAGACGTAGGCATTACTGGTGGTGGTAAAGGGAATAATATGCTCTATTTATCTGGTATTCAAAGTGAAAAAGTTTTATCAGAAGATATAATATCGAAAGTTGTAAGTGAAGTTGAAAAAAAAGCTGCTGAATTTGATAAAAAACTAAAATGATACCTTTAAAAACTATTGAAGAATTGATATTTAAGCATTCCTCATTAGAGAAGGAATTATCAGCAGGTGATGTAGATAAAAAACTATTTGCTGAAAAATCAAAAGAATACTCAGATTTAAATGATGTAATTAGTGATGCTAAAAAGTATTTCTCATATGAAAGGGAAAAGAAAGATTTAGAAAAGATTCTAGATGATTCTGATGGTGATGATGAATTTAAAGTAATGGCTGAAACTGAATTAAAAGACCTTAAGTCAAAAAATGAAATGATAGAAAAAAAATTAAAACTATTCTTACTACCCAAAGATGATGCTGATAAAAAAAATGCAATTATAGAGATTAGAGCTGGTACTGGTGGTTTAGAAGCAAGTTTATTTGCTTCAGATCTTTTTAAAATGTATGAAAAAGTCAGTCATCAAAAAAAATGGGAATTGGAATTAATAAGCATGTCCCAGAGTGAAGCAGGTGGACTTAAAGAAGTTATTGCATCAATTAGAGGAAAAAATATTTATTCAACTTTGAAGTATGAAAGTGGAGTTCATCGAGTTCAGAGGGTTCCAGATACAGAAACGCAAGGAAGAATTCATACTTCTGCAGCAACAGTAGCTGTTCTGCCAGAAGCAGAGGAAGTAGACATAAAAATAAATGATTCAGACCTAAGAATTGATGTTTTTAGAGCTGGCGGCCCAGGAGGGCAGTCTGTAAATACAACTGATAGTGCCGTAAGAATTACCCACATTCCGACTGGATTATCTGTGTCTCAGCAAGATCAAAAATCACAACACAAAAATAAAGCAAAAGGAATGTTAATTTTGAGATCAAGACTTTATGAATTGGAAAGATCAAGAATAGAGAGTGAAAGATCGCAGGATAGAAAAAATAAAATAGGAACTGGAGATCGCTCTGAAAGAATTAGAACATATAATTTTCCACAAGGAAGAGTAACTGATCATCGCATCAATCTAACACTGCACAAGCTTGAAGCCTTTTTAGAAGGTGAAGCCTTTGATGAAATGGTAGAAAACCTAACATTACAGGCACAAGAAGAGAAATTGAATAATCTTAATTAAAATGAATATAGAAGACATTTTAAATGAGGGAATAAGTATATTACAAAAAAATAAAATACCCAATCCTCAGCTTGATAGTGAAATATTATTATCTAACTCAATTAAAAGAGATAAAAAACATATTATTTTAAATCCTAAAGAAATCTTGAATTCGGAAAAACTAGTTAAATTTCAAAATTTAATTGAAAGAAGAAAAAAAGGAGAACCAATTGCTTACCTAATAAACAAAAAAGAGTTTTGGAAAGATGAATTTTTTGTCAATAAAGATGTGCTAATTCCAAGGCCTGATACAGAATTAATAATAGAGCAAGTTTTAAAAATTTATTCGACAGATGTACAGTTGCAAGTTCTAGATATTGGAACTGGGTCAGGATGTATTCTTTTATCAATATTAAAAGAGAGACCTAATTTTTATGGAACTGGAATAGATATCTGCAAAAAAAGTATAAATGTAAGTAAATTCAATACAAAACAGCTCAACTTAGTGAATAGGGTAAAGTTTTTTCATTCTAGTGTTGACAATTTTAAAATTGGGAAATATGATCTTATTGTTTCTAACCCTCCTTATATTGAGTTATTAAATTTAAAATATTTGGAAAAAGACGTTGTTAACTTTGAACCAAAGTTAGCTTTAAGTGGCGGGTTTGATGGGTTTTTAAAAATCAGAAAAGTTATTAATAAAGCAAGTTCTCTGATAAAAAAAAATGGGAAATTTATTTTAGAGATTGGATTTAATCAAAAAAATAAAGTTAAGAAAATATTAAAAGAAGAAGGTTTTTACATAAACAAAGCCATAAAAGATTATGGAAATAATGATCGCTGCATAATCAGCACTAAAATTTAAATTAAAAGATAAAAATATGGTAACATTTAGAAATAATAACAATAATAATAACAATAATAGAAGACCCCCATTTAGAAGTAATAATAATAGAAGACCCCCATTTAGAAGTAATAATGAGGGATCTAAGTTTTCTAATAATGATAATTTTCACAGAAAAGCTCCAGGTAGAAATAACCATAATGCTTCAAAGCTAATTGAAAAATATAATGAGATGGCTAGAGAAGCACTAGCAAGTGAAGACAGGGTTTTATCTGAAAATTACTTTCAGCACGCTGATCACTTTACAAGAGTACAAAATGAACAAGAAAGTATACGAGTGGCTAGAGTAAATTCCCCTCCTGTTCAATCAGTAAATCCCGTTAAAATTGAAGGTGATGAACCAAAAGAAGTTCCTAAAACTGTTAAAACTGAAGAAGTAAAAGAAGTTGCTAAGACTGTTAAAACTGAAGAGATGAAAAAAACAATTCCCAAGCCAGAAGTTAAAAAAATTATTGAGAAGAAGCTGGTAGAAAAGAAATCAGCTACAATTTAATTTAAGCCAATAATTATCTCTGATTTTAAAACATCTAACTTGATTTTTTTAACCTCAAAGATTTTTCTATTTTGACCTTTTAATATTTTACCAGAAGGAAGTCTTAATTTTTGAGAATTAATTTTTTTTCCATTTTCTACTACTTCGTAATGCAAATGAGGACCTGTTGAATTTCCAGTTGAACCAACATAACCAATAATTTGACCTTGTTTAATTCTCATTCCCTCTTTTATACCCCGAGCAAAATTTTTCATATGAGCATAAACTGTTTCATAGGTAGAATTATGTTTTATTTTAATACAGTTTCCACCACCACCGCACCATCTAGCTCTTTTAATAATACCATCTCCTGATGCCATAATAGGTGTACCCATTGATGCAGCAAAATCTGTTCCTTTATGCATCTTATTATATCCATCTATAGGATGCTTTCTCATTCCAAATGCAGATGAAAGTCTTGCACCATTAATAGGCGTTTTCATCAAAGCTTTTTTAACACTCTTACCATTTTTATCATAGTGTCCTTCACTCCCCTTTTTATCAAAATAATATAATGAATTATTTAAGCCACTTAACTTTAAATCTGCAAAAATTATATTTCCTGTTTCAAACATTTTTCCATTATCATCTTCAAAAACTTCATACATAATTTGGAAATTATCATTTTTTTTAATATCTCTTTGAAAATCAACTTGAAAACCATAAATTCTAGCAAACTCAATAATTATGTTTGGTTGAATTTTCAGGTCAATAGCAGTTTTATATAAGCTCTGTAAAATTTTTGCTTCTTTGAAAACAACTCTTTTGTTTAAATTTGTAATAACTATTTTTTTTTCAAATAAGTCAGTCTTTAAGTTTCTGGTTAATTGAATTTTTTCAGTTCTCGAAATTGGAAACATAAAAAAAATAATCTTTTTATCATTCGATTCATCTATTGTAATTTTTATATCAAGGTTAACTTTAAGATTGTTTAAATCATAATCTAAATCTAATTCTTTTTTTATGATTATAATTTCACTATTTATAATTGAATAGCTTTTTAATATTTTATTAAATGTTTCACCATCAGAGATTTTATGGTTTATGCTTTTGTATCTTGGAGCCAAATTATTAAAGATATGATTAATGGTTTTTTTAAAAAAAATATTATTAATTGTATTTTTATAATTTTCATTAATTTGCTTTTTATAACTGTTGTAATGTGTGGTGCTTACAATCGTGATGATTGTAACAAAAAAAAGAAATGAAATTTCTAAGTTTTTTTTGATTAACTTTTGCGTTTTTTTGAAATTAAATTTCATCATGAATTATAAGTTATTAATTCAGTGAGAAGGAAAAATCAAAGAAACCTTGTATTTATTGATGTATTTAGGCATTTATTTAAATGCTAAAGGCTTGATTTACTTTTATTTTAGCTTATAAGCAGCACACTTTCTCGCTAAAATTATTGTTTACTCAATAGATTAGTGAGGATTATTGGGCATTTTAAACCCAATTAGCTATTTAAAAAGTAAAAATTTAAGAAGAGAAGTGTGGACGGTTAAGGTTACCAAAATTTGTCGTACACACTTCAAAATCGTATGGATTGTATTCTTACAATTTATATATG
>Ga0307986_10001735_pt1 | contig 15820 bp, 20 predicted proteins | sample EllFjometageno82_FD_203170 | JGI IMG/M metagenome (GOLD analysis project Ga0307986, IMG submission 203170) | Marine microbial communities from Ellis Fjord, Antarctic Ocean - #82 | ecosystem: Environmental > Aquatic > Marine > Unclassified | place: Southern Ocean | collected 2014-10-09
TAAAGATGTTGTTTGGATAGATGTTCCTTACAGTAAAACTAAAAAAGTTAAAGTTCCTAATGCAACTAAATCAAAAATTAACATGGGTTTTGGTGCTGATGATATTCGTGCAGCTGCAAACGTTGATTTTTTAAAAGCTAATCCTAAAGTAGAAAAAATGTTAAAAAAAGCTTCTGTTCCATTAGCCGATGTTGCTGCTCAAAATATGAAAATGAATGCGGGTGAGAAATCTGAAAGAGCAATTAAGAAACATGCTTCTGCTTGGATAAAAGCTAACCAAAGCGCATTTGACAGCTGGCTTAAGTAGATTGATAGGTCAGTATAGTGAGTTTAAAATTAGCACCTTCTGATTATGAAATCTATATACCTGTAGCTGAATGGATTGAGAAAAATGTTAAAGAGTGGTTGTTTACACAACGACCACTCTTTAAAAAACTCTCCGCTCCCATTGAAACAGTTTTGAATAGCTTAGATTCTTTATTTAATTTAATTCCATTTCCAGTTGCCATCCTAATATTCATATTTTTTGCTTACAGAACTAATGGTTTAAGATTTTCTTTTTTGTCAGTAGTTGGTTTAGTTTTTATTGATCTGGTTGATCTTTGGTCTGAAAGTATGACAACTCTTGCAATGATTTTTACTGCTGTTATTTTTTGCATAATTATAGGGATACCTTTGGGAATTCTTTCTTCTAGAAGTAAAACGTTTGAAATAATAATGAGGCCAATATTAGATGTTATGCAAACTATACCAAGCTTTGTATATTTAATTCCTGTGGTTATGCTTTTTGGAATAGGTTTGACACCAGGAGTGGTAGCCACAATTATTTTTGCATTACCTCCTACTATACGACTTACTAATCTTGGCATTAGACAGGTAGGAAAGGGATTTAAAGAAGCGGGATCAAGTTTAGGGTTAACTAGATTATTAATTTTAGTAAAAATTGAAATGCCTCTGGCATTTAAAACAATAATGGCAGGCATTAATCAAACATTAATGTTAGCTTTATCAATGGTAGTTATCGCAGCGCTAATAGGAGCTGGTGGACTAGGTTTAACAGTTTATGTGGCATTAGGTAGATTGGATATTGGCTCAGCCGTTATTGGTGGAACTGCTATTGTTATATTGGCTATAATTTTAGACAGAATTACGCAAAAAATTATTAGAGCCTAATAGTATTTTTACCAAAAAGATCTCAAATAACTCCCTTTTTATCTTAATAAAAATCAATAAATGTTGTCTTTTTTACTTAGCAAAATAAAAAAATTAGTGTACATGGCAACTAATAAGAAATTATGACATACAAAGAATTTTTAGAACTGCTAGAAGAGCTTCAGCTTGATTTAGATTCAGCTTCAGAAGCTTTAGATTTAGAGATTTCTGACATTGAAGCTTGGGAAGAAGAGGAGGAAATTCCAAAATCAGCCGAAAAATGGATTAAAAAAGAAAAAGTTGAATTTGCAACTTTAAATAATACTAATGAGGATACCGATTTTGAAGATGAGGAGGAGGAAGAGAATTTAGATATCGATGATGATGATCTAGACTTAGATACTGAATTAGAGGAAGAAGAAAAATAATTTTAATCTTTTTTGTAATCTGGAAGAGATCTTAAGCGTTCATTAAAAATATATTTTTCAAAAAATAAATTGTACCTTTGGTAAATTTTAAACATCAATAAAGATATACCTAGACCAAAAATTATTCTCGCAAAAATGACTCCCGAATAATGTCCACCTACAGCGAGCATTAGTAAAGTATCTTCAAAAATAGCGTGTACTAAGTTAACCATTAGGATGGAAAGGAAAACACTTTGTTTATCTATTTTTGCAGAATTAACTTCTTTAATTAGAATGCCACCACCAAACTGTAGACCCATTGTCATGCCAACAATAATAATATTCATGGCTGAGTCACTTATGCCAAAAAATTTTAATGGACGGACTAATATTTTTTTAAAAAAATTTTCTACGCCTATAAATTTTAAAACTTCCAGTAACGTTACTAAGATCACCACAATGACAAAAATGTAAAACAAATAGAGGGATTGATCTTTTAGCCAGAACAGTAAGCCCGTTTGTGTTGGTTCTATTGTGAAAGAAGTTAAAAAGGGTTGATTTAAATAATTAAAATATGCATAAATTAAATTTAGAATCCAACAAACAAAAAAAGCAGAAATAAGTCTAAAAATTGCAGTAAATAAAAATGAAACTCCAGCTGATTTTGAAATTGCTGATTCTACAATAAGATTATGACACAGTAACATGGCTACAGTTAAAATTGTAATTTGAGCAACACTTACCTCGATAAAAGGCAGAAGATTAACAAGCAGTATCAAAGCTGCATATATGTTGACGACTAAGGCGGTGACCCAAATAATGCCAAATGCTGCTGGCAACCCGATTGAGCTCATTAAAGGATCAAAAGCTTTAGCAATTAAGTCTACAGCTCCTATAATCTCTAAAAATTTAATTATAAAAACAAATGGAATTAAAATTTTATACAGAGGTATAGTAACATCTTTAATTTCTTGAAAAAGTTTTTTAAAAAACATACTTACTGTATTTTACTGTCTATTGATTGGTTTTTTTATTTAATTTTTTTTATATTGCCTTTAAAGTTTGCGGAAGTAAAAACACCTCCCTGAAAAAGTAAGGCCATTTTATCTTTATATTCATTTTTACTAAGTAAATTCTTATTAAATCGATCAGCACTATCTTTAGGTTTGTACCCAAATTTGTAAGCGTTAGAATTGTTCCACCAAGATTTTTTATTTTTTGATGCTCCATAAAAAATTTCATGGTGGATTAATTTATGTTTAATGCCAATATCAACTAATTGTGTAAGGTCTGCATAGCTAATCCATGTTGATAAATGTCTTCTATCTTCAGGAATTTTTAGACATGAGCCAATTCTAATGCACATAGATTTAATGTTAAATTTGTCAGCGTACATCCTTGAGAGTTCTTCACCAAAAGCTTTACTTAAGCCGTAGTGGCTATCAGGTCTTTGTGTTGAAAACTCATTTAGTTTGGTTGTTCTTCTGTGAAAACCAACAGCATGATTTGAACTGGCAAAAATTATTCTTTTTACCTTATTAATTCTTGCTGCCTCAAAGAGATTGTAAGTACCTATAATATTATTATGCAAAATATTTTGCTGTGTATCCTCTATAGGAATTGCGCCAAAATGAACAATGGCATGTATACCTTTTGTCATTTTTATTATTGTTTTAAAATTTTTAAGATTACCTAATATAAATCTTTGATTTTTTTTTATATTTTTTTTTTTTAAATCTGTACCTATAAGATTTTTATAACCAATCTCAGATAAAGAATTAAAAAGCATCCCACCTAAATGACCAGAAGCTCCTGTTACTAAAATTTTTTTATTCATCTTATTTATTTAAATTTTGCTCCTTTAACATTTAAATTAGCCATATAAAAAGAAGTGCTGGCAGTAATAAACAATATGTTTCCTTCTGGTCCTCCGAAATCAATATTAGATACTATCTCTGGTATTTTAATATATCCAATCTGTTCGCCTGAGGGTGTGTAGCACCCGACTCCTTTTCCACAACTAGTCCAAAGATTATTGTCTATATCGAATCTAAAACCATCAAACACATGTTCTGGGTCTGATTTTATAAACTCAACTGGTTTTAATATTTTTAAATTTTTTTCTATTTCATATCGTCTGATATATTTAGTATCACCAGTATTTGAGATAAATAAATGAGACTCATCGGGTGACAGCGCTATACCGTTGGGTCTTTCCATGTTGGTGACTAAAGCTTCTAGTAATTTTGTTTTTGGATCATATTTGAAGACGTTACATCCGCCATACATCATTTTTCCAGGAAAACCCTCTACTCTCTTAGGGTTGATGATTCCATAAGGAGGATCTGTAAAAAGAATAGTTCCGTTTGAATGAACGCAAACATCATTTGGAGAATTTAATCTTTTTTCATTATATTCATCTGCAATTAAAGTAATAACTTTATTTTGATCTGTAGTAGTAACTCTTCTTGCTCCATGTTCACATGTTACAAGATTATCTTCGTTATCAGTCGTGTTTCCGTTAGAAAAATTTGATGGTGATCTGAAAATTTCAACTTTGTTAAAATCAAAACTTAACATTCTATTATTTGGAATATCGCTCCAGATAACTTTATTGAGTTTTTTTAAATAACACGGTCCTTCTGTCCAAATACTTCCTGTGTGGACTTGTTTCAAATTAAGATTTTTTGTGTACTCTTCAAACTTATGTTTATTCATTTAAATACTTTTATCATTCACTTTATTCAAAAAAAAGAGATTATCTTTTTCTTTTATGTTTGTTTAATTTTTTGACTCTCTGTTCTAAGCTGTCCACAAGCACCTAGAATGTCCTGACCACGGGATCTTCTTATAGTTGCTATATAACCAGCATCTTGAATAACTTTACCAAATTTTTCCATCTCTTCTCTTTTTGTTGGCAGATATTGAACTCCTGGCCAAGCGTTAAACTCTATCAGATTAACCTTGCACGGAAATTGCGCCATTAGTTTAATTAATTGTTTTGCACACTCTAGACTGTCGTTGATGTTTCTAAGCATTACATACTCTAAAGTTATTTTTTCTTTAACTACTGAACTATAGTATTTGCACTGTTCAATTAATTCTTTGATTTTAAATTTTTTATTTATTGGCATAATCATTTCTCTAATATCATCTGTTGGTGCATGAAGAGATAAAGCTAAATATGTTCCTATTTCATTTGCAGCTTCGGGTATTTTATTTGCAATACCTGCTGTTGAAATGGTTATTCTCTTTGGTCCGTAATTTAAACCTTCTTTGTCTTTTAATATTTCAACTGCTACTTTAACATTATCATAGTTATAAAAAGGTTCACCCATGCCCATGAGTACAATATTAGTTATTTTTTTTTGTTCACCCCAATCATTAATCTGTTCTTTGGCAATCATTACTTGATTTACTATTTCTGCAAAACTCAAATTTTTTACAAGACGTTGTGTGCCTGTATGACAAAATCTACAATTTAATGTACATCCAACCTGTGAAGAGATACAAAGCGTTGCTCTTGTTTTTTCTGGAATATAAACACACTCAACCTCATTGCCATCAAAAAGTTTAATCAGCCATTTGATGGTTCCGTCATTTGAAGTTTGTGTGTTGGTAATTTTTGGTCTCTGCAAGCTTATTAGGCTATCTAGTTTGTCTCTAAGTTCCAGTGGGAATGTGGTTAAGTCGTTTATTTTAAAAGAACCTTTTTTATAGACAGACTGCCAAATTTGTTTGCTGCGCATGGAAACTTTTTTTTCATCAATTTCTAAATCTGTTATTAGAAAATTTTTTAAACTTTTAAAACTAAACTCAAAAAAATTTTTTTGGATCATGTTTCTGTAGAATATAGATTAATATGTTGGTTGTATATACTTTGCACATTTGCTAGACATGTCGATGTTTTTGCAAATAAAAAAAATTCCCAATCTATCTTGGAGTTCAAAATCACCAAAAAATCTAAAACCTTCTTTTAAAACTCTTTTTTTATTGTGTTTTGGTTTAATAATATTTGGTTTTGGTGAAGGTCTATTGATTATTTCAACTATTGGTGCATCTCCTTGGAATGTTCTACATCAAGGTCTTGCTATAAACCTAGGCTTGTCCGTTGGTTTGTGGGCTTTCCTAGTAAGTTTAATAGTTTTATTGTTTTGGTTTTTTTTAGATGAAAAAATAGGAATGGGTACGATATTAAATGTTATCATAATCGCAATTATGATTGATCTAACAATTGTTTTTTTTGAAGCACCAAACCTTTGGGTTAACCAGTTTTTACTATGTGTTATATCAGTGTTAATGGTTGGTCTGGGAAGTGGGATATATTTAATAGCAAGATTAGGCCCGGGGCCTAGGGACGGACTGATGACCGGCTTGCAAAGGAAAACAGGTTTCTCTATTGCGCTGATCAGAGGATCCATCGAGCTTATTGTAGTTTCATGTGGGTGGTTATTAGGAGGAACAGTCGGTGTTGGGACTTTGCTTTATGCGCTAGGAATTGGCCCAGCGGTAGCTTTTGGTTTAAATATAGTTAAAAAAACTAGTAGTTAGTTTTGGGTTTTTACACCTAGAAAATAGTGGATAATATACAGCTTTCGTAGTTAAATAAGTAATAAATATAATATTGTATAAAATATTTTAAAGCATATTGGTCTATAATTTATATGAGTAAACAAGAAGATAGAGAAAAAAGAATATATTCTAAATTAAAATTAGAAAAACTCCCTTTTAGTTTAGGAAAAAATAACTTTAAAATTTTAGGAAATGCTGTTTCCTTGGCATTTCAAGAAATTTACAACAATCAAGTTGAAAGAGTACAGTTAAAATGGGTTTTTTCCACTATAAAAAGATTTAAAATTTTTCTTACGATATTTTACGCCAATGAAAAAGGTGATGAGATCTATAAGGAGGAAATTGCAAAACAAGTTCCTGAATACTCATACAAAACAATATCTAAAATTATTGATGACGGGCTTGCAAAAGGAATTTATGTAGCTTTAGACCCAGATGGTGATTCTGGCACAGATGCTAAAATAAAAAACATAAGACCGTCGGAAGAATTAATGGTAGATTTTCTTAATTGTTCTATAAATATTTTCGATTTACTAAATAATACTATTAAAAAAAATAAAACCTAAGATTGAATTAAATTTTCAACTTTTATATGAACTATAGTAAACCTTTTAAGCTATTAAAAAATCTAGCTAATAAACTTAATAATTTTTATAATAAAAATTCTAAATCTTCTCTTAAGATTAATAACAAATCTAAAAATAAAAAAAATTTTGATCCTGTAACAAATTTAGATAAAGCTTTTGAAATATTTATAAGGAATGTTATCGTCAAGGAATTTCCTAGAGATGCTATTTTAGGTGAGGAATTCCCAGAAAAACTCTCTGATAACGATTATAAATGGTTTATTGATCCTATTGATGGAACAAGAGCTTTCATGATTGGATCCCCAACGTGGTCAAATTTAATTGGGTTAACTCATAAAGATCAATCTGTTCTGGGTCTGGCAAATTTTCCAGCTTTAAAAAGGCTTTATATAAATGATCAAAAAAAATCTTATTTAATTACTAATAAAAAAACTATTTTAAAAACATCTAAAGAATGTGTTTTAAAGAAATGTAAAGTTGTAGGACACATGCACGAAGCTTTATTCCAAAAAAAAAATTATAAGAAAATTAAAAAAATTATTTCTTCTGTAGCATATTTTGGTGCGGCAACATTTGATGCTTTAAATTTTTGTTTGCTTACAGAAGGAAAAGTAGAAGCAGTGATTGAAACGAATCTTAAGCCTTTTGATATAGTTGCACTTATTCCTATAATTGAAAAGGCTGGAGGAATTATCACCACTTGGAACGGTGGCTCTGCAATACAAGGTGGAAATATTTTGGCTGCTTCTAATAAAAAAGTACATAATAAAATTTTAAAAATATTGAAATCTTCTAAATAAAAAAACTAATTTACTAATTTATTATTTTTAGATAGATCGGCTCTAATTGATGAGAGAACAATTAAAATTAAAAAAGGAATGGCTATTAAGTTCATTGTCTTCCAACTTGTCACGCTCAACATATATCCCGCTGATAAACTGGCTAAAGCTTGTGTTGAAAAAACCAGTATGTCATTAAATCCCTGTGCTTTGAATTTTTCTTCTTCTCTATAAGATAAAACAAGCAGACCAGTACCTGATAGATATAAAAAATTCCATCCTATTCCTAAGAAAACTAAAGAAAATAAATAGTTAAAGAAAGAAGGTTGCAACAAACTTAAAAAAATTGTTAAGATAAAAAATATTACACCTGCGTATATAATTTTGCTATGTCCAAATTTTCTTATTAAATTTCCTGTAATCAAAGAAGGCAAAAACATGCTGACGATGTGCAGCTGAATGACAACACTGGTTTTATTTAAACTATAGTTTTCTATGACATGCATGTTAATAGGTGTGGCAGTCATCAAAAATGACATTACGGCATATGCAAAAGCAGCGGATACAACAGCTTGCAAGAAACTAGGTTGTGAAATTAGCTCAAAATAACTTCTACCTTTATATTCTTTGACCCTCCTTGATTCTGTTTGTGGATTGTAAAAACTTAAAAATAAAATAGGTATAAATGTTAAAACGGCTAAAGATAAATAAGATCCAACAAATAAATGTCCACTTATTAAATCTTTATTAAAATTGGCAATATTAGGCCCAAGAAATGCGGAAAAAATTGAAGCCAACATTATAATTGAGAGTGCTTTTGGTATAAAAGGTTTTTCTACACTTTCGGCTGCAGCAAAACGATACTGGTGAGTAAAAGCCATTCCATTGCCAATAAAAAAACTTGCAAGACAAAATAAATAGAAATTTTTATTCCACACTGCATAAGCTGCCAGTAAGACTGAAAAAGTACTAAAAAGAGCAGCATACAGAAAGCCAGCTTTTCTTCCTATCCTACTCATAATCTTAGCCGCAAAAAAAGAAAAGACAGCGACACCAACTATCATTAAAGAAGTTGGAACAGTTTGAAGAGATTTTATTGGGCTTAATGTACTCCCAATAATTCCACTCAAAAAAACATTTACTGGAGCTGGTGTAAAACTAAATATTTGACTGGCTGTAATAATCCAAAGATTTTTATTCATTTTAAAGTTGATTAGAGTATTTTAAATAATAGCATGTTATAAATTAATACACAAAATTAAACACATGAGTAAACAAACAATAGGCATATTAATTGCTATATTCGGAGCGGTAGTTTTTTTTTCTAGTTATGAAAATGCTTGGATTGTATCTGCTATTTTTTTAGGGTTTGGTAGTGGAATTTTTTTTTGGAAAAAATAATATTTAATGTTTAAAAAATTAAAAAAAAAAATACATATTCTGCAAAATATTTATATTAAAAATAAATATTTTTTGAGAACAGATTCATATGCCATGGAGGGAGAGGATACTGCTATACAAAAATATATTAAACATTCTAATAATGGTTTTTATGTTGATGTTGGTTCCAATCATCCTGTCCAGAGAAGTAACACTTGTTTGCTGTATAAAAGTGGGTGGCGTGGAATAAATGTAGATCTAAATGATTTTACGCTAGATCTTTTTAATTACTTGCGACCTGATGACATTAATGTTCAGGCAGCAATATCAGATTATGATGGCTATATTAATTTTTACTATCAAAAAGATTTTAGTGTGCTCAACACAACTGATATTTTTTGGGCTAAAGAAAATTTCAAAAATGATTTTCAATCTAAAAAGATTAAGTGTCAAACACTCAACAGTTTATTGAAGGAAACTAAACATAAAAATCAGAAAATAAATTTTTTAAATATAGATGTTGAGGGAGCGGAAATAAAAGTATTAAAGAGTCTTGATTTTAATATTTACGATCCAGAAGTATTGTGTATTGAGATTTTGGGTTATAGACACTTAAATGGACTAGAGAGAGAAAGTGCTATTAAGTTTGACGAAGTCTATAAATTTTTAATAAGTAAAAACTACAAAAAAGTCTGGTCTGGCTCATCTTATAGTAGTCATATATTTGTTAAGAAATAAATAAAGAAATATCTGCTAATTTTTCCAGCAGAAACTAAAATTAAAAATAATATAAAATTTACCTTTAATATCCCAGCTACAAAAGTAAGGGGATCGCCAACAACTGGCACCCATGCAAACAACAAAGACCAAAGACCAAATTTATTAAACTGTTTAGAGGCAGATTTAATCTGAATTTTTTTGAATGGAAACCATTTATTTTTAATATATTTTGACAAATAAAAACCTAAGAACCAATTAAATACTGAACCTAAGATGTTCCCCACGCTCGCAGCAGCTAAAAGTAAAAATGGATTGTTGTTTACTACTTTTAGTAAACTCACTAAAGTTAATTCACTTGAAAATGGAAAGATGGTAGCAGCTAAAAAAGATACAAAAAAAAGAAAAAGGTAAGTTGTCATTTTTTTTTATAACTAATACAGATTAGTTTGTCAGAAAATGATAATTTGTTTTTATATCTTTCATTTATTTCTCTTATACCTACTTCCAGTTTTCGAAGTGAAAAGTCTAAAAGACATGAGGTAAATTTTTTTTTAATCATTTGAATATATGTATTTTTGGTTATTTTTACTTTAAAGTTAAAATAATTAATTTTATACTTTTTAAAACCGAACTTAATTAAATTCAAAATTACCTCATCTTTTTTTAAACTTTCTTTAAGTTTTATTTTAAAGGCAACAAATGAAGGCCAATAGTTTTTTTTGGAGTGCAGGGTTAAAATTATAATTTTTCCTTTACGGTCAAGTTTTTTTTTCGATAAACTGATTATTTTTTTTATTTCTTTAAGTTGAAAAAAGTGAATGGACTGCTTAAATAAAATTAGATCAAATTTTTTATCTGTTTTATCTAAATATTTTAGACCATTAATTTTGATATACTTTATTTTTTTTTCAGTTCCCTTGTGATCAACAATGTCTATTCCTAAAGGCAAATTACTCATTTTATATTTTTTTGAAAGAACTGAAATAATCTTTCCACGTCCACACCCAATATCTAGAATTTTTGTATCTTTATTAAAATTAATTCTTTTTTCTAAAAAATAGACTATACTAGAAATATATTTAGTGGATGATAGCCAAGTTTTATTGTCCCAATTTTTTAAATTTTTCATTATTTTGTATAAAGAACGAACTAATTAAATAACAAACTCTTTGTATATTAATGATTGAATAATTTAAACAATCAGTTAATTTACGGATATAATGAGCATTTCTAGAACAAACATACCTAATTCTTTAAACGAACACTGGATGCCGTTTTCTTCTAATCGTGACTTTAAAAAAAATCCAAGGCTAATTACAAGCGCAAAAGGCGTGTATCTAAAAACGCATGAGGGTAATACCTTGATTGATGCTAGCTGTGGGCTATTTTGTAATCCTTTAGGTCATGGTAGAGAGGAAATTGCAGAAGCTGTTGGCAAACAGCTGAGAGAATTAGATTTTGTTCTCCCCTTCAACCAAGGATTTGGTGGATCTTTTGAACTAGCAACAAGAATTGCAAAACATACACCGGAGGACTTAAATAAAATTTTCTATACGATTTGTGGATCGACGGCAGTAGATACAGCTATTAAGATTGCTATGGCTTATCATACTTCTAAGGGAGATAAAAAAAAATTTCGATTTGTAGGTCGGGATAGAGGTTACCATGGAATGAATATAGGCGGTTTATCTGTTGGAGGTTTTAATAATTACAAAGAGATGTGTCAAAATGTTTTGATGCCTGGAGTGCAACATATGCGGCATACTCTTTTACCTGAACATAAATTTATAAAAGGACAACCTGATACAGGTGTAGAGTTAGCCGATGATTTGGAGTTGATTGCAAATAAATTTGAAGGCGAGATAGCAGCGTGTATTGTGGAACCAATTGCTGGATCAACAGGAATTCTAGTTCCACCTAAAGGTTATCTAGATAGACTAAGAAAAATTTGCGACAAACATGATATCCTTTTAATCTTTGATGAAGTTATTACTGGTTGGGGTAGAACAGGTTCTCCTTTTGCAGCACAAGAATTTAATGTCACGCCAGACATTATGACTTTGGCAAAAGCTACAACAAATGGAGTCGTTCCTATGGGAGTTGTGGCAGTTAGAGATGGAATATATGAAACTGTTATGGATTCTGCACCAGAAGGTGCAATCGAATTATTTCATGGTTACACATATTCAGGAATACCTTCTGCTGTTGCTGCAGCTTTAGCAGTGCAAGACATACTTGAAAAAGAAAATATATTTAATAGGGTAAAAGAAATTTCACCTTATTTTCAAGAAGCTTTACACTCTTTAAGAGACTTAGAGTGTGTAGAAAATATTCGTGGCTATGGGTTGTTAGGTGGTGTTGACATTAAAAAGAAAGATAAACCAGGTAAAGCAGGCTTTCAAGTTTACAAAGCTTGTTATGAAAACGGAGTAAATCTTAAAGCAACAGGCGATGCTTTAGTTCTGGCGCCTCCTTTTATTTCTGAAAAAAAACATATTGATGAAATCTTTGACAAGATAAGAAAAAGTATTAATCAATATATGATGTAGTAGAATTAGTTTTAAATACCATACCTAGCCTACATCAATCTACATTTAGTTCCCTGTAAAAATATCTGTATTAAATAATTGACTCTAAGCTTTGAATCAATTTCAATATTGTATTATGAGAATTAAAGAACAAACAACATATGATTTAAGCACAGATAAATTCAGGTACTTAAAAAGAAATGAAGGTGTGATCTTAAATAGAGTAGATGTTAATAAACTAAACGAAAGATTAAACAGAACAAAGAAATCTGAATTTTATGCCACGTTCATGTATGCCACACTTTGTTTGGTAATTGTAATTACTTTGGCTGTAGTTGGCATCAAGTTTTAGCATTTATTGTTCTTATACAAATAAAAAAAAACTCGCTAAAAATTTTAACTACTTTTTTAGTTATTTTTTGTGAAATATTTTCTGCTGTAACAGAATCTGGAATAATATAATATCTATTTGATATTTTATCCTTCGAAATTATTTTTAATTTTACTAAAATTTCTAATTTTCGAACACAGGTTGCTCTTGGTATTTTAGTTATATCAGATATAGAAGTCGCACTTATGCTCGCACTTGTAAATTCTTTCAATAAAGATGGATCATCAAACAAATTTTTGTGGGATAGATTTTTTTCTTTTGCTTTTGCAGCAAATAAATGTGCAACTTGTATAAATATTAGCCCAAGCTCGAGGTCATCGAGTTGTTTACTCCACAATTTAAGATACTCGAGTTGTGTTCCTAAATAATGAAAAAAATAGAAGCTAAACTTATCTTCTATCTCCTTCACCACTTCTTCACTGGAAATATAATTGTCAAGTTTTTTGCAAACAAAACTGACTAGTTTAGCTAGACCTTCAACTTCCTCGGTAATGAATAAATTATAATTTTTTTTATATTGCTCGCTAGGTAACCACCCAATATTTCCATTTTTCTTATTGAGTACTTTTTGTTTTGTAAGTTCTAAAATTTTTCTTCTTGCTGTTTCTTTGGGTAAAGACGTATCTGATGCAATTTTAATTATAGATATTTTCTTAGGGCTAGTTGCTTGATGGTTTTTCCAAAATTTTTTATGGCTAATATTAAAATTAAGATTGTAATCTTTTTGTCTTAAAATATCTTGATGAGACTCTCTTGCGTAGTACAAGGCAAGATTGCCACTTTCTACACTTTGGTATCTGGAGCGCAGGCCTGATAAAAATTTAGACTGAAACTCTAAAAATAGATATTGATACTCAATATAGTTATCTAAAATCGATTTCTCTATACTTTTTTGTGGCAGTGATTCCATAGGCTTTTAATTTATGTTCCAAGTGTTTAATTTGGGTAAATAAAGCTTAAATTGATTAAAAGTCAACAATCAATGAAAATTGATTACATTTATTTTTTTTATATTTGCTTCTACTAGATAAAAATTCAAGGTAATTAGGATAAAAGCTGTAAGTTATTAAAAGTATAAAAGTCCCAATACTAAAATCAAAAAAACTGAAAATATTAAAAACTCTTTTTTTCTCTTTTCTTTTCTCTCAGACAATATTCTTTTTATTAGATGGTCAATGTTGGGCCTTTGTTCATTAGGCTTTTCAATTACAGGTGTGCTTTCTTCAATTTTTGTTTTAGAACTATTTTCTGTAAACTTAGTGTCCATGACGTATGAATTAAACTATTAGTAGTTTAATATCACAATCAGATAGACCATAATGGGTCTAATAAGATTTTTAATACCCCAATAAGGGTTTTAATTGACTAGAGTTTTGAATTTTTTTATTATTTTGGTTGGTAGTATTTAAAATAAAAAATAAATAATTGTGAAAACATATAATAATATAATTACTGATATTGACAAACATATAGGTTTTCTTACTCTTGATAGGCAAGAAGAAAATAACTCTTTAAACATAGAGACTTCTAAAGAAATCTACAAAGGTTTAAAAGAATTAGAAACGAACTCTTCAATTAGAGTTATTTTAATTCAAGGAAATCATAAATTTTTTTCTCCTGGCGCTGACATAAAAGAACTAAGTAGCTTAAATTCAGACTCTGCAAAATCAAAAGAGCTTTTTAATTTTTTTGATAAAATAAAAGAAATTAACATTCCAATAGTAGCTGCGGTTGAAGGGTATGCTTTAGGAGGGGGCATGGAGCTTGCTTTGTTATGTGATATTATTATTGCATCTAAGGAATCTAAGTTTGGCCAACCTGAAATTAATTTGGGACTAATACCTGGAATAGGAGGAACACAAAGGTTAAAGAACTCTCTCAGTAAATATAATGCAAGTTATCTTTGCATGTCAGGAGAAATTATTTCTGGAACAAAAGCATACGAGCTCGGTCTTGTAAGTGTATTATTGGATAAAGTTAATTTTCTTGAGGAAGTAATAAAAATTGCAAATCAAATAGCTGAAAAACCTAAATCGAGTTTAATTGAAATAAAAAAACTTATTAGCAATAATTATTTACTAGAAAAAGGCTTACATGAAGAGAGAAAATCTTTTTATAATCTACTAAATAGTGAGAATGCAAAAGAAGGGATTTCTAGTTTTTTAAATAAAAAAAAGCCAACCTGGAAGGATTGAATAAAAAATTATTTAATAATTTTTTTATTTCCTTCAGATCTTATAAATAAAATACCAAAACAGATAATCCCAATTATTCCAAAAATTTTATTTGCATCTATTGGAACTCCAAAAATAAGAAAATTGATAATTGTCGACCAAACTAACTGTGAGTACTGAAAATTTGTAATAAATGATAAATTAGAAAGTTGTATAGCATAAATTATAATAAAATGACTTATGAACCCTACAAATCCTAAAAAAACAAATCCTAACCAATAAATATTTTGTTCGATTGGTGTCCAATTAAAAGCAATATAAATCGTAAAAATTATTGTTCCTGTTATCGCTGTATAAAATACTGCTGTAAAAGGTTCGTTATTTCCAGAAATAAGTTTAGTAAAAAATTGATACAAGGCCCAGCATAAAGGAGGAACTATTGGAAATATCAATTCTAAACTTAAAATTTTCATGCTTGGTCCAAGCGAATAAATAATTGAACCAAAACTTAAAAGCATAAGAGAAAAGCCCTTCCATGTGAGAACATCTTTTAAAAAATAAGCAGATAATAAAGAGACGATTAGAGGAGCCGTAAAGAATACAACGTATATATCTACCAGATCAAATCTTTGAAGAGAATTAAACATAAAAAAAGTAGCCATAACCATTAATAATGATCTGATTATTTGAATTTTAAAATTTTTTTTAATATTTAATTTTGGTTTAAAAAGTAAAAAAAATAATAATATTGCTAAAAAATGAAAAAAAAATCTTCCCCAAACAACTTGTGTTACAGGCATGACTCCACCTAGATATTTACCCATTGAGTCCATGCATACAAACATGAAAAAACCTGATGTAGCTAATAATATAATTTTGATTAAGGATGGCTTATTTGCATTTTTCATTTTATAATTTAATATTGTTTTAAATAACAATATTTACATTACAACACCAACTTGCCATGGATTAAATTCTTCATCCCCGTAGCCATTGTTTTCACTTTTAGACCTGTTGCCAGAAGCAGTTTTTAAAATTAAATCAAATACTTTTTGACCTACTTCTTCTACAGTTTCTTCGCTATCTATAACTGTTCCACAATTAATATCCATGTCTTCACTCATCTTATT
>Ga0307986_10001736_pt1 | contig 15820 bp, 13 predicted proteins | sample EllFjometageno82_FD_203170 | JGI IMG/M metagenome (GOLD analysis project Ga0307986, IMG submission 203170) | Marine microbial communities from Ellis Fjord, Antarctic Ocean - #82 | ecosystem: Environmental > Aquatic > Marine > Unclassified | place: Southern Ocean | collected 2014-10-09
TATTAATGCAAAAATTATTAAAAAAATATTAAACAAATACACTAAAAAAATTATAAAAATAAAAAAACCAAATGATTTATTAATTGATGGAAAAAAAATCTGTGGAATATTACAGGAAGTTGTTGAACACAAAAAAAAAAAATATCTAATCACTGGCATTGGAATAAATACTAAAAATGCAAATAAAAATAAAGATTTTAAGTGTACGTCTTTAAAAATTAATTCAAATAAAAGCTTTAATAATAAAATTATTATTAACAAGATAAAGAAAAATTACGATAAATTAATTTACGATATAAATAATCAAAATTCTTTATATGTAAAAAAAATGTATATAGATTAATGAAAATATTAATTGGAGACATTGGAAACACATTAACAAAATTATGTTTAATTAATGAAAAATCAAAAATCATTAAAGAATATAATATTGAAACTAAAAATTTAGTTATAAAAAAAAATTTAATTAAATTTATAAATCCTATTTTAAATAAAAAAATTAAAAAAAAAATTTTATTTTCTAGCGTGGTACCAAAGGCCTACAAAATAATTAATAAATTTCTTGAAATAAAAAAATATGAAGTTTATGAAATAAAAAAACTTCCACTCAAAAAATTAATAAAAATAAAAATTGAGAAGTATAACCAATTAGGCTCGGATAGGATTGCCAATGCAATTGGTGCTTACAGTTTATATAAAAAGAATTGCTTAATTATAGATTTTGGAACAGCAACTACATTTGATATCGTTAGAAACCCAGGTATTTATGAAGGAGGAGTTATTGCGCCAGGTGTTAAGCTCTCAATATTAAATTTAAATAGATATACAGCTTCTTTACCCGTGTTTAACTTAAAGGCTAGCCAAAAAGCTTATGGAAAAAATACAAAAGATGCTCTTAACGCAGGTTTTCTTTGGGGTTATCAAGGATTAGTAAATAACATAGTTAAAAAAATTAAAACTTCTTTTAACTGCAACTTTAAGATAATTCTAACAGGCGGATACGCAAAAATTTTTTCTAAATTTATTAATAATAATTCAACTATTGAGCCAAACATTACTATAAAAGGTATTATGCATATTTATAAAAACTTAATCAAATGAGCAAAGAAGAACTTATTTTTTGTCCACTAGGTGGCTCTGGTGAGATAGGCATGAACCTAAACTTATATGCCTACGGTAAAGAAAGTGAACAAAAATGGATAGCCGTAGATATGGGCGTGACTTTTGCAGATGATTCTATTCCTGGGATAGATTTAATTTATCCTGATCCTGGTTTTTTAATAGATAAAAAAAAAGATTTACTTGGTATTGTGTTAACGCACGCACACGAAGATCACATTGGATCGGTTGCAATTATATGGCCAGAACTCAAATGTAAAATATTCGCAACGCCTTTTACCGCAGCGTTGTTAAAAGAAAAGTTTAAAGAAAAAAAAATTGATATCACAAGTTATTTAAAAATAGTTTCATTAAATGGTAAAATTAATCTTGGACCCTTTGAAATTGAATTTATTACTCTAACCCATTCTATACTTGAGCCTAATGGACTTAGTATAAAAACTCCCGCTGGAATTGTTTTACACACTGGTGACTGGAAGTGTGATCCTAATCCGCTAATAGGAGAAAGAATTGATGAAAAAAAACTAAAAGAAATAGGAAATCAAAATGTGCTAGCTATGGTATGTGACTCCACAAATGTTTTTAGTGAGGGGAGAGCAGGATCTGAGTCAGATGTTAGAGAAAGTCTTTTAAAAATAATATCAAATTTAAAAAAAAAAATTATTGTTACAACTTTTGCTTCTAACGTAGCAAGAATGGAAACAGTTTTTTATTGTGCACAAAAATCAAATAGACAAATATCTTTAGTAGGTAGATCAATGCATAGAATTTACAAAGCTGCTAAGCAATGCGGATATTTACAAAACTTAATAGTGCCAATAGATTCTAGAGATGCAAAAAATATATCAAGAGATAAAATTATTTACTTATGTACCGGCAGCCAAGGAGAACCTATGGGAGCTATGAAAAGAATTACATCGGGCATCCATCCTGATGTTTTTTTAGAAAAAAATGACACAGTAATTTTCTCATCTAAAATTATACCTGGAAATGAAAAAAAACTATATGCAATGCATAATGAAATAGTAAAAAATAATATTGAAATCATAACTGAAGAAAATGCTTTTGTTCATGTATCTGGACACCCTAATCGAGAGGATTTAAAAGACATGTATAGTTGGGTAAAACCAAAATCTATCATTCCTGTACATGGCGAGCATCGTCATATGATTGAACAAGCAAAATTTGCTAAAGAGATGAAAGTTCCACATAGTTTGCAAATAGAAAATGGAGACATTATAAAAATTTATCCTGGTGAAACACCTAAGATAATTGACAAAGCACCATCAGGTAGAATGTATTTAGATGGCTCTGTGTCAGTGAGAGAAGATTCTAACTCTATTAAAGAAAGAAGAAACCTAGCCATAAATGGATATTTAGAAGTTACATTACCAATCGGCAGCAATGGTAAAATAAGAAAACCAGTAATCTCTTTTAAAGGTCTTCCTGTGGACGATTTAGATGAGACATTTATTTTTGACATGGAAGATGAAATAGCAGACATCTGTAAGACATTTTCTATACAAAATAAAAAGCAAGAATATAATTTAATAGATGCTTTAAAACAAAACTGCAGAAGAATTGTAAGAGAAAAAACAGGAAAGAAACCTCACACTAGAATTAACTTAGCAAGAATTTAATGTCTACTACAGGATCTTTAATAGTTTACATCTCAATTTGGTGGATAGTTTTTTTTTCAGTTCTACCTATTGGAATAAAATCACAAAATGCTAAATTTAGCGATGAATTACATGGAAATGATCGTGGTGCTCCAAAAAACCCTAAAATTGCAAAAAAATTTTTGATAACCACTTTAATCACTTCAATAATTTTTTTAGTTATATATTATCTTGTAAGTCAAAATTATTTAAATTTAAGAGGCTATTTACAATAATGCTGCTTTCAAAATTTTTTTTACCGTTAATAAAAGATTTGCCATCTGAAGCCAAAATTAAATCTCACCAACTTATGCTTAGAACTGGAATGATCAAGCAATCATCATCTGGAATCTACTCATGGTTACCTCTAGGTTTTAAAGTAATGAAAAAAATTGAAAGTATAGTTAGGCAAGAACAAAATGATATTGGAGCACAAGAAATGTTAATGCCGACTATACAATCAGCAGATATCTGGAAGGAAAGTGGAAGATACAATGACTACGGTGATGAAATGTTAAGAATCAAAGACCGTCAAGGAAGAGAAATGCTTTATGGCCCTACTAACGAAGAGCTTATAACAGAAATTTTTCGCTCAAGTATTAAATCGTACAAATCACTACCTCAAATGCTTTACCACATTCAATGGAAGTTTAGAGATGAAGTGAGACCAAGATTTGGCATAATGAGGTGTCGTGAGTTTTACATGAAAGATGCTTATTCTTTTGACATCAATGACGAAGAAGCAAAAAAATCCTATAATAAAATGTTCTATTCTTATTTAAAAGTTTTTTCAAAACTTGAACTCAAGGCGATGCCAATGGCAGCTGACACAGGACCTATTGGAGGAGAGCTATCTCATGAGTTTATTATTCTAGCAGATACTGGAGAAAGCAATATTTATGCCGATAAAAATATTTTTGATATTGATACTGACAAATATGACTCTAGTGAAAAATCTTTAGAAAAAATGAGAAATGATTTTGATTCTTTTTATGCTGTAACAGATGAAAAATTTAATAAAAAAAATTTTGATTTAAAAGTTAAGAAAAATGATCAAATTTCTGCAAAAGGAATAGAAGTAGGTCACATTTTTTATTTTGGTGAAAAATATTCTAAACCTCTTGACTGTCTAGTAGACCACCAAGAAGGAAAAAAAGTTCCTGTTAAAATGGGTTCGTACGGTATAGGAGTATCTAGATTAGTTGGGGCATTAATTGAAGTGAATTACCAAAATGGAGTTATGAAATGGCCTAAATCTGTTTCACCTTATGAAGTAGTAATTATACCGAGTATAAACAAAAATGACAAACAAAGCCTTGAAACTGCTGAAAAAATTTACAAAGAACTCAAAAAACAAAAAATTGACGTACTTTTAGATGATGTAGATGAAAATATGTCTGCTAAATTTAAAAAACACGATTTAATCGGTATTCCATATCAAATTATAATTGGCACAAAGTCTGAGGAAAAAAGATTCGAATTTAAAGAAGTTAAAGAAGATTCAGTACTATTAAGCTTGGAAGAGATTAAAGAAAAAATAAAAAATTAAATTGTTTACCTTAGCAGAAAGATTAATAGCATTAAGAAACTTGAAACCTAAAAGGAAAGAAGGTTTTTTAAAAGTTATTTCAATTTTTTCATTTGTTGGAATAATGCTTGGTGTTGCAATTTTAATTATAGTTATGTCTGTTATGAATGGCTTCAGGACAGAACTGACTAATAAAATTCTCGGATTTAATCCTCATATAATTATCAAACCGTATAATAACACAAAAATTGAATCAAAATTTAGAGATCAATTAATTAAAAAATTTCCTAATATACAGGTTTTAGATTCTTATAGTGGCGAAGGAGTGGTAATTAATAATGATTACGCAAAAGGTTTAATTATTAAGGGTCTAGACCAAGAAAATGAGAAAAATTTAATTTTTTTAAAAAAAATTTTAACTGAAGGAAACAGTGGTAAAATAAAAAAAGGGCAAATAATAGTTGGAAAAGAATTGGCAATAGAATTAAATTTAGCCGTAGGTGACAAAATCAATCTACTTTCCTCAGTTTATATTGGCACTCCTTTTGGAGGCCTTCCTAAACAAGAAACTTATTCAGTAGGAGGAGTGTTTAGCAGTGGTTTTTACGAATTTGATAAAAATGTTGTATTTTTGAATTTAAAAGAAACGTTATATTTTTTTGATAAAGTCAAACAAGATATCAGCCTAGAAATCTATTTATCAAACCCCTTAAAAGCTGATGAAATTAAAGACAAGATAGAATTAATAAATAATAATTTTTATATTTATAGTTGGATTGATTTAAACAAATCATTTTTTAGTGCGCTTAAAGTTGAGAGGAATGTAATGTTTATAATCTTAACTTTAATTATTATTGTAGCAGCGTTTAATATAATTTCTGGATTAACAATTCTGATTAAAAACAAAACTAAAGAAATTGCTATTTTAAAAACATTAGGCTTAAGCAATAGCTCAATAATAAAATCTTTTTTTTTAACAGGTTTTACAATTGGATTTATAGCTAGTGTTTCTGGTATTTTGATTGGCGTATTATTTTCAGAAAATATTGAGCACATAAGAGTATTTTTGTCTTATGTTTTGAATGTTGAAATATTTCCTAGTGATGTATATTTTTTAGATGAACTACCAAGTGAAATTAATTCTTTTTCGATTATGATTATTTTTATTTTTTCACTAGCAATAACCAGTTTAGCCTCTTTAATTCCAGCTATAGCAATATCTAAAATGAACACTATAAAAGCATTAAAATATGAATAATAATATTATAGAAATTAAAAAAGTTAATAAAAATTTTCAACACAGAAATAAATTAATTGAAATTTTTAAAAACGTAAACTTAAACGTTAAAAAAGGAGACTTGGTAGCTCTAGTTGGGCCCTCTGGATCAGGAAAATCTACACTACTGAACATGATCTCTCTAATTGACGCTCCAACCTCAGGTCAAATTATTTTTAACAACAAAGATATGAAAAACTTAAGTGAAGAAAATAAAAATGAAATTAGAAAAAAAAATATTTCTATGATTTTTCAAGACAACAATCTTCTTGCTGATTTCACAGCTCTAGAAAACGTACTTTTACCTCTAATAATAAGACAAGAAAAAATAAAACCATCACAAAAAAAAGCAGAGATGATACTTGCTAGTTTTAATCTAAAAAGTAGACAGAACCACTATCCAGATGAATTATCTGGTGGTGAACAACAAAGAGTTGCGATTGCAAGAGTATTAATTTCTGAAACAGATTTAATTTTAGCAGATGAACCTACTGGAAATTTAGATCATAAAACATCACAAGAGATATTCTCATATTTTTTAAAACTAAAGAAATTAAATAAGACTATAATTTTTGCAACTCACAATAGAGATTTAGCCAATAAAGCAGATTACAAGTTGAGTATTTTGAATGGTAATATAAAAAGAGTAAATGTCTAATGTCAAAGTTTTTAATAACTTTAAAATTCATACTCAGTACTCTATCTGCGAGGGAGCAATTAAGATTGATGATTTAGCGCAGTACTGCAAAGAAAAAAAAATACCTAATATAGGAATATGTGACAGCTTAAATCTTTGTGGAGCATTAGAATTTGCAGAAAAAGTAAGTAAGTCAGGTACACAACCCATAATAGGTACGCAAATAAATTTTTCTATAGAAAACTGCATAGGTAAATTACCTTTATTTGCAAGCACATCTCGTGGATATAAAAATTTAATTAAATTATCTTCAAAAAGTTATTTAGATACTGACGCAAGAACAGATCCACACTGTAAAATAGGTGAACTAACGAATATTAATGAAAACCTGATTCTGTTAAGTGGCAATCATTATGGGTTATTCGGAAAATTATTTAAGCTCAATAAACTAAAACAAATAGAAGAAGCGGTAATAGAATTAAAAAATATATTTAAAAATCGATTCTATCTTGAAATACAAAGACACAATGAAGAAGGTGAAGAAAGTTATGAAAATTTTATAACTAAACTTTCTAAGGTAAATCAAATACCTTTAATAGCAACTCAAGAAATTTTCTATCTAAATAAGGACATGTACGAAGCTCATGATGCTTTAGTTTGCATTGGACAAAAAAATTTTGTAGATGACCCAAATAGAATTAAGTTTAGTGATCAACATTTTATTAAAAAAAATGAAGATATAATTACTTTATTTAAAGACATACCAGAAGCGCTAGAGAATAATTATAATTTTCCTTATAGATTTAATTTCAAGCCTAAAAAATCAGCTCCAGTTTTACCAACAATAAAAACAGAAGATAATGTTACTGTTGAGAATGAATTGTTAGCTCAAGCACAAACAGGTTTAGAAAATAGATTTGAAAACTATATTTTAAAGAGAAATTCAAAACTTCACAAGGAAACAGCATTTAAACTTTATGAAGATAGATTGATTCATGAAATAAATATTATTAATTCAATGAATTATTCTGGTTATTTTTTGATTGTATCTGATTATATACGTTGGGCAAAAAAAAATAATATTCCTGTTGGACCGGGCAGAGGTTCGGGTGCTGGGTCATTAGTCGCATACTGTTTAGATATTACCGATGTCGATCCAATTGAATTTGATTTGATATTTGAAAGATTTCTAAATCCAGACAGAGTTTCAATGCCGGATTTTGATATAGATTTTTGTGAGGAAAAAAGAAATTTAGTTTTTGAATATCTAAAATCTAAATATAAGAATGGTGTAGCACACATTATTACTTTTGGAAAGTTAAAAGCTAGAATGGCAATAAGAGACATTGGTAGAGTACTAGGCTTGCCCTATGGCCACGTTGACAAAATAAGTAAAATGATTCCATTCGATCCTTCACGACCTTTATCTCTACAAGAATCGATCGATAGAGAGCCAAGGTTCAAAGAAGAAATTAAAAATAATAAAAAAGTTCAAAAATTAATTGAACTTTCACTAAAAATTGAGGGGCTTAACAGAAACATGGCAACACATGCCGCAGGAGTTGTTATAGCGGGAGAAAATTTATCTGAACAAGTTCCTCTTTACAAAGATCATTCTGCTAATTTGATATTACCATCAACACAGTTTGATATGCACTCTTCAGAAAATGCCGGTTTAGTAAAATTTGATATACTTGGTTTAACCGCTCTTACAGTCATTAGTAAAACTATTAAGATGTTAGGTATAAAAAAAATAAAACTTGATATTGGTAAAATTGATTTACAGGATCAGAATATTTTTAAATTGTTGACCACTGGAGAAACTACGGGATTATTTCAACTAGAGAGTACAGGTGTAAGAGCTACCTTACGGCAAATGAAACCTACAGAATTTAATGATATAGTAGCTTTAGTAGCACTTTATAGGCCAGGCCCAATGAACAATATTCCAACATATAATGAATGTAAAAATGGACAAAGAGTACCTGATTATATCCACGAAACTTTAGAAAAAATTTTAAAACCAACTTACGGTATTATAATTTATCAAGAACAAGTGATGCAAATTGCTCAAACTCTTGCTGGTTTTACAGCTGGGGAAGCCGATATTTTAAGAAGAGCAATGGGTAAGAAGAAAAGAGCAGAGCTTGAAAAGCAAAAAGAAAAATTTATTTCAGGAGCTTTAAAAAAAGACATTAAAAAAGATGTTGCTAATTATGTTTTTACCAAAATCGAACCATTTGCTGATTACGGTTTTAACAAAAGTCACGCCGTAGCGTATGCTTTAATTGCATATCAAACTGCTTATTTAAAAACTTACTATAAAGAAGAATTTATAGCCGCTTCTATGTCAACATCATTAACCAATACGAGCAAGCTCAGAGAGTATGTGGAAGAGCTAAAACGATTAAAAGTAGAAGTTATCAGACCATCAATAAATTATTGTTTTGCAGAATTCAAAGCAGACACTAATAAAATATTTTACGGACTGGGAGCTATTAAGAGTGTTGGCTATGAAGCTATATCAAATATTGTAAATGAAAGAGAAAAAAATGGAAAATTTAAAACGTTTACAGATTTTATAAATCGCGTTAATCCAAAAGATGTAAATAAATTACAACTAGAAGGACTTGTTAAAGCTGGTGCGTTCGATGAAATTGACCTCAATAGAAAAAAATTATTTGAAGCTATACCAAAAATCATTCAAACAATAAAAAGTAAATATGATGAAAAAGTAAGCAACCAAACAAACTTATTTGATGGTATAAGCGACATAGATGATGAAGTATTTGAATTCGAAAAAACTATGCCATGGACTAAAAAAAAACTATTAAGTGAAGAGTTTGTCTCGTTAGGATTTTATATTTCCGACCATCCTCTAAATGAATATAAAGAATTCTTTACACATCTTGAGATCGAGTCTTATAAAAATTTCGTAGATGGAAATAATTCGGACGCTATTATTGCAGGTACAATCATGTCTATTCAAGAAAAAAAGAGCGCAAAAGGAAACTCTTATGCAATCATAAAGTTTAGTGATAATAAAAGTGAATTTGAAATATTTTTATTTTCTGATCTTTTTTCATCTAATAGAGATAAGTTAACAGAATCTAATTCTTTTATTTTGACCCTGCACAAAGAAAAAAGTTTTGGTGAAAATAGCTTAGACAGAATAAATATTAAAAAAATAGTTGCACTCTCAGATCTAGTCAACAAACCCTACGAAAGGGTATTAATTGAATTAAAAAATAAAGATAAGCTGGAGGAGCTTAATAAATTATTGAAAGATAACGGTGAAACTAAAATTAGTGTTATTTTAAGAGACGGTAATAAAAATTTCGCTTTTGAACTTGAAAAAAATAGAAAGTTTGATTTTAGTTTGTTTACCTTAATAAACAGCAAAGAATACATAAAAAAAATAAGTTTTTAGAAGCTTGATTTGTTAGATTTTTGCATGTAAGAGTGCTTAATTTCGCACACAGCGCTAAGGAGTAAAATCCTACCGGTCTCGAATGAGGTTTGCTGTGGTGGATTAACCGGAAAAACTATGAATATACCCGAAGTAAGTATCAAACAATTGTTAGAAGCTGGAGTGCATCTAGGTCATAAAACTCTCAGATGGAATCCAAAAATGAAAAAATTCATTTTTGGAGAAAAAAACTCAATACATATTATTGATCTTACAAAAACAGTTTTTTACTTTAAAAATGCATTATCAGAAGTATATAAATGTATTTCTAGTGGTGGAAAAATATTAATTGTATCTACCAAAAAACAAGCCTCAGAACAGATTACAAATTTAGCAAAAGAGACTGATCAGTTTTATGTAAATTATAGGTGGCTTGGAGGGATGCTAACTAATTGGAATACTATACAGAATTCAATTAAAAGATTAAAAATGCTAGAAGACTCTCTATCAAAAGAAGATACTGGTTTTACAAAAAAAGAAATTTTAAAACGAAGCAAAGAAAAAGAAAAACTACAAAGGTCACTTGGTGGTATAGCTGATATGAAAAAGTTACCTCAGTTGATTTTTATTATAGACACAAACATTGAGTCTCTAGCTGTCGCTGAAGCAAAAAAACTCAATATACCAATAGTAGCTATTTTAGACACTAACTCAGATCCAACAGATGTAGAATTCCCGATTCCCGGTAATGACGACGCAAGAAGATCAATAAATTTATATTGTGATTTATTAAAAAATACAATTATTAACGCATCAAAGTTTATTGAAATAAAATCTACTGAAAAAGAAAATACAGACAAAACAAACTCAAAAAAACTAGAGACTCAATCAGTTAAAATTAAAACTGAAACAAAAAAATCTAATTAAAACTTTATTTTATGTCCAGCAAAGATTTACTTGAAAGTGTAAAAAAACTTAGAGAAATGACAGGCGTCGGTTTTAAAGATTGTAAACTTGCTATTGATGAAACTGGTGGTGATATAGAAAAATCTATTGAATTTTTAAGAAAAAAAGGAATTGCTAAAGCCTCTAATAAGATGAGCAGAACAGCATCGGAAGGCTTATGTCTTTTGTGTGAAAAAAATGACGAAGTATCTTTAATAGAAATTAACAGTGAGACTGATTTTGTAGCAAAAAATGAAGCTTTTATTTCTTTTTGCAAAGAGGTTTCGGTAATAAATTTTGAAAAAAAATCTGATTTATCAAAACTCAATAAAGCTAATATGAAAAATAATTTATCAGTAGAAACAAATTTAATAGATTTAATTGCAAAAATGGGGGAGAAAATAACAATAAGAAGGTCTGTTTTTTTTGACAATTCTAATGGAAAAAACTCTTATTATATTCACGCAGCTTTGGAAGATAAAATTGGTAAAATTATATCAATTGTTAAAACATCAAAAGAAAGTGAGATAGGAAAAAAAATTGCAATGCACGTTTCGGCTTCTTCCCCAATAGCACTTGAGGAAAAAGACTTGAAAAAAGAGATTGTTAACAAAGAGATGGAAATTATAAAAGCAGAACTTTTAAACTCAGGCAAGCAAGAAGAAATGATACAAAAAATTACCAAAGGAAAAATAAATAAATTTATTTACGACAACACATTAGTTAATCAAGTTTGGATAATGGATACTAAAAAAAAAGTTTCAGATATATTAAAAGAAAATGATATAAAAATAGTTGATTTTATAAGATATAAAGTTGGCGAGGGTGTTTAATTATGAGTCCAGAGTTTGATGAAAAAAACTATTCTGTTAAAATGGATAAAACCATTTTGTCTTATAAAAAAGATCTTTCTTCACTAAGAACCGGAAGAGCAAACGCAAGCATGTTAGACATGATCAAAGTTGACGTATATGGACAAATGATGCCCATAAATCAACTTGCTAGCATTAGTGTACCTGAAGCAAGATTAATAACAATTCAAGTTTGGGACCAAGCAAATATCAAAGCAGTTGATGCAGCAATACAAAAATCTGATTTGGGCATTAACCCCCAGATCGATGGATCAGTTTTAAGGATTAGAATTCCCGATCTTACAGAAGATCGTAGAAAAGATTTAATTAAAGTTTTAAAAAATATTAGTGAAAAAAATAAAGTTTCAATCAGAAACATAAGAAGAGAAGCTAACGATGAATTAAAAAATTTAATTAAAGATAAAAAAATTAGTGAAGATGAGGAAAAATTATTTGAAAAAAATATTCAAAAAATTACAGACGACAATATTGCAAATATAGATAAAATTTCGCAAGAGAAGGAAAAAGAAATCCTTCAAGTATGAATAATCTTAATCACGTTGCCTTCATTATGGATGGTAATGGAAGATGGGGTTACAAAAAAAAAAGAAGCAGAAATTATGGTCATCTTGAAGGCGTAAAAACAGTTCAAAAAATTGTAGAAGCTTCAATTTCATTTAAAATACCCACTATTTCATTTTTTGTTTTTTCAACAGAAAATTGGAAAAGACCTAAATCTGAAAGAAACTATCTGTTTAATTTAATAGATATCTATTTTAATAAAGAAATTAAAAATATTATTAAAAATAATATTAGAATTGTTATTTCAGGCAGGTATAACAATCTTTCACCTAAAATAAAAGATCTTTTAAAAAGTGTAATAAATAAAACAAAAAAAAATAAAAAATTAATTATTAATCTAGCAATAAATTATGGATCTAAATCTGAAATCGTGGATACTATCAAAAAAATTAATTATAAATCTCAAAAAATAACAGAAGAAAATATTGAAAAAAACTTATATTCTAAACTTTCGTTTCCAGACATTCTTATAAGAACGGGAGGTAAAAAAAGGTTAAGTAATTTTATGCTTTGGCAGTTAGCATATACAGAACTTTTCTTTTTAGATAAATTATGGCCTGATTTTACAAAAAGAGATTTAAAAAAAATCTTAGATCGTTATCAAAAAATAAAAAGAAATTTTGGAAATATTTAAAATGAATAATGAACTTTTTAAAAGAATTTTAACATCGGTAATTCTTTTACCTATTTTATATTACGTAACAGTGTATTCAGGAATTTATTTAATAATATTGTTAATGTTATTTTACACAGTATCTATCTACGAAATAATTACAAATACTAAAAATTTATTATTTATTATTTCAACAGGTATTTTTTTAATTTTTTCCTTTTATTCTTTTTACTTTTTAAGAGGTGATACAGAATACTCTTTAGTAGTTCTTTTTTGGATTTTAACATCTACTTTCTTATCTGATATAGGTGGTTATGTTTTTGGTAAAATACTTAAAGGAAGAAAGCTGACCAAGATAAGTCCTAACAAGACATGTTCTGGAGCTATTGGTTCAATTGTTTTAAGCTGCCTATCACTACCTATAATAAATTTATTACAAATATATTCTTTTAAAAAATTGTTAGTTAATTTTTTTGAATTAAAATTTTTATTATTCGCAATGACTATCTCTTTGGTGTGTCAGCTTGGAGATCTTTTTGTGTCTTTTTTAAAAAGAAAAAATAATTTAAAAAATATTAGTAATCTTTTACCAGGTCATGGTGGAATTCTTGATCGCATTGACGGCTTAATATTTGTTTTAATATTTTGTTTTATACTAAGATTATTCGCATTAATTTAAATGAAAAAAAAAACAATCGCTATACTAGGGTCTACAGGTTCAATCGGTCAATCAACGTTAGATATAGTTAAAAAATCGAACGAGTTCATGGTTAAATTATTAGCCACTAATAAAAATTATTTAAAAATAATTAAACAAATCAAAGTTTTTACACCAAGTATAGTTGTTGTAAATAATGAAAATATTTATTTAAAAATTAAAAAGAAGTATCAGAATAAAAAAATAATTATCTTAAATAATATTGAAGATTCTCAAAAGTATATTAAAAAAATTGATGTAACTGTTTCAGCTATTCCAGGAATTTCTGGTTTGGAACCTACAATATTATTTACTAAAATAAGTAAAAAAATTCTTTTAGCCAACAAAGAAGCAATTATTTGTGGTTGGCATTTAATAAAAAAAAATTCTATTAAATATAAAACAGAATTAGTACCTATTGACTCAGAACATTTTTCTATAAATACGTTGCTTAAGATCTATTCTAACACTCAAATAGAAAAAATTTATATCACAGCTTCAGGCGGACCATTTCTCAAACTTAGTCTTAATAAGTTTAAAAGAATAAAGCCAAAGGACGCAATCAAGCATCCCAAATGGAGAATGGGTAAAAAAATTTCTGTAGATTCCGCCACTTTAATGAATAAGGTTTTGGAAATTACAGAAGCAATTAAACTTTTTCCATTTAGCCTCAAAAAATATGAAATCATAATTCATCCAGATTCTCTTATTCATGCTATTATTAAACTTAATAACGGTACATCTGTTTATTTGCAGCATTTACCAGACATGAAAATTCCAATTGCCAATGCCTTATTGAAAAATTTTAACTATAATAATTTTTTTAATAAAAAAGATAAAACGCATAATAAAGTTCATAATTTAAATTTTTGCTCAGTAGATAAAAAAAGATTTCCTTCTGTTAAGCTAATACCCGAAATGAACAAGAAAAATTCTTCTGCAGTTATAATTAATGCAGCTAATGAAATATTTGTTGATAAATTTCTTAATAATTACATAAATTTTGATGCTATTGTTAGCAATTTGAAACTTGTTTTAAGAGATAAAAACTATATAAAAACTTCAAACTTATCTACTGATAGTGTAAAAAACATCTATGCTATCGATAGCTGGGCAAGAAAAACAGCTTTAAAAATTATTGAAAAAAAATAAAATAAAATAATGTTAAAAATTTACACTACGCTACTTTGTCTGATTTTTTTTAATCTTCACGCAGAAATAGTAAAAAAAATAGAGGTTAAAGGTAATGACAGAATTAGCATAGAAACTATTAAAGTCTATGGTGAAATTACTATCGGGAATGACTATTCAACTTTTAATGTAAACGAAGTATTGAAAAACTTATATAACACTAATTTTTTTGAAGATGTAAAAATTTCTTTAGTTAACGGCATTTTAAATATTGCCGTAAAAGAATATGCAACTATTAATTCTATTGATCTTCAGGGTGAAAAATCCAATACGGTAAAAAAATCTGTACTTGAGAATCTTAAACTTAAACCAAAAGAAAGTTTTATTGAAAATCGTCTCTCAGAGGACATTAGTACGATCAAAAAAATTTACGCTACAATAGGATTTAATTTTGTTAATGTAGATACTAAAATCGAAAAATTTGACGATAACAGAATAAATCTTGTCTATCTCTTAGATAAAGGAAAAAAAACAGATATAGCTCAAATAAATTTTACAGGAGATAAAAAAGTTAAAGATAAAAGATTAAGAGATATTATTGTTTCAGAAGAAAAAAAATTCTGGAAATTTTTGTCAAAAAACACTTTCCTAAATAGTAATAATATTGAATTAGATAAAAGACTATTAATTAATTATTATAAATCACTCGGGTACTATGATGTTCAAGTTTTATCAAGCAACGCAGAGATTAGCCAAGAAAACTTGACCCGTCTTACTTACACAATAAATGCCGGAACTAGATACAAGGTAATTAAAATTAGCACGAACGTAAGTGAAGTTTTAGATAAAAACTTATTCATTCCACTGCAAAAAAGTTTTACAAAAATTATAGGAAAATATTATTCTCCATTTAAAGTTAAAAAATTACTAGACGAATTAGACCTTTTAATAGCAGATAATGATTTACAATTTATCCAACATTCCGTCAACGAAATATTAGAAGGTGATGCTATTGAAATTAAAATCAATATATTTGAAGGAAAAAAACAATTGGTAGAAAGAATTGATGTTTTAGGTAATTCTGTTACTGACGAATCTGTTATAAGATCAGAGCTTTTATTGGACGAAGGTGATCCATATAGTAATTTAAAACTTGAACAGTCAGTAGCTAAACTTAAAGCTAGAAATTTATTTTCTGTAGTAAAAAAAACAATAACCGATGGATCAAGCAAAGATCAAAAAATTATCAAAATTGAAGTAGAAGAAAAAGCAACCGGTGAAATTAGTGCTGGAGCAGGTATTGGTACTAGTGGAGGGTCTTTAGCATTTAGCTTAAGTGAAAATAATTGGCTTGGAAGAGGGGTAGCCGTTTCA
>Ga0307986_10001737_pt1 | contig 15808 bp, 16 predicted proteins | sample EllFjometageno82_FD_203170 | JGI IMG/M metagenome (GOLD analysis project Ga0307986, IMG submission 203170) | Marine microbial communities from Ellis Fjord, Antarctic Ocean - #82 | ecosystem: Environmental > Aquatic > Marine > Unclassified | place: Southern Ocean | collected 2014-10-09
TTGAAAAAGAATCACTTCTTTTAATCGAATTCCTGAATCTGGAATAGAATCAGTATCAAATTTGTATAATAATTCTCCATCAAAATCATCTGGCGCTTTAAACTCTTGACAGAAGCAAATCAATGATAAACATAAAAAAAAATAGAATAAGGTTTTTTTCATGGGGTTAAAATTACAAATATTTTAAGTGAGCCTATTATATATTATAATATTCTTACTTTTGATTTTCTTAAAATTTGAACCTAATATTTATGAGCATTCTGGATAAAAAAGCAATAACGTTTTTAGAGAGATATTTAAATAATGCATCACCCACAGGCTATGAAAGTAGTGGTCAAAAAATATGGATGGATTATCTAAAACCTTATGTGGATAACTTCATCACAGATGTTTATGGAACTGCTGTTGGTGTCATTAATCCTAAAGCTGAATACAAAGTGGTGATTGAAGGGCACTCAGATGAAATTTCATGGTATGTGAATTACATTACTGATAAGGGATTGATCTATGTGATACGTAATGGAGGAAGTGATCACCAAATTGCTCCTTCAAAATGGGTTAATATTCACACAAAAAAAGGAATTATTCAAGGTGTTTTTGGCTGGCCAGCTATTCATACTCGAAAAAGCGGCAAAGAAGAAGTTCCAAAATTAGATAATATTTTTATTGACATTGGAGCTAAGGACAAAAAAGAAGTTGAAGAAATTGGAGTACATGTTGGTTGTGTAATAACCTATCCTGATACTTTTAAGATTTTAAATAAAGACAAATTTATATGTAGAGCAATTGACAACCGCGCTGGAGGTTTTATGATTGCACAAGTAGCACGTTTACTTACTGAAAATAAAATCAAACTCCCTTTTGGTTTATACATAACCAACTCGGTACAAGAAGAAGTAGGATTGCGGGGAGCTGAAATGATTACACAAACAATTAAGCCTAATGTTGCTTTAGTTACAGACGTATGTCATGACACCACCACTCCGATGATAAATCAAAAGCAAGAAGGACTTACCAAAATAGGAAAAGGGCCTGTGATTTCATATGCCCCTGCAGTACAAAACAATTTAAGAGAACGTATTATTGAAACTGCAGAAAAAAATAAAATTCCTTTTCAACGCCTAGCCTCATCTAGGTATACTGGAACTGACACAGATGCTTTTGCATACAGTAACGGCGGGGTAGCCTCAGCTTTGATCTCTTTGCCTTTGCGCTATATGCACACTACTGTCGAAATGGTTCACCGTGATGATGTAGAAGATGTTATTAAATTGATTTATGAAACACTTCAAAACATAAAACCAGGAGAAACGTTTAGTTATTTTGAGTAAGTTTTTTAATTAAAACCTTATTAATTCGTTTTATCATGCTAGGTCCCTCGTAAACGAATCCGGTATAAAGCTGGATCAAATCAGCACCAGCATCCAACTTATCAATTGCATCTTTAGGCGAATGTATACCTCCAACTCCAATTATTGGAAAGGATTTATTACTGTTTTCACTCAAAAAACGAATTATTTCTGTACTACGATTAGTGATTGGTTTACCACTCAATCCACCCATTTGATTTTTATATTTAGACTTTAATCCTTCTCTTGAAAGGGTAGTATTAGTTGCAATTACACCATCGATTTTTACAGAATTAATTATTTCAATTATGTCTAACAACTGGTTGTTTGTCAAATCAGGAGCAATTTTAAGTAAAATCGGTTTTGGCGCTTCTTTTTTTATATTTAAGTTTTTTAAAGTTTGTAACAAATAAGTCAAAGGTTCTTTTTCCTGAAGTGATCTGAGATTAGGAGTATTAGGTGAACTTACATTAACCACAAAATAATCAACATGAGGAAAAAGTGTTTCAAAACAAATTATATAATCCTTAACAGCCTCATCATTTGAGGTTGCTTTATTCTTACCAATATTACCACCTATTAAAACATTTTTTTTTTTTTTAGCCGATGAACTACAGCTTCTAAACCTTCATTGTTAAATCCCATGCGATTAATAAGTCCATAATCTTCTGACAGACGAAACAGTCTTTTTTTGGGGTTACCTGGCTGGGGCTTAGGTGTTATTGTACCAATCTCAATGAAGCCAAAACCAAAATTATATAGTTCTTTAAATAATTTAGCATCCTTATCAAAACCAGCAGCTAATCCAACAGGATTTGGGAAATTTAAACCAAAAAGCGTTTTCTCTAATCTTTTATCTTTTACCTGATATAAAGCACGTATCAAAAATCCCATTCCAGGGATCATGTGAACTGCTTTAATTAAAACAAAGATAGTGTGGTGAACCCATTCAGGATCAAAAAGAAATAAAAATGGTTTTAAAATTCGTTTGTACATATCTATAAAAAATCCCGCTAGTAGCGAGCGGGATTAAAATCAATTATTTTTTAACAGGAGGAGCATTTAACTTAGAACTCATATCTGATGAAATTGCAGATCGCTCGATTTTGAGTTTTCCTGCTAAGGTTTCGATGACACTAGTATTATCTTTATCGTTAAGCTCCATAATCTTAGCATGTAATCCACTTTTAGTTATGATACGATCACCTTTTTTTAAAGAATTCATAAAATTCTTTTCTTTTTTCTGTCTTCTTTGCTGAGGAAGAATGATAAAAAAGAAAAATACAACTACCATTAAAAGTAAAAAAGGTAATTGTCCAGAAAAAGCTTCAGACATTATTTTAAAATTTAGATATATTAATTACTTGCTTTAGCAGCAGCTTCGCGTTGTTTTTGTTTTATTGGGTCTGGTGTTACATTAGATTTAATTCTAAGCATCTCTCTGCCAGAAGCAGTATTTGCTGAAAGTGTAACGGATTTTTGTTGCATTCCCGGCTTGTTACTTGAATCAAAACTTACTTCAATTGTTCCTGTTGCACCTGGAGCAATTGGAGTATTTTTAGGATATGAAGGGACAGTACATCCACAACTTCCTCTTGCATCAACAATAATAAGGTCCGAACCACCTGTATTAGTGAAATTAAACGTTGTTGTAACCCTCTCACCTTCGTTGATTGTTCCAAAATCATGTGAAGTTTTATCAAAAGAGATTACAGGTGAACCCTCAGTCTGAGCAGCAGGAGCTACTGTAGTACTGCTAGGTTCTTTTTTAGAAGCACCGTCTTGACATGAGATAAACACAATAACAGTTAGCGCTAAACAAAGGGTTAAAAAATTTTTCATTTCTTTATAAATTATGTGAACTCAAAAGTAATAAAAAATCTTGTTATAACAAGCCCCTTCCCTTTTTGTTCAATCTCTTTTCAGTTTCAAATTCTCTAACTAATTTATCTAATACTCCATTGATAAAATGATTGCTCTTAGGGGTAGAATAATCTTTTGCAATTTCAAGATATTCATTTAAAGATACTTTTACAGGAATAGTTGGGAAAAACAACAATTCAGCAATAGCAATTTTAAGTAAAATATTATCTAGTTGTGCAATTCGTTTCTCATCCCAATTGGGTGTTTTACCTTTAAGCTCAGACTGTAATTGTTCATCATTTGATATCACTTTTTCTAAAAGATTAATTCCAAATTCCAAATCCTCATCATTTTCAATTGGTTTTGGAAATCTCAAACTTTGTGATTCATTAATATTAAGCTGTTTAAGTTCCTTTAAAAAATATGTGTTTACTAATGGGAAATCATCTGTCCAAGTTAAACGATGATCTTGAATGTGTTCTTGTAAATAGTCCGAAGAGGCTATTTTATTTTTAAAAATCTTTACAACACAGTTCATATCATCTGCTTCATCGGGGCTATCAATATTTATATAATCATTAAAAAAATCAGTTTTTATGATTTCATTGGTAATCTCTTTTAAATATTTAAACTCCAAATCCCATCGTATGAATTTCTTATTTTTTAAATGCTGTTCCAAAACAGTGTGATTTTGAAAAAAAACTAAAACGCTATTTTGAGAAAGTTTTTGAAGTTTTTCGTAATTATCATCTAGTAATAAATCGTGCTTTTGATAAGTATCAATTTGTTCTTGCGCATAAGTACCAAGTGCTTTGATGAGTCCTAAAATCAACAAGTATAAATCAAAAGATTGCGCAACACTTTGTTTAAAAAAAAGAACCTCATCCTCGAGTTTGTAGTTTTTACCCAAGGCAAAAGAATAAACAGACTGCATTACCTTAATGCGTATATGTCTTCGTGTTAGCATGTTTCAGAACTTTTATGTTGCGAAATTAATTGAATTAAATGAAAATAGATAAAATAACTAATAAAAAGTTTAAAGAATTTATCTTGAGTTTAGCTACTCCATTTTATTACCTTTGAAAATCATTTTATGAAAGAACTAAAGTACTTAAATAAATATTTTTATAAATACCATACCAAACTCCTACTTGGTTTTATAATTACTGTAATTGCACGTATTTTTTCACTTTTCGCACCTCGTTTAATTGGAAACTCACTAACAGCTGTTGAACAATATATTCAATCGAATAACGCAGACAAATCTGAAATTCAACAGATTTTACTAATTAACATTCTTATAATTATAGGAACAACTTTAGTTTCTGGTTTTTTAACTTTTTTAATGCGCCAGACTATTATTAATGTTTCACGTTATATTGAATTTGATTTGAAAAATGAAATTTTTTGGCATTACCAAAGGCTAACACAACGTTTTTACAAAAACAACCGAACTGGAGATTTAATGAATCGTATTAGTGAAGATGTAGGTAAAGTTAGAATGTACGTTGGTCCAGCATTTATGTATAGTACAAATACAGTTGCTTTATTTATTATTGTTATATCCTATATGATAAGTATTGCTCCTGCTTTAACTCTATATACAATCCTTCCGTTGCCTATCTTATCTATTATAATATACAAATTAAGTAAAGTAATTAATAAAAAGAGTACGGTTGTTCAAGAGATGTTATCCAAAATATCATCCTTTGCACAGGAAAGCTTTAGTGGGATTGCTGTAATAAAATCTTATAATCTTCAGGGTAAAATGAACGAAGATTTCAATACTCTTGCAACTGAAAGTTATCAAAAAAACATGGAATTAGTTAAAGTTCAGGCATGGTTTTTTCCACTTATGATTCTGCTAATCGGATTCAGTAACTTAATTGTTATTTTTGTAGGAGGTAATCAGTATATAAATGGAGAAATTAAAATAGGTGTATTAGCAGAATTCATTATTTATGTAAACATGTTGACTTGGCCCGTTGCTGTTGTTGGGTGGATCACTAATATTGTTCAACAAGCCGAAGCTTCACAAAAAAGAATTAATACTTTCTTAAAAGAGCAACCTGAAATTAATGATGGAGCTTTTTTGAGCAATCCTTTTAAAGGAGATATCTCCTTTAAAAACGTTACTTTACGTTATCCTGAAACAGAAATAGTAGCATTAGAGAAAATAAGTTTTGAAATTCAATCAGGAACAACTTTGGGTATTATTGGAAATATTGGTTCAGGAAAATCAACTCTTTTAGATTTAATTGCAAGATTATATGACCCAACCCAAGGCGAAATATTAATTGATGGAATAAATATTAAAGATCATAAACTTGAAGAATTACGATCAGCAATGGGTTTTGTTCCTCAAAATGCTTTTTTATTTTCAGAAAGCATAGAAGACAATATACGATTTGGTAAACTCAACTCATCTAAAAAATCTATATATGAAGCTGCAAAAAAAGCTGCTGTTCATCAAAATATTATGAGCTTTAAAGAAAAATACAAAACTTTACTAGGAGAAAGAGGAGTTACTCTTTCTGGAGGACAAATACAACGCGTTTCCCTTGCTCGTGCTTTGGTTAAAAATCCAAAAATATTATTGCTTGATGACTGTCTCTCTGCAGTAGATACTGACACAGAAGAAGAAATATTAAAACACCTGAAACTACTTAATAAAACTATTCTTATTGTTAGTCATAGAATTTCTTCAATAAAACATGCTAATCAAATAATAGTTTTCAAAAAAGGTAAAATTATTCAAAAAGGTAAACATGCAGAATTGATTAAGACTAATGGATATTATAAAGAATTACACGAGAAACAAAAAATAGATAGCAGTAAATAATTGATTCTTTTTTTTTATAAACACCAGCTTATCTTTTTTATTTACATAATTATTCTGATATTTATAGATAAACTTTTTTATGAAAAACATTTATCTTTTCATATGCTTACTTTTCTGCAGCAGTCTATTTAGTCAAGTAACTCTAGACTATTACTTGGATGCATCACATCCATACGATCCGAGTATACCAAAACCAAAAGAACTTTTAGGATATGAAGTAGGAACATGGCATGTTTCTCATGATAAATTAGTCAGTTACATGGAGCGTCTAGCTGACGCCTCAGATCGAATTTCAATAGAAACTAGAGGTCGGAGCTATGAGGGAAGACCAATTTTATTACTCACTATTACAAATCCAAAAAATCACAAAAACATTGATGCTATTCAAAAGGCACATATGCAACTTACCGAAGCTGGAGCCGAAAATATTGACATAAACAATCATCCTCTAATTGTGTATCAAGGGTTTTCTATTCATGGGAATGAACCTAGCGGCGCCAATGCTGGTCTACTTGCTGCTTATCACTTAGCTGCAAGTCAAGCGCCAGAAACTCTAGAAATGTTAGATGATTTAGTTATTTTATTTGATCCTAGTTTTAACCCAGACGGACTTCAGCGTTTTGCATATTGGGCCAACACAAACAGAAATCAAAACTTAACATCAGATCCAAATGACAGAGAGTATAACGAAGTTTGGCCAAGGGGAAGGACTAACCACTATTGGTTTGATCTAAATCGTGACTGGCTTCCTGGTCAATTACCCGAATCTCAGGCACGCTTAAAAACTTTCACAAAATGGCTTCCAAATATTTTAACGGATCATCATGAAATGGGAACCAACTCAAGTTTCTTCTTTCAACCTGGGATTCCATCTAGGGTAAATCCACTTACTCCTATAATGAATCAAAAACTTACTGAAAAGATAGGTGGTTTTCATATTGAAGCTTTTGATAAATTAGGATCACTATACTATTCTCAAGAAGATTATGATGACTTTTATTATGGAAAAGGCTCTACTTATCCTGATGTAAATGGAGGTATCGGGATCTTATTTGAACAAGCTAGTTCAAGAGGACACATTCAAGAAAGTGATAATGGTATATTAACTTTTCCCTTTACAATTCGCAATCAACTGACTGCCGCTTTCTCTACACTTAAAGCTGCTGGATCAATGCGAACTGAAATTCTTAACTATTTTAGAAAATTTTATAAGGACACTAGAAATTCAGCACGAAAAAATAAGCAAAAAGCCATTGTATTTGGTAACCCAAAAGATCCTGCTACTACATTTCATCTTGCTAATACCTTAAAAAGACATAATATTAAAATTCATAAACTGAAAAATAATATTACAAGAAACGGAAAAAACTATACTTCTAAAACGAGTTATGTTATTCCATTGGAACAAAAAAAGCATCAATTGATTCAAGCAATGTTTGAAACTCAAACAAAATTTAAAGACAGTTTGTTTTATGATATTTCTGCTTGGACTTTTCCTTACGCTTTTAATTTAAATCATCACACTGAAAATAATAATTCTATTATTGGAGATGAAGTTTTAGAATTAAAAGCTCCAGAAGGAACAGTTAATCGAAGAGCTTCATATGCATATCTTTTTGAAGCACATCACTATTACACCCCTAAATTACTTAACTATTTACAACAAAAAGAAATTCGAATAAAAGTAGGCATGAACCGTTTTTCACTCAAAGATGAAAAATTTGATTATGGAACATATATGATTCCTGTTCAAGATCAAAAAGTTGATGAAGATACTCTTTATGGAATAATTAAAGAGGGGGCAAAAGCAGCTCACATTTCAGTTTCAGGAGTAGATACGGGAAATACAATAGGTATTGATCTCGGATCAAGAAACTTTACATCAGTAAAACAACCTGAAATTGCACTTTTAGTGGGAGAGGGAGTTAGTAGTTATGATGCAGGAGAAATCTGGCATTTATTGGACACTCGACATCAGATTTCTATAACAAAAATTGATATTAAAAATTTAAGTAGAGTTGTTTTAAGTCGATACACACACTTCATTCTTCCTAATTTTAATGGTTCTGGATTAAATTCACATTCCGATAAGATAAAAGAGTTTGTAATAGAAGGAGGTACTATTATCGGTTATCGTAATTCAGTGAAGTGGCTAAATAAAAATGAGTTTTTAAAACTTGAGTTTTTAAATCAAAGCCCAACAGCTGTAGATATTGATTTTGAAAATCAAAGAAAATTTAAAGGAGCGCAACTAACAAGTGGTGCAATTTTTAATTCAAAAATTGATCGAAGTCACCCTATTAACTTTGGATTCCAAAATAGTATGCTACCTTTATTTAGAAACACAAATTTATTTATAAAGGCTGATAAACAAAGTTATAATAACCCTATTCAATACACCTCAAATCCTTTATTGAGTGGTTATATCTCAGAAGAAAATTTAGATTTACTAAAAAACACAGTTCCTTTTCGTGTAAATAGCCTAGGTAAAGGCACTGTTATTGCTCTGACTGACAATACTAATTTTAGAGCCTTTTGGTATGGTACCAACAGAATTTTAACAAATGCTATTTATCTTTCTGATAAGATGTAGTTAAAGTATTTGTTGCCCATTGGGTAATTTGGATTCAGGAGCTAAAAGAATTACATCATCTCCTTCTTTAGCTCCAAGAACCAAACATTGGCTTTCAAAATTAGCGACTTTACGTATTCCTATGTTTACAACTGCTATAACTTGTCGATCTTTCAACTCATCTAACTTGTATCGTTTAGTGATTTGAGCTGAGGACTGAAAGACTCCTAAAGGACCGAAGTCTATTTCCAATTGATAGGCTGCTTTTTTTGCCTCCGGAAAAGGTTTTGCAGACAGAATTGTACCTACACGTAAATCTATTTTTTCAAAGGTTGAATAATCAATCATGATGCTTTTTTGATAAGAACAAAAATACTACTTTTAAAACAGAATCAGAAAACACTTTTATGGCTCTTACGGAATCCTATATGTTGCCCCTTAGAACAAATGCTCCTAGATTTTCTCTATTAAATGTTGTCAGTGGAAAAGTTGAAAAATTAGAAGCGCATAAAGGAAAAAAAGGTACCTTAATTGTTTTCATTTGTAACCATTGTCCTTTTGTTGTGCATTTATTGGACTCATTAGTAGAAATTTCAAAAACATTTTCTAAAAAAGAAATAAATACAATTACTATTTCAAGCAATAACATACTTACTCATCCTCAAGATGGAATAGAAGAAATGAAAAAATTGGCATTAAATAAAAAGTTTATATTTCCATATTTTTTCGATGAAACACAGGAAGTAGCGCACAATTATCAGGCAGCTTGTACACCAGATTTTTATCTTTTTGATTCTAAGCTTAACCTATCATATAGAGGAAGATATGATGCTTCTCGACCTGGAAATGAAATTCCCATAACTGGAGATGATTTACATACAGCATGTGATTTAATGCTTAAAAATAAAGTTACAAAAGCAACTCAATACCCTAGTATGGGTTGTAACATTAAATGGCTTGAAGGAAATAGTCCAGAAGAGTTATCTTAAAAGTTAATTAATTCCACTTCAAAAATCAAAATTGCATCTGGAGGAATAACTTCTCCTGCACCTTTAGTTCCGTAAGCCAAATTACTTGGAATAACAAATCGAGCAGCAGCTCCTTTTTTAAGTAATAAAATTCCTTCATCCCAGCCAGGAATAACTTGTCCTACTCCTACAGCAAAGTCAATAGGTTGATCTCTCTCATATGATGAATCAAAAGTTGTACCATCTATCAAAGTCCCTTTATAATGAACCGAAACTTGGACCCCTTTAACTGGGTGTTCTCCTGCTCCTTCTTTAGTGATTTCATAGAACAAACCACTTTCAGTTTTTTGCATTCCTATGGTTAGAGAAGTCATTGTTTTTTCTTCTTCTTGAAATTCTTTTTTAGGAACTTCACCTCTAGAATTAAAGTTTTCAAAAGCTTTTTTAGCATCCCACTTTTTAGCAGAATCACCATGACGCTCAATAGTTAAGGACAATATAGAGTCTTCTTGAGTAATTTTATTTACGATATCCTGACCTTCCACAACATATCCAAAGACAGTATGTTTCCCATCTAGCCAATCAGTTGGGCCGTGAGTTATGAAAAACTGACTTCCATTTGTTGCAGGACCTGAGTTTGCCATAGAAAGTGTTCCAGCTTTATTGTGTTTTAATTCTGAATGAAATTCATCATCAAATTGATATCCTGGGCCCCCAACACCTGTTCCTTGAGGACAGCCTCCTTGAATCATGAAATCTTCTATAACTCGGTGGAATTTTAACCCATCATAATATGGCTCACCAGCCTTTTTTTGATCATTTTTTTGTGTTCCCTCTGCTAGACTAACGAAATTTCCAACAGTTCCTGGAGTTTTGTCATAAGTGAGTTTTATAAGAACTGAACCTTTAGATGTTTCGAGATTTGCAATAATACCTTCCATGATAAATAAATTAGGTTGCAAATATAAGAATCCTTAACAATCCTAAAAGGGTAATTTAAAAAAGCTTAGTTCGCTATTTCACTCATGAACTTAATGCGATATAATCGAAGGTCTTCTTCTTCATAATCGCCGTCAAATTCTTCAAAAGCATCTTTTATAGAATCTGATTCAGATTCTATAAAATAATCATAAAGTTCTTCAATTTGATCTTCATCAAAAAGATCTTCAAAATAATAATGGATGTCAAGTTTGGTTCCTGAATAAACAATAGTCTCCATTTCATTAATCAGTTTATCCATTTTCATTCCCTTTGCCGAAGCAATATCTTCCAATGGAAGTTTACGATCAATATTTTGAATTAAATATAGTTTTAATGAAGAATTTATTCCTGTACTCTTTACAACCAAATCATCAGGTCTAATTATTTGATTTTCCTCAACATAGTTATTAATCAATTCTAAAAATTTTTCTCCATATCGATTAGCCTTACCTTCGCCTACACCGTTTATATTGACTAATTCATCTTGAGACAAAGGATATTTAAAGCACATGTCATCTAATGAATATTCTTGAAAAACCGCATAAGGAGGAACTTCATTAGCGATTGCAACCTCTTTTCTAAGGCTAACGAGGAATTTCATTAATACTTCATCAATTACTCCTTGAGATTTACCTTGAATAACATTGATAGCTTCCCGTTCATCATATTTATGGTCTTCTGTCATCATAAAGCTTTTCGGGTGTTTTATGAATTCTTTACCTTTTGAAGTTATCCGAATCAAACCATAATTTTCAATTTCTTTATTTAATAATCCAGATACTAAAGCTTGTCTTATTAATGCCATCCAAAAAAAAGTGTCTTTATGTTTTCCTTTACCAAAAACATCCAATCTGTCTGTTTTATGAGATTTTATAAGAGCATTTTCTTCTCCTATGAGAGTTTTAACAATATCCTTTGATTTATATTTTTCTTTGGTTTCAAAAATAGCATCTAAAAGTATTATTAATTCTTTCTGAGATTCAAATTGTTTTTTGGGATAACGCATATTATCATCCATTTCACCGCCATCTCCAGTAGAATTATCAAATTCCTCTCCGAAATAATGAAGTATATACTTTCTTCTAGAGATTGATGTTTCAGCATAAGCAACAATATCTGCCAACAAGGCCATTCCAATTTCCTGTTCAGCTAATGGTTTCCCTGATGTAAATTTTTCAAGCTTCTCAATGTCTTTATAGGCATAAAAAGCCAAACAATGACCTTCTCTTCCATCGCGGCCCGCTCGACCTGTTTCTTGGTAATAACTTTCAATACTTTTAGGTATATCATGATGAATAACGAAACGTACATCAGGTTTGTCAATTCCCATTCCAAAAGCAATAGTTGCAACAATTACATCACAATCATCTGTAAGAAACCGATCTTGATTATTAACCCTAGATTTAGGGTCTAAGCCAGCATGGTAGGGCAAAGCATTAATACCATTCACCTGAAGTGTTTTTGCAAGTTCCTCTACTCGCTTTCTAGAAAGGCAATAAACTATACCCGATTTACCTGAATTTTGTTTTATAAATCTGATAATATCTGAATCTACTTTACTTGTTTTGGGTCTAACTTCATAATATAAATTTGGACGATTAAAAGAAGCCTTATAAAGCGTAGCATCAGTGATTCGAAGATTTTTCATGATATCTTCCTGAACCTTTGGAGTAGCAGTAGCCGTTAGTGCAATAATGGGTATATTTTGTTCAAATTGCTCAAGAATATGTCGTAAATTTCTATACTCAGGTCTAAAATCATGCCCCCATTCTGAAATACAATGTGCTTCATCTATCGCTAAAAATGAGATTTTAACAGTCTTGAAAAATTCAATTGTGTCTTTTTTTGATAAAGACTCCGGTGCAACATATAGTAATTTAGTAACCCCATTAACAATATCATTTTTAACTTGAGTAATCTCTGTTTTGTTTAGAGAAGAATTTAACACATGGGCAATCCCATTTACAGAAGAGATTCCACGTATAGCATCTACTTGATTTTTCATCAATGCTATCAGAGGAGAAACTACTATAGATGTTCCTTCTTGCATCAAAGCTGGAAGCTGATAGCAGAGTGATTTACCTCCTCCCGTTGGCATTATAACAAAGCTATCTTTTTGATTAAGGACATTTTTAATAACACTTTCTTGTAATCCTTTAAAAGAAGAAAAACCAAAGTGTTTTTTTAATTCCTGTTTTAATACATCAGAATTCATTAAGATTTGGAGAAATTAAATTTCTTAAATATTACAATCCTAATATACCTATTTTCTTTAACCAACACAAGCATCAGATAAAGTAAAATAGTATATTATTAAAAAAAATGACTTAAATATTATTTCTTCGGTTTAAACCGATTTGTTTTTGATATTTTTGTTCTAAGATTTTAAAGTATTTAATCTAATGAGCACAGTACCTCCTAAAGAAGAAATGTCATTTTTGGATCATTTAGAGGAATTAAGATGGCACTTAATTCGTTCTGTAATAGCCATAATTATTGTAGCTACAATTGCTTTTATTTTTAAAGATTTTATTTTTGATGTTCTTTTATTTGGACCTAAAAACAAGAACTTTATAACTTATAGATGGTTTTGTTCTTTATCCCAAAATTTAGGACAAGGAAGTAGTTTTTGTATAGAGGAATTGCCTTTTAGAATCCAAAGTAGAACCATGGCTGGTCAATTTTCAGCGCATCTTTGGACCTCAGTACTAGCTGGATTTATAGTTTCTTTTCCATACATTATCTTTGAATTTTGGAAGTTTATCAGTCCCGGACTTTATGAAAAAGAAAGAAAAAACGCAAGAGGATTTATTTTTATTGCGTCTCTTTTGTTTTTTATAGGAGTGCTATTTGGTTATTATATTGTAACTCCATTATCTATTAACTTTTTAGGTAACTATTCAGTTAGTAGTGAAATATTTAATGATTTTGATTTAAGTAGCTATATTGGATTACTTCGGGCTTCTGTTTTAGCTTCAGGAATAATTTTTGAATTACCCATAATTATTTACTTTTTGACACGCATTGGGGTTGTAACTCCAGAATTTTTAAGAAAAAATAGAAAAATATCATTAGTAGTAGTCCTAAGTCTTTCTGCTATTATAACTCCACCAGATATAGTAAGTCAAATAATCGTTAGTATTCCAATACTAATTTTATATGAAGTAAGTATCCTAATTTCAGGAATTGTAATTCGAAACCAAGATAAAGAATTACAAAATGTATAATAATGCTAATGAATCAACTTCTTCTCAACAGTGCTTCTAAGTATTTAAACAGAAATTTAAATACTCAAACCTCACCGAAAAAAGGATTAGATTTTTCATCAATAGAACTCCTTGGCTTTTTGGGATCTACTCTGCTTAGTTATGATGATTGTATTAGGTGCAATTTGAAAAACTATTTTAAATAAAAAAATAAAAAAATCAATAATAGATACTCTAGAAATTGCTACATTGATTGAAGAAACTATCGTAATTGCTCATTTAAGAAAGAGCCTATGAATTGTAAAACACTTGAAAAAAAATAAATTCATAAATATGCAACTCAGAGCCGAAAAAATAGAAAAAGCATATAAAGGGCGTAAAGTCGTTAAAGGGATTTCTTTGGAAGTCTCTCAAGGAGAAATTGTAGGACTTTTAGGGCCAAATGGAGCAGGTAAAACTACTTCATTCTATATGATTGTCGGTTTAATAAAACCCAACAATGGAAACATATATTTAGATAATCATGATATTACGAAATTTCCCATGTATCGAAGGGCACAACAAGGTATTGGTTATCTTGCGCAAGAAGCTTCTGTGTTCAGAAAATTGAGCGTTGAAGATAATATTCTCAGCGTTCTACAAATGACCGATTTAAACAAAACTGCTCAAAAAGAGAAGATGGAATCACTTATAGAAGAATTTGGATTAGGTCACATTCGTAAAAATAGAGGAGATTTGCTTTCTGGTGGAGAAAGACGAAGAACTGAAATTGCAAGAGCATTAGCAACAGATCCTAAATTTGTTCTTTTAGACGAACCGTTTGCGGGCGTAGACCCTGTAGCTGTTGAAGATATCCAACGAATCATTGCCCATTTAAAAAAGAAAAACATAGGAATTCTTATCACAGATCATAATGTTCAAGAGACATTAGCAATAACGGATAAGACATACCTTATGTTTGAGGGAAGTATTTTAAAAGCTGGTACACCAAAAGAATTAGCAGCTGACGAAATGGTTCGCAAAGTATATCTTGGACAAAACTTTGAACTTAGAAAAAAGAAACTTTTATTTTAAAAAAATTAATTGAAACTATTTTTAATAACATTTAAAAAAAGATATAAAAGAATCATAATAGGTACTGCAACCCATTGTAAAAAATAAAAAACAGGGAAAGTCAAAGTCAATAAAACCAGCTGATAACCATACTTTGAAAATGAAAATGATTGTATTTTAAATGAAAATAAAGGTAACTTCACATTCATCAAAATAACAGATAACAGTGTAATGAAAAGTAGGGCGGGATATGTTGCTAAAAAAGGTTTTAAGAAAGTAAAAAAGGGATGCTCAAGTAGCAACGGTAGAGAAACAATAAACAATGCATTTGCAGGCGCAGGAAGACCTTTAAATTCATAGCGCTGTTCTTTATCTATATTAAAATTAGACAGTCTTATAGCTGCTCCTAGGGAAATTAAAAACCCAACCAATGCAAATGGTGCTGCAGAAAAAACGAAATTATTTTGAAGAAATATAAAAGAGAAATCAATCTCACGAATACCTATTTCTAAAAACATTTTATACATAACTACACCCGGAACTAATCCACTTGTAATTAAATCTGCCATTGAGTCAAATTGCAATCCAAAACTACTCTCTGCTTTAAGTAAACGGGCAAAAAATCCATCAAACAAATCAAAAAAGGCTCCTAAAAAAACCATAAAAAAAGCAGCTTCAAATAGGTTTTTAAAAGCTAAATATGTAGCAAAACAGCCACACAAAAAATTTAATGAAGTAAAAAGGTTAGGAATATTTTTTTTGATATAATTCACAAATAAAATTTATATTATTTGCAATATAGTAATTGATTTAGCTTCAAAAAAATTTAAATTCGTAGAAAATGTCGAAGATTATACTTCATTTATTGCTTTCTCTTGGTTCAGGACTTGCTCTTGGACTGGCCTGGCCGACCCGAGGTTTAACCTTAATGATTTTTGTGGCATTAATACCTCTTCTTTATTTAGAAGAAGACA
>Ga0307986_10001739_pt1 | contig 15787 bp, 14 predicted proteins | sample EllFjometageno82_FD_203170 | JGI IMG/M metagenome (GOLD analysis project Ga0307986, IMG submission 203170) | Marine microbial communities from Ellis Fjord, Antarctic Ocean - #82 | ecosystem: Environmental > Aquatic > Marine > Unclassified | place: Southern Ocean | collected 2014-10-09
TTAGGTAACGCCAAATTACCTCTCCCGCCAATGCTAATGTTTGATCGTATCCCAGAAATTACAAGTGACGGTGGTCTTTATAAGAAAGGTTTTATAAAGGCAGAACTGGATATTAAAAAAGATATGTGGTTTTTTAATTGTCATTTTAAAGATGATCCAGTAATGCCAGGGTGTTTAGGACTCGACGCTATGTGGCAGTTAGTTGGGTTTTATTTGGGTTGGCTAGGTGACCCAGGTAAAGGAAGGGCATTAGGGGTAAATGAAGTTAAGTTTACAGGAGAAGTTTTACAAACAGTAAAACTTGCTTCTTATGAAATTAATATAAAAAGAATTTTAAGAAAAGAGAATACTGCAGTTGGTTTGGCAGATGGGATCTTGAGTGCAGATGGTAAAATTATTTATAAAGCGTCAAATTTAAAAGTAGGAGTGTTTAAATAATGAAACGAGTAGCAGTTACAGGAATTGGAATTGTTTCATGCCTTGGTAATAACCAAGCTGAAGTATATGATTCTCTGGTAAACACACGTTCTGGAATAGGTTTTTCTGAAGAATATAAAAAATATAATTTTAAAAGCCAGATCTGTGGGACTCCTAAAATTAAAGTTGAGGATCATATTGATAGAAAAATAATTAGATTCATGGGAGAAGGTTCAGCTTATAATTATATAGCCATGAAAGAGGCTATAATAGATTCTGGTTTAGAGGAAAAAGATGTTAGCAATGAAGCAACAGGAATTATTATGGGCTCTGGAGGTCCCTCTGTTAAAAATGTAGTTCATGCGGTTGATTCTACAAGAGAAGCAGGTCCAAAAAAAATGGGACCTTTTGTTGTACCACGTACAATGGCAAGTACAGTTTCCGCTACATTGGCTGTACCATTTAAAATTAAAGGAGTTAACTATTCAATAAGTTCTGCGTGTGCTACCAGTGGTCACTGCATCGGTAATGGTATGGAATTAATTCAATCAGGAAAACAAAAAATTGTTTTTGCTGGTGGTGGAGAAGAAATTCATTGGGCTATGTCTGCTATGTTTGATGCTATGACAGCTTTATCTTCAAAATATAATGAAAATCCTGAAACTGCTTCAAGACCTTATGACAAAACTCGAGATGGATTTGTGATTGCTGGTGGTGCAGGTGTTATAGTTTTAGAAGAGTTAGAACATGCTAAAGCAAGAGGTGCCAAAATTTATGCTGAGTTAACTGGTTACGGAGCAACGTCCGATGGTTATGATATGGTAGCTCCATCAGGTGAAGGAGCCGTTAGATGTATGAAAATGTCTCTTAAAACTGCAAGAAATGAAATTGATTACATAAATACTCATGGAACCTCCACGCCGGTCGGAGATATTACTGAGTTAAGAGCAGTAAAAGAAGCTTTTGGAGATAAGATTCCAAAAATAAGTTCAACAAAATCTTTAACTGGCCACCCGCTTGGTGCGGCTTCAGTTCACGAGGCAATTTATTGTTTAATTATGATGAAAAATAATTTTATAGCAGCCTCTGCAAATATTACTGAGATGGATGAGGAAGCAAAAAAATTTCCTATTGTTACAAAAGTAGAAAAAAATGTAACGCTAAATTCTGTTATGTCTAATAGCTTTGGTTTTGGAGGAACTAACGCAACCTTAATTTTTGAAAAGATTTAATTTATGAATTTAATGAAGGGTAAAAAAGGATTAATTATGGGTGTGGCTAATGAGAGGTCTATTGCTTGGGGCATCTCTCAAAAGTTAGCTGAGGCTGGGGCAGAAATGGCTTTCACATATTTGGGTGATGCTTTGAAAAAGAGAGTTATACCGCTTGCTAAGTCTCTAAACTCAGACTTTACACTTAGTTGTAACGTTGAAAATAAAAATGAAATAATAAAACTCTTTGAAGATATTAAGGCTAAGTGGGGACAGATAGATTTTGTGGTTCATGCTGTTGCTTTTTCCGATAAGTCTGAATTATCAGGAGAATATTTAAACACTACGAGAGACAATTTTTTAAAGAGTATGCTAATTTCATGTTTTTCTTTTACGGAGGTAGCTAAAGAAGCTTCAAAAATAATGAATGAAGGTGGGAGTATGCTAACTTTAACTTATGAATCTACAAAAGCCATTCCGAACTACAATGTTATGGGTGTCTGTAAATCAGCTCTTGAAGCAAGTGTGAAGTACCTTGCAAGAGATCTTGGAACAAAAGGTATTAGAGTAAATGCAATTAGTGCTGGACCTATTAAAACACTAGCGGCTTCTGCGATTGGAGACGCAAAATTTCTTTACAAATGGAATGCAGATCATTCTTTTTTAAAAAGAAATGTTGATATTCACGATGTTGGAAATTCTGCGTTGTATTTAATGAGTAGTCTTTCTGCAGGTGTTACAGGTGAAATACACTATGTAGATGCTGGATATAATAAAGTTGGAATGCCAGATCCTAAAAACATTACCTAAAATAAAATTAAACTTAGTTAGAATTATTCAGCCGTTGCTTGTTTAATAGACAACTTAACTTTACCTCTATCAAAACCTAAAACTTTTACTGAAACTTCATCACCTTCTTTAACAACGTCGCCAACTTTTTCAACTCTCTTTGCAGCAAGTTCAGATATATGAACTAGACCATCTTGTTTACCTAGGAAGTTAACAAAAGCTCCAAACTCCATTACTTTAACAACCTTACCTTTGTAAATTTTTCCTACTTCTGCTTTTGCAACTAAACTTTTAATAATATCGATTGCTATTTTTCTAGATTCCTCATCTGGTGCCGCTACTGTTACTTCTCCAGTGTCTTTTACATCTACTTTTGCTCCTGATTTTTCTACAATATCCCTGATAGTTGCTCCACCTTTTCCTATAACAGTCGCTATATCTTTTTTATCTACTGTAACAATTTCCATTTTTGGTGTGTGTTTAGAAAATTCTGTTCTTGATACTTTTAAAGCTTTGTCCATTTCTCCTAGTATATGTTCTCTTCCATCTTTTGCCTGATCTAAGGCCTTCTCCATTATTTCAAACGTTATACCTTCAATTTTAATATCCATTTGAAGAGATGTTATTCCTGATTTAGTTCCGGCTACTTTGAAGTCCATGTCTCCTAGGTGATCCTCGTCACCTAAAATATCTGATAATACTGAAAATTCATCACCTTCTTTAATTAATCCCATAGCTATACCTGCTACTGACTCTTTCATGGGGACACCAGCATCCATAAGAGCTAACGAAGTGCCACAAACTGTTGCCATTGAAGAAGATCCATTTGATTCTGTAATTTCCGACACTACTCTTAAAGTATAGGGGAAGTTTTCTGGCTTAGGCAGAGATGAATTTATTGATCTCCATGCTAATTTTCCATGACCTACTTCTCTTCTACCAGTTCCTATTCTTCCACATTCTCCCACTGAGAAAGGTGGAAAATTGTAATGAAGCATAAATCTATTTCTTTGCATGCCATTTAAACTTTCAACTCTTTGTTCATCATCTGACATCCCTAATGTAGTTACTACTAGAGCTTGAGTTTCACCCCTAGTGAATAAAGCAGAACCGTGCGTCCTTGGTAAAACGCCCACCTCGCACTTAATTTGTCTAACATCAGCTAGTCCTCTTCCATCAATTCTTTTTTTATCTTTTAAAATTGCTGTACGAACAATATCTTTTTCAAGTGATTTTAATTGAGCCATTGCTTGATTTTCATTAACATTTTCGTCTTCTGCAAACATTTCTTTACATTTTGTTTCTGCTTCTGAGATTGCGCTTGATCTTTTCTTTTTATCTATTTCTTTAAATGCTTTTCTAAGATCTGCTTCTAAAGCTTTAGTAATTTTTGTTTTCACTGAAGAATGATCGGGAATTTCAATTTCCCACTTAGGCTTGCCTGCTTTTTTAGCTAATTTTTCTATAGCTACAATAACTGGGACAAAACTTTCATGTCCAAACTTAACAGCATCTAGCATTACTTTTTCTGTTAATCCTGAAGTCTCTGACTCAACCATTAAAACTGCATCTTTCGTACCAGCTACAACTAGGTCTAATTCTGATTCTTCTAATTCTTTTGGCGATGGATTTAATAAATATTTTCCCTCTTTAAACCCAACTCTACTTGCAGCAATGGGACCTCCAAACGGTAGTCCCGAAATAGCTAGTGCAGCAGAAGATGCAATAATTGAAAGTACGTCGGGTTGGTTTTCCCCATCATACGATAAAACTGTTGGAAGCAACTGGACTTCGTTCATAAAACTTGAAGGAAATAATGGTCTTATTGGTCTGTCTATTAATCTTGAGATTAATTGTTCGGACTCAGTAGGTCTTGCTTCTCTTTTAAAGTATCCACCTGGAATTTTTCCTGCTGCATAATATTTTTCCTGGTAATTTACAGATAATGGAAAATAATCTTGACCATCTCTAAGTTTTTTCGCTCCTACTACTGTTGCTATAACTACTGTTTCTCCACACGTTGCTATTATTGCACCATCAGCTTGTCTTGCAATTTTACCAGTTTCTAGAGTTATTTTTTTTCCATTAATTTCTATTTCTTCTTTGTGTATTTTGAACATTATTTCCTTAAATTTAATTGTTTGATTACTTTATTGTAAGAATCTGGATTTGTTTTTTTTAAATAGGCTAAAAGTTTTTTTCTTCTATTGACTGATTTTGTTAAACCTACTGTAGAATGTTTGTCTTTTTTAAATTTCTTAAAATGCTCTGCTAGTCGTGTTATTTTAGCAGTTAACAATCCAACTTGTACTTCTGAAGAACCTACATCTTTTGCATGTATGGCAAGTGACTTAATTGTTTCTGTTTTTTTCTGTTTCATTTTTTTTGTTTATATTAATTAATTTCTCTATCTTTTCGGCATATTCGAATGAGTTATCTTCTACAAATGTAAGTCTAGGAAGAAACTTTATATCAAGTTTTTTTGATAGTGCTTTTCTAACAAGATGTGAGAACTCAGTCAAGATACTTACTGTTTTTTTGGTCTCTATACCACCAAGTGGTACAACATATACTCTTGCAGATTTAAGATCTGGGGTCATTTTTACCTCTGTTACAGTAACTACATTGGTATTCAGTGCTAAAATTTTTGCTGCATTTCTTATAAATATTTCTCCAAGACTTTGTTTTATTAGTTCTCCTACACGTAGTTGTCTCTGCGAGTATACTGGCGCAGCTTTACGTTTCCCCACTATATCTGCCTATCCATTTTTTCAGAAAAATATGCCTCTATTACGTCTTTTTCTTTAAAATCTATAAAATCTTTTAAGCTTATTCCACATTCCAAACCACTTTTGACTTCTTTAACTTGATTTTTTTCTCTAAAAATACTTGAAATCTCACCTGTATAAACAACAGCACCATCTCGTATCAGTCTAGCTTGTGCTTTATTTTTTATTTCACCTTCCGTGACTTTTGATCCGGCAATTTTTCCTGCGTCGGAAACTTTGAAAACTTTTAAAATTTCTGCTGACCCAATAATTGTTTCTTTTACTTCTGGTTCCAGTAAACCTGAGAGCCTTTTTTCAATAAGTTCTAATGCTTCATAAATAATATTAAAATATTTGATTTCTACATGTTGTTGTTCGGCTAAATTTTTAGCCTGATTATTTGGCTTTACGTTAAAACCGATCAAAAGCGCATTTGAAGCTTTGGCTAAAGAAACATCTGATTCATTGATCATACCTATATCGGCTAAAATAATGTTAGCTTTTACTTCGGCGTGTTCAATTTTATTTATAGCATTTTTTAATGCTTCACTTGATCCTTGTACATCTGACTTAATAATTATATCTAATTCTTTTTTAGTGTTCTGGCTTTCAAATATTGACATTTTGTCTTTTATTGTTGGTTTTACTGAAACAGAACCGCTTTTATTAAATTTCGCTATTTCTTTAGCTCTATCTTCATTTTCTGTAACTGCAAACTCCGCTCCAGCAAATGCTGACTCGTTCATACCAAGAATTTCAACAGGCATAGAAGGAGTAGCTTCATCTATTAATTCGCCTTCGTAGTTAATCATCGCTCTAATTTTTCCATAAGTATTTCCACAGACAAAGTAGTCTGTTTTTTTTAATAAACCATTTGTTATCAATATAGTTGACACAGGGCCTTTTCCTTTGTCTATTTTAGACTCTATTACAACACCTGTTGCTGGGTCACTAAATGAAGCCGAAAGATCTAATATCTCTGATTGTAATAAAATACTTTCTTTTAATTTATCCAAATTAATTTTTTTAGTTGCTGAAACTTCAACAAATAATGTATCACCACTAAAATCTTCAGCGATCAACTCGTACTTCATTAAATCATTTTTAATTTTAGTTATGTTTTTATCAGGCAAATCACATTTGTTAATTGCAACAATAATTGGAACTTTAGCTGCTTTGGAATGTTGTATTGCTTCTACTGTTTGAGGCATAATACCATCGTTAGCAGCCACAACTAAAACTACAATATCTGTGATTTTTGAACCACGCGCACGCATTTCAGTAAACGCTGCGTGTCCAGGCGTATCAATAAAAGTTATAGTTTGGTTTTTTTCAGTATTAACTTGGTAGGCTCCAATATGCTGAGTAATTCCTCCGTGTTCTCCAGAAACTACATTGGCATTTCTTAAGGCATCAAGTAAAGATGTTTTGCCATGGTCTACATGTCCCATTATCGTTACTACAGGTGGCCTTTTTTCTATTTTTCCCTCTAATTGACTTTTCTTTTTCTTTATCTCTAAGTCTGGAGTAATTTCAATAATTGGGTTATGTCCAAATTCTTTTACAATATATTCTGCAGTGTCTTTGTCGATGATGTGATTTATTGTTGCAATTACCTTCATGTTAAATAAAAATTTAATAATTTCCGCAGATCTTTCTGCCATTCGATTTGATAGTTCTTGAATTGTAATTTGCTCAGGGATATTAACATCCTTGATTACTTTAACTGTTTCCTTTTTTTCATCTAAGTTTTCTGATTTTCTATCTTTTAATCTTGCTCTTTTTACAGATGCTAGACTTCTTTGTTTAATTTCTACTTCTTCCACATTCATAGCTCTTGAAACAGTAAGTTTAAAATCTCTTTTTGAAGACTGAGGATCAAGTTTTAATTTTATTTTAGAGGGTGCTTTTTCATTTTTTTTAATAAAATTTTTTGTTGCTTGTTGTTCAATAAATTTTCTAACAATATTTTTTTTTGCAGGATCTGGCTTTTTAAATGTTCCAGGTTTAATACTTGACTTATTATCTCTTGTAGATCGATAAGGAGCTTTCTTTTCTATAGAAAAAACTTTTTTTCCATCTCTCTTAAGAGATGTAAGGTCAATTTTTTTAGATATGGTCGTTGAAATAGTTAATGTTTTTTTTGTTTTCTTTTTATCTTCCATGAATATTTTATTTAAATGCTATCTCTCTAGCGGCCATAATCAGTTGATCGGCCTCTTCTCTTGAAAGAGAAAATTCTTCTAAATAACCTTCTATTCTAATTTTTTTTCCTTTTATTTCGTCAAAACCACCAATTAATTCATCTGAAGAAAGATCAGCAAAATCACTTAATTTTTTTATATTTCTCTGCCCAAGTAAGACTAACATTCCTTGCGTAATACCTTTTAAATTAGCTAAAGCGTCTTCTACACCCAATTCTTTTAGTCTTTTTGAAATCTCTGCTTTTTCTTTAATTAAATTTTCTTTTGATCTGTTAATCAGCTCGCTCGCCGTTCCTTCATCAATACCTTCGATTTTGGTAATGTCGTCTGGGTCAGCTTGCGCTATCTCCTCGATACTCTGCATGCCTTCAGATACTAAAAGCTGTCCTAATGTCTCATCTACCTCCAAGCTTTTAACTAAATTGTCAGTTTTGTCTTTGAATTCTGTTTGTCTTCTTTCAGAATCCTCTTGATCTGTTAGAATGTCTATTTCATAGTTAGTTAACTTTGATGCAAGTCTAACATTTTGTCCTCTTCTTCCAATAGCTTTACTTAAATTTTCTTCAGTCAAAATTACATCGATTCTTTTATTATCCTTATCAATTAAGACTTTTTGAATTTCTGCGGGGGATAAAGATTCAGAAATTAATGTTGGTAAATCTTCTGTCCATTTTATTATATCAATTTTTTCACCGTGTAGCTCGTTGACTATAGCTTGAACTCTACTTCCCCTCATTCCTACACATGCACCCACAGGATCGATCGAACTTTCTTTTGAAAAAACACAAATCTTAGCTCTACTACCAGGATCTCTTGCCACAGCTTTTATTTCTATCATTCCATCGTAAATTTCAGGAACTTCTTGAAAAAATAATTTGGCTAAGAATTGTGGATGAGCTCGTGATAAAAATATTTGATGACCTTTAAGTTCTTTTTTAACCTCATAACAGTAAGCTTTGACGCGATCTCCTGACTTTAATATTTCTCTTGGGATAAGTTCATCTTTTTTTATTACCCCTTCAGCTTTACCTAAATCTACAATAACATTTCCATACTCTAATCTTTTTATAATTCCACTTAATATTTGATCTTGTTTTTCGACAAAATCTTCATATTGTCTATTTTTTTCAGCTTCCTTAACTCTTAAACTAATAACTTGTTTAGCGCTTTGGGCTGCTATTCTTCCAAAATCTATTTGAGGCAAATCTTCAAAAATTTGATCACCAAGTTTAAGATCTTTCGTATTTTTGTCGATAGATTTTGCATCATTTAAAATTATTTGTTTGCTAGAATCTTCAACAGTTTCAACAATATCAAGAACTTTTTGAATTTTAATCTCACCGGTTAAACGATCAATTACAACTCGTATATTGTTGTCAGATCCAAATTTTGTCAATGCTGCTTTCTGTATAGCGCTTTCCATCGACTCTAAAACTATTTCTTTGTCTATAGACTTTTCGTTTGCGACAGCTTCTACTATTCTTAATAATTCTACTTTGTCTAATCCTCTATTTAGCATTTTTTTCCTTTTTAGTTTGCCCCAAAAAAAAATGGGCTACAGCCCATTTCGTAATTTTAAAATTTTTTCCAAGATATTAAAAATTTAAGGCTTTTTCAAGGTCACATTTTAAAAAAACTAGTTTTATCAGTTTTTTCCCAAGAAAATTCTCCTTTATTTGTAGGTTTTCTTCCAAAATGTCCATAAGCAGATGTGGCCTCATAAATAGGTTTGTTTAAACTTAGTAATTCTCTAATTCCTCTTGGCGATAAATTAAAATTCTTTTCAATTTTTTTTTTAATATCTTCATTTTTGTCTTCATCTTTTTCTGCTAATTTAACGTAAATAGAAAGGGGCTTCGAAACGCCAATTGCGTAAGCAAGTTGAATTAAACACTTTTCTGAAACTCCAGCTGCTACAATATTTTTTGCTAAATATCTAGAAACATACGCGGCTGATCTGTCAACTTTTGTTGGGTCTTTTCCAGAAAAAGCTCCACCGCCATGTGGTGCAGCTCCTCCATATGTGTCTACGATAATTTTTCTTCCAGTAAGTCCGGTATCTCCATCTGGTCCACCTATAATAAATTGCCCGGTTGGATTAATATAAACTTCTTCGTCATTCAATTCTTTTAATAAATTTTCAGGTATAGATTTTTTAATATATGGATAAATAAGATTTCTAACTTGCTCTTGTTTTAAATCTTTTGAATGTTGAGTTGATATTACAACAGATGTAATTTTTGTTGGTGTATCATTTTCATAGCACATTGTGACTTGGCTTTTAGAGTCAGGCTCTATTCCTTTTAAAAGACCTTTTTTTCTGTCTTCCGCCATTAATCTTAATATCTTATGAGAATAATGAATTGGTGCCGGCATTAAATCCTCTGTTTCATTGCAGGCATATCCAAACATGATACCTTGATCTCCAGCTCCTTCATCTTTATTATCTTTAGAATCTACGCCCATTGCTATATCCGACGACTGGGCATGTAAATGAGACTCGATACTAGTTTGTTCTTTCCAACTAAAGCCGTCTTGGTCGTAACCTATATCTTTAATACAATCTCTAACTTTTTGAATTAATTCTTCTTTTTTAATTTCTGGACCACGAATTTCTCCTGCTAGAACTACTTTGTTTGTTGTTGTCAAAGTTTCACAAGCTACTCTTGAGAAAGAATCTTTCGATAGATATGAATCAACAACCATATCAGAAATTCTATCACAGACTTTATCTGGATGTCCTTCGGAAACAGACTCACTTGTAAATAAATAATTATTTTTTTTCATTTTTATTAAAAATTATAAAGATAAAAATAGATGTAAATAAAAGTACAAAGAAGATCAAATCAATTTTATATTTTTTCTGCACACTGTTTATAAACGGAACATTTAACTCAATAACACCTACTTCACTTGGCTTTAAAAACTTTTTAATTGTCCCCCTATTGTCAATAAAAGCACTATATCCCTTATTTGCTGCTCTTATTATAAAAACATTATTTTCTATTGATCTAAAAATAGCTTTAGCAAAATGTTGGTGAGGACCCAACGTTTTTCCAAACCACGCGTCTTCTGAAATATTTACAATTAAGTTTTTTTGCTTTTGACTTTGACTCAATTCTGGAAAAATTATTTCATAACAAATTAATGGTAATAACTTTAATTTTTCTAATAAAAAAATGTTTGCATTTTTACCTTTGGAAAAAGAACCACTTCCTTCAGTTATTTTTTCTAGCCCAATGTTACTTAAAATATTCTCGAATGGTAAAAACTCACCAAATGGAACTAATTTAATTTTATCATACTTAAAAACAACTTCAAATTTGTTATTAATTATGACCAAGCTATTGAATGTTTGATTGTTGACCTCCCCTTCTACAACTGTATTGATGCCGAACAGTATTAAATGTTTGTCGGAAAATGCTTTTTCAAATAAAAATTTGTATTGCTTAATTTGTTCAAAATTATATCCTGTAAATATTCCTTCCGGCCACACAAAGAGTGTTTTCTTTTTTTTCTCAGGGCTACTGTACTTTATTAATTTATAAATTTTTTTTTCTACTTCTTCGGGTGATAAATCATATTTTAAATCAAAACCTGGAGATATTATTTTAGTAAAAATTGAAGCATCCGATAGGAGTAATTCTTTTTCTAAATATTTATTATTTTTTTTTAATACTGAAGATCCATAAATATAATTACCAAAAAAAATAATTCCTATTAAAAAAAATGTACTGTAATAGATTTTTTTATTAAAAATCAATAAGAGTGGAGAGCAATAAATAATAATACAAAATAAGTTAAAAGAGAAAAACCCAAGCATAGAAAGTGACTGCAACATTTCAGGTGTCCAGGACCATGTGTAAGCCCATAAATTCCATGGAAATCCGGTAAAAATTTTAGCACGTATAAAGTCCATAAACGCAAAAGAACTTGCAAATAATAAAATTGATACAAAGTTGTTTCTTAGAAATGGCCCTACAATTAAATTTCCTATACCAAAAAAAATTCCAAGAAACGCCGGTAGACCGATAATTGCAATGGGAATTAGAAATTTGAAATTTTCATCAAATGTTAAGGAATTAGAGATCCAATATGTGCCTGTTAAAAAAAATCCAACGCCAAATAAGTAACCTACTAAAAATAAGTTTAAAATATAAGGTTTTTTTCTGTATGTATTTTTGGATTTCTTTCGCACATAAGTTGTTATTAAAAACAATGCTGGAATAATGAGGAAGTTTATTATGTTTAAATTGAATGGTTGAAAACTAAAAACAGTTAAAGAGCCTAAGATAAAAGGAAATAAAAAGACCAAGCAAAATCTGCTATTAAGAAAATTAAAAATCATATTATTAAATAGACTTTAATATTTTATTTTCTAATTTTTGCATTGCAGAAAAATCTTGATTGGATTTATGACGATAACCCAATAAATGTGTTAGCCCATGAATCCAGATTTTGTCGAAAACGCTATAAAAATTTTTTTCTTTACTCTGTTTAATTATTTCACTTAAATTAATTATTATATCACCAAGATAAATATTTTCTTTTTCTTTTCTTATTATTTTGTGCAGCATATCTTTTTCATAAAAAGGAAAGGATAGAACATCTGTAGTTTTATTTTTTTTTCTGAATTTTTTATTTAATTTTTTAATCTTAATATCGCCAGATAAAAGTATTGTAAATTTTAATTTATTTCTTTTAAATATAGGCACTTTTTTCTCAGCTTTTTTTAATTTATTTCTTAGATAAACATTTGGGTTGCTAATATAATTTCTCCATGCGTGGATATTAACTAATACGTCAGCCTTAATCATCATCTTTTTTTTTATAAGCTTTGATAATTTTTGAAACAAGAGGATGTCTAACTACGTCTTTATGATCAAACTCAACTATTTTTATTTCTTTTATATCGCTTAAAATGTTTTGTGATTTTACCAAACCAGAATGTGATTTATTGATTAAATCAACTTGTGAGGGATCACCATTAACTGCTAACTTTGAATTTTCGCCAATTCGAGTTAAAAACATTTTTATTTGAGTCTCAGTTGCATTTTGAGCTTCATCTAGAATAGCAAAACAATTTTTTAAAGTTCTTCCTCTCATAAAAGCCAAAGGTGCAATTTCAATTTCCCCAGTTTCAATTTTTTTATCGATTATTTCGAAGCCGAATAATTCGTATAGCGCATCATAAAGTGGTCTTAAATATGGATCTACTTTTTCTTTCATGTCACCCGGTAAGAAACCTAATTTTTCACCTGCCTCAACAGCTGGTCTAGATAATATAACTCGTTCAATTTTCTTCTCCATAAGCAATGTAATAGCTACTGAGACAGCAAGAAAACTTTTACCTGTCCCTGCCGGTCCTAATGCAATTACAATATCATTTTCCCGCAAAGCCTTAATATAATCTGACTGTTTTTGAGATCTTGCTATTACTGATTTTCTTGGTGTCTTTATGAGTTGCGCGAATGACTGCACATTTGTTTTTTTATTAGAACTGAAACTTTTATTCACAGATAAAATTATATCACTTTTTTCTATATTATTTGTCAAAATAAATTTTTTGATTAAAAATTTAATAGCTTCAGATATATCAACCAAGTTATCAGTGTTGCCTTTGGCTGTAATAGAGTTGCCCCTGAAAAACAAAGTTGTCTTTGTCAACTTTTCTAATTGAAGAAGATTTGTATTGAATTCTCCTACAATTGACAAGAGGATATTATTGTCTAAAATTTGAATATTAATAGTTTCTTTGTCAATTTTTTTTATACTAAGTTTTTGTTCTAATTTACTTATCTCTGACATTTATTAAGCTGCATAATTTTTTTTTCTTTAATAAAGATCTTGCCGAATAAACTATTGTGATTGAAATTATCAATTCTTACATTGAGAAGTTGTCCAGTTAAATCTTTTTTGCTTTCAACCACGACAGAATTTAGAAACCTGTCTCTTCCAAAATATTTTTTTTGGTCTTTCATTTTATTTTCAAATAAAACTTCTGTTGTTTGATTCAAAAAATTTTTCTTACTTTGCATGTTAATATTTTCTAAAAGGTTTTGTAGTTTAATTAATCTTTTTTTAGTTATATCCTTATCTATACACACTAATTCTGATGCTGGTGTTCCAGGCCTTGGGCTGTAAATAAACGAATACGAATTTATAAAACTAATTTTTTCAATTAATTCTAAGGTTTTTTGAAAATCATCTTCTGTTTCGGAGGGATACCCAACAATAAAATCAGATGAAAACTTAATATCTGGTTTAACTTCTTTAAGATCGGTAATGATTTTAAAATATTCTTCAATACTGTGCTTCCGATTCATAGCCTTTAAGACTTTTGAAGAACCACTTTGCACAGGTAAATGTAACACTGGCATTAATTTGTCACAATCTCTATGTGCTTCTATTAGGTCTTTTGTAACGTCAACTGGATGAGATGTTGTATATCTAATTCTTTTTAATTCCTCCAGGTCATTAAGCTTGAATATTAAATCTGAAAGACGGTGTGTTGTGGATTGATTTTTAGTTTGGTAGGCATTTACGTTTTGTCCCAACAAAGTTATTTCTTTTACTCCGTTAGCTATTAGCTGCTTGGCTTCTGCAATGATGTCACCAAGAGGTCTCGAGTACTCAGGGCCCCTGGTGTACGGTACAACACAGAAATGACAAAACTTATCACAACCTTCTTGGATCGTTAGAAACGATGATATTTTTGAATTTGAATTTTTAATTGAATTTAAATTATCAAACTTCTCTATAACTTCAAAATCAGTACTGTTTAGTTTAGATTTACTGATTTCTATTTTTTCAATAATACTTGGTATCTTGTGGTAAGATTGGGGGCCCACAACACCATCGATATAATTTTCGCGTTTAAGCATTTCTTCGTTCTCTGCTTGAGCTACACAGCCTGTAACTAGAACCATTGGTTTTTTTTTATTTCTAAATTCTTTTTTTAATCTACCGATATCGTGGTAGACCTTGTCCGTAGCTTTTTCTCTAATGTGGCATGTATTTAAGACATAGCAATCTGCATCCGAAGCAATATCTGTAGTAGTGTAGCCCATGGGCTTAACTAGATCTAAAATGCGATTACTGTCATATTCGTTCATTTGACAGCCAAAAGTTTTAATAAATATTTTTTTAGACAAATTATTTTTTTATTTTAGAACCATAGAGTTCAAGTTTATGGTCAACTAGCTTATAGCCCAATTTTTTGGCAACCTTGTTTTGTAAAATTTCAATTTCTTTGTCAACAAACTCAATTATCTCTCCACTGTTTATATCAATTAGATGGTCGTGATGTTCTTCAGGGGATTCTTCGTATCTTGCTTTACCACCTTTGAAATCATGTTTTTCAACAATTCCTGATTCTTCAAATAATTTTACTGTTCTATAAACTGTAGCTATACTAATTTTTTTATCAATTTTATTAACTCTTTTGTGTAGTTCATCTACATCTGGATGGTCATTAGATGCAGACATAACGTCTGCAATTATTTTTCTTTGATCTGTAAGTCTGACCCCTTTTGCTAAACATTTTTCTTCTATTTTGTTCATATAATTAATTATAACTTAACTTAAATATAGTGGTTTAATCAATTTATTTTCTAATAAATTATTTTTTATCAATATCTCAATATTTTTAAGGTCAAATTGCGCTGCTTTTATTTTTTTTGGACTAATATTATTAAATATTTCATCACTTATTATCTCTTGAGGGGCGACAAATATAGAATCTTCTTTCTGCATACAATCAGGACTAATTTTATTTGGCATAGTAAAAGTATAACGGTCTTTAAAACTGCTTTCTGAATAATAATAAAAATTATTAGTTTTTTGAATTGAAACAATTTTAATTTCTTTATTTAGATATGGTGCCGCATTGAGTAAAAAATAATTATAGCTATAAACATTTACTTTATTAACTAGTTGTATGCCCTTAGCAACGGCTAGCGCTATTCTGATACCAGAAAAGCTACCGGGTCCTGAATTTACTATAAGTGAAAATTTTTCGTTAATTCTGACATTTTGTTCTTTGAAAAAAGCATAAATATCTAGGGCGAGCATTTCGTTCTTCATAAGATTAGTTTGTAATTTTTTAAAAAAAAACTTACTATCAATTTTTAATGCAATAGAATCATTTTTACCCGTGCAATTAATTATTAAAAAATCTCTAATCATTTTTCTATTCTCTATATTTTTGCCTAGCGAATTATTATCTCTTACGGACAGTATAGAGGACAAAGGTATTATTGTCCTTATGTATCATAGGTTTGAAGAAAATAAATATCCTTCTACAAATATAAAAATAAATAATTTCAAAGAACATTTAGATTTAATAAAAAAAAATCAGTTCAAATTTATAAATCCAAATAATTTTGAGAACGCACTT
>Ga0307986_10001741_pt1 | contig 15778 bp, 15 predicted proteins | sample EllFjometageno82_FD_203170 | JGI IMG/M metagenome (GOLD analysis project Ga0307986, IMG submission 203170) | Marine microbial communities from Ellis Fjord, Antarctic Ocean - #82 | ecosystem: Environmental > Aquatic > Marine > Unclassified | place: Southern Ocean | collected 2014-10-09
ATTTACCACTTTCAATAGATCTAAATATGCTGTGCGAAAAGTGTTGATTAGGGCCTATAGAATTTCCAAACCAACCATCTTCCGAAATATTAATTATATAATCAAAATTATTATTTCTAGATAATTTACCTGAATAAATAATTTCATAACAAATTAAAGGAAGTAAATTTAAATCAATTTTACTGTTTTTTATATTAAGTGGTGCCCTAGTTTCTCCACTAGAGAAGGATTGATAGTTATTGGTTACTGTTTTAAGGCCTATTAAGCTTAAAATACTCTCAAAAGGTATGAACTCTCCAAATGGTACAAGGTTAACTTTATTGTACTTTGTGACCAAATCTAACTTGTTATTATATATAGCCATTGAGTTAAAAAATAAATTTTTATCTCTTTTTGTCTCTACATTTTTTAAGCCCATGATAATTAAATCATGCTCTCCAAAGTTATTTAGGAATAAGTTTTTATAAATTTTCATATCTCGCATGTAACTATCTGGAATAATTCCTTCTGGCCATAAATAGATAGTAGGTTCTTTTTTTGTTGAAGCACTTAATTCGATAAGTTCATTAATTATTTTTAACTCATCTTGTTTTGAATAAAATCTATCTAGACTGATGTTTGGTGATATTGCTTTTATTTTATAAGAGTTTTTTTTATTTTCTAAGGAATTAAAATTGTTAATTTTTAAGTTACCAAAAATTAAAAAACCTATTGATACAAAAATAAAAAAGAAACAAACTATAATTTCTTTTATGGAGCTTCTTAAAATAAACATAGCTGGAACAGTAAATAAGGAAATACAAATTAAATTGAAAGAATATGTTCCAATAATAGAAAGAATTTGAATAAAGTAAATATTCTCTGAAAAACTAAATGCAATTAAATTCCATGGAAAACCGGTAAGTACAGATCCTCTTATAAATTCAATTATGCCAAATAAAATTGAAAAAATAAGAAAGGAAATAACTAAATTTTTTGAGTAAAAAATTGAAAATAAATATGTCATTAAACCATAAAATATAGCTAAAAAGGCTGGCAATAAAATTAGAGCAACTGGAATTAAAAATTTAAAACTTTGATCAAAAGTTAATGAGATTGTTATCCAGTATAAACTGAATAAAAAATATCCAAATCCAAAACACCACCCATACTGAAAAAAAGATTTATTGTTAAGTGTTTCTTTTTTTTTATTAAAAATAAAAATAAAAAATAAAGAAAAGGTAATAAAATTAATTATAAAATAATTATATGGAGGTAAACTATAAGAGCTTAATGCTCCTAAGACAATAATATAAAAGTAATTTAAAAAGTATTTTTTAAACAATTTAGGTAATATTTTTTTTAATAGTTTGATAGATTTTTTCTTCTTCAATTAGCATCACTTTAAAATCTTTTAACTTAATATGGTCATAACCTAATAAATGAAGAAAACCATGAATAAAGATCCTAGTCACTTTACACTTAAATTCTAAAGTACTTAAGGCTTTTGGTTTATTCATAAAGTCATAACTAATAACAATATCCCCAATATAGGTTGATTTTTTTATATTTAATTTTTTTTCATAAGGAAAAGACAAAACATCTGTTGCCTTATTTTTATTTCTAAATTTTTTATTTAATTCTTTAATATTTTTATTATTTGAGAGTAAAATGGTTAAACCTACTTTTTTTTTAATAAATCTGTATTTTTTAGGAAAATTTTTTGCTAAAGAGTTAAAAAAAATATCTGCTTTTTTTATTTTTTTACTCCATAGGTTATTTTCAGAAACTACATCAATACTAATCATTTTCTTGGTCTGAATAAGCTTTTACGATCTTGGAAACAAGTGGATGCCTAACAACATCAGAGTAGTCAAAATCTATCACAGAGACTTCATCCAGATGTCCTAATAATTTTTTAGATCTATTTAGTCCAGACATGTTCTTGTGAGGTAAATCGATTTGAGATGGATCACCATTTATAACAATTTTTGAATTCTCTCCAATACGTGTTAGAAACATTTTAATTTGTGTATCTGTTGCATTTTGTGCTTCATCTAAAATTGCAAAAGAATTTTTTAAAGTTCTACCCCTCATAAATGCTAGTGGTGCTATTTCAATATCACCAGTCTCAATCATTCTTTGAATTTTTTCAAAGTCAAAAAGATCATATAGAGAATCGTATAAAGGTCGTAGATAAGGGTCTACTTTTTCTTTCATGTCTCCCGGTAAAAAACCCAATCTTTCACCAGCCTCAACTGCTGGCCTTGATAAAATAATTCTTTCAATCTTCTTATCAAGTAATAATGTCAGGCCAACCGCTACAGCCAAAAATGTTTTACCTGTTCCTGCGGGTCCTGCAGATATAACAATATCACTTTGTCTTAAAGCTCTAACGTATTCTTTTTGTTTTTCTGACCTTGGAATAACTGATTTTTTAGGAGTTTTAATTATATCTGAAACATTTTGATTTTTTACTTTTTCTTCGATCATAAATTTATTAACTGAAGAGATTATATCTTTTTTTTCTATACTTCCATTATTTATAAACTGGTAAGCTAAAAATTGAATGGCATTTTTTGCAATTTCATTTTTTTTTGGTGTTGATTTTATTAAAATAGAATTACCCCTAGAATATAGATCAGTATTGGTAATTTTTTCCAGTTCTTTTAAATTTTCATTAAATTCGCCAACCACACCCATTAACAAATCATTGTCTTGAAATATAACACTCAAAGAATTTTGATCAGAATAAACAAATTTTAGAATAGAGTTAATTTTTTTTGATGCTACATTCTTCAACTTTTAGGCTACCTTCTGTTTATAGTTTTCTTTTAGTGAACCAAAAAGAGTATTTTGATTACTACTTGTTATTTCTATTTGCACAACCTTTCCTACACAATTAGTGTCACCATCGAAAATTACTGATGTCATGAACTCAGTTCTACCAAATAATTTAATTTTGTCTTTCATTTTATTTTCAACTAAAACATTTAGTATCTTACCTTCTAAAGATTTATTTTTATTTATCTGATTCTCAAATAATTTTTTTTGAATTATTTCTAATCTTTTTTTCGATTTTTTTTTATCAACCAATTCTAGGTCAGCAGCCACAGTGCCTGGTCTCGGGCTAAAAATAAAAGAATAAGAATTGATAAATTTTATTTTTTCGATTAATTCCATCGTGTATTTAAAATCTTCATCACTTTCACCTGGATATCCAATAATAAAATCACTTGAAAACTCAACACTGGGGTTGATTTTCTTTAATTTTTCACAAATCATTAAATATTCTTCAATAGTGTGTTTTCTATTCATTTGTTTTAAAATTTCATTTGATCCACTCTGTACTGGAAGGTGTACTAACGGCATCAGTTTAGTTGATTTTTTATAAACATTTATTAAATCATCAGTCATGTCTTTAGGGTGAGATGTTGTATACCTAACTCTCTTTAACTCATCAAAGCTTTCTAACTCTAATAATAAATCAGATAATTTAAATTTTTTATTTTCGTTTTTATAGCTATAAGCGTTAACATTTTGCCCTAAAAGAATAATTTCTTTAGCACCACTTTGAACTATCTCTTTAGCTTCATTAATGATTTGATCAAATGGTCGAGAGTATTCAGGTCCGCGCGTGAACGGAACAACACAAAAGTGACAAAATTTATCACACCCTTCTTGAATTGTTAAAAAAGAGGATACTTTACTATCTTTGTTTTTGATTTTACTTAAATAATTAAACTTTGAGATAGTATCAAACTCTGTCTCTTCCTCTTTTTTCTTACTACTTGTGTGCTTTAGTATAGCATCATTAATTTTATGATATGATTGGGGTCCAATCACGATATCAATATAGGGTTCTCGTTTTAGCATTTCTTGATTTTCTGCTTGAGCCACACAACCAGCTATAATCACAATAGGTTTTTTTTTAAATCTAAGAATTTTTTTTAATCTCCCAATTTCATGATAAACTTTTTCTTTTGCTTTGTCTCTTATATGACAAGTATTTAAAAGATAACAATTTGCATCCTCATACTTATCTGTTCTTTCAAATCCTATTTTTTTCACAGTATCAAATATACGATTTGAATCGTATTCGTTCATTTGACAGCCAAAAGTTTTAATGAATATTTTTTTTAACATTAAGTTAGGGTTTTTTTTTAACTCCATATAATTCTAATTTATGGTCTACTAATCTATAACCATATTTATCTGCAATTTTTACTTGTAGTTTTTCAATTTCATCATCAACAAATTCTATTATTTCTCCTGATTTAACATCTATTAAATGATCGTGATGACCTTCATTTAATTCTTCATATCTGGCTTTACCACCTTTAAACTCATGCTTCGCTAAAATTCCAGATTCTTCAAATAATTTTACCGTTCTATAGACAGTTGCAATGCTAATTCTTGGTTCAATTTTTGAAACCCTGTTATAGAGTTCGTCTACATTAGGGTGGTCATTTGACTCTGACATAATTTTAGCAATAATCTTTCTTTGATCGGTAAGTTTAACACCTTTTGCTAAGCATTTTTGTTCAATATTTTCTGACATATCTAATTTTAACTTAAATAAATAGGATTAATCAAATTCTTTTTAATCTTATATTTCTCACATAAATGCGGCACATCTTCATATTTAGTGGTCTCATATTCTTTAAAATCCTCAAAACTAAAGCAATAATAATCAATTTTTTTTGTTAGAAATAAAGCTTTAACTGTTGATAGTGAGTTTCTAATGCCTGCAAAACTGCCCGGTCCTCTGTTAACATAAATAATATCTACATTATCTAATGAATTTTTATTATTTGTCAAAAATTCATTAATTAAAATCATCATTTTTTCAAAATTAATTTTACTATTTTCATGGCTGCAAGTATAAATATTCACATCAACAATGAATGTTAAAAAAATTTTATCTCGAGCGGCATCTATTATTAAGTTATTCATTATAATATCACTTTTGTTGTTCAGCTCTAAAGCAGAAGAGCAGAATATCAAATCTTACTCTGACGATAAGGGTATTCTTTCACTAATGTATCATAGGTTTGATGAAAGTAAATATCCTTCCACCAATATTCAAATGGATGTTTTTAAACAACAAATCAAAATAATCAAAGATTCAAAATATAAATTTTATGACCCTAAGAATCTAAAAGAAAATTTTCATACAATAAAAATTAAAAAAAAAATCCTTCTTACTATAGATGATGCATTTTCTTCATTTTATGAAATTGCCTGGCCTTATTTAAAAGAAGAAAAAATCCCTTTTATCCTTTTTGTTTCAACAGATGCTATTGGGAAAAATGGATATATGACCTGGGATCAAATAAAAGAATTGGAAAAAGAAAACATTGCCTATATAGGCAATCATTCCCACACACATGACTATTTAGTGGACTTCAAAAATGATGCTTTTATAAATGATATAAACACTGCTAGTAAAATTTTTATTAGACATCTTGGATATAATCCTATTTTTTTCTCTTATCCATTTGGTGAATACAGTAACTTTATCAAAGAGCATATAGCTAAAAATTTTAAATTTTCTTTTGGTCAACATTCAGGTGTAATCGATATTAATAAAGATCAATATGAACTACCTAGATTTCCGATTAATGAAAAATATGGAGATTTAAAAAGATTTCAATTTTTAATCAACCTTCAGCCGTTGCAATACAAGGTCTTAAACCCAAAAGAAAAATATCTAACTAACAATAACCCTCCTAAGTTTTCTGTAGAATTTTTTGATGAACAAAAAAACCTAAATAATATTAATTGTTTTTCTGATGAAGGCAATCATTGGGCAAGTTCTAATATTGACTTTAATAATAATACACTAACTATAAATTTTAGAGAAAAATTTCTATTTCGTAGAGGCAGAGTTAACTGTTCCTTAAATGATAATGGGACTTGGAGATGGTTTGGAATTCAATTCTCAGTTAAACAAAATTAAATTAGACTCTCTAGATCAATACTTGTGGGTAATAACTGTGCGTCATCAAAATCTTCAAGATTATTTTGTCTTATTATCTTTTGTAAAATTCTAACATACTCTTTCCCAGTTTCTGCATATTTATCAAGATGCTCAGAAAGAATCATACTATTAAGTTTTTTACCTTTATCTCTTAATTCGGCTCTTGCACCTCTAAAATTTTTATATGTGGAGTGTGTATTTAGGTTTCTCTGATATGCCTTTACAGAAGCTTGCAACACTCTAAATTTCATAACTTTATGTTTGCTATCACTATCTGCTCCTGCTGGTTTAATTCCTTCCCCTGTCCACGTCCATTGACCAAATAAAGCATTACCTTCTTGAGCAAATCTAGATGTTCCCCATCCAGTTTCTTTTGCCGCTTGCGCAATAGCCATAGAAGTTGGAACTTCATCCATTCTAATCTTTAAAGTTGATAAGTCTTTATTTACCACTCCATATTGCTTGAATTTTGCATTTAGCCAATTTTTTTCATTTATTGTGTTTTTGTTTTTATTTAAAATACTAAATAGTTTTTTTCTATCTAATCTTATATTGTTATTTTCTTTAATTACTAAAGGTAAAATAATTTGAATAAATAAATTTTTTCTTTGTTTTGTGTTTTCTATTTGCTTTATTTCTTCGGGTAATAAAGTAAGCGCAATTGGTTTAACTAATTTATTTTTTCTTACATCATCCAAATTATAATCAGTTGATTTAAACAATTCAACAATTGTTGCTGCACTCAGTCTTATTGTGTCATTAGGTTGTTCATCAAATTGCAATACATCATCAAATAAAAATTTTCTGTTTAAATCTTCATCTAATTTAGATTCTGGATTCTTTAACAATTTATTTAAATTGTTTTTTGATTTGTTATCGAAATCTTCAGAAAAAATTTGATTTTCTTTTGTAATATCAATAACTAGTGGTGTAACAAAAAAAAATAACATTATTATTAAGCTAACTAAAAAGGTTCTCAGTAAATTTTCAAAACTTTTTTCTTCTTTTTTATTTTTTTTGTATATTACTAGTCCTTTAGTACTTAAATATTTCTTAATTTGTAAAATTGAAATCTTATTTTTCATAGCGATTATACTGCTACAACTTCTTTTACTTCAGGAAGATAATGACACAAAAGATTTTGGACACCTTGCTTAAGAGTCATAGTGGAGCTTGGACAACCAGAACAGCTTCCTTGCAACTCTACTTTAACAATCCCATCTTTAAATTCTCTAAATTTAATATCACCTCCATCTTTTGCAACAGCAGGTCTAATTTTTGTTTCTAAAATACTTATGATTTTTTTCTCGATTTCGCTAAGTTCTTCCTTTTTTTCTCCAGTTAAACCATTTGCAATAACAAACTTTTTTCCTGTTGAATAAAAATCATTAATTAATGATATAACTATATGCTTAATGTCTTCCCAATTTATATCTTCTTTTTTACTGATTGATAAAAAATCTGCTCCTAGAAAAACACTTACCACACCATCTATAGATAAAAGATTTCTAACTAATTCACTGTCTGTTTCCTCTTTTTTTGTTACTTCAAAAGATCCATTATTAGATACTAACTTTCCAGGCAAAAATTTAAGGGAATTTGGATTAGGTGTTACTTCAGTTTGAATGAACATACTTTTATATATAAAGATTAATAATAAAATTGGTACTAATTAATTTATTTGGCTAAAAACCTACTAATTCTTTAATTTCTTTAATTTTCTTTGATGCAATTTTATCTGCTTTTTCTGATCCTTCTAATAGAATTGAGTCTAAATATTTTTCATCATTTATTAACTTTTTAATTTCTTTTGATATTGGCTCAAGTTTTTCAATCAGAGCTTCTGATAATTTTTCTTTAAATTCTGAAAATTGCTTTCCATTAAAATCATTTATTGAACTTTCCAATTTTTGATTTCTTAAACTAGAATATATTCCCAACAAATTTTCTGCTTCTGGTCTTTCCATTAAATCTTTAATTTCTGTGGGCATAGGCATGGTGTCTGTCTTCGCTTTTTTTATTTTATTAAATATTTCATCTTTTTCATCCCTAAGATTAATTCTACTTAAATCTGAAGGGTCTGATTTGCTCATCTTTTTCATTCCATCTTTAAGGCTCATTATTCTAGAAAACTGTTTTTGTATTAAGGGCTCTGGAACTTTTAGAAAATCCTCTACAATAAAATCATTATTAAATTTTTGTGCAATATCTCTACAAAGTTCTAAGTGTTGTTTTTGGTCGTCACCCACAGGAACATGTGTTGAATCATACAGTAAAATATCTGCAGCCATTAAGACTGGATAAGAATAAAGACCGATACTAGCTTTTTCTTTATCTTTACCTGCTTTTTCTTTAAATTGTGTCATTCTATTGAGCCATCCAATTCTTGAAACACAGCTTAAAATCCAAGCAGCCTCTGAATGTGCCGAAACCATGGACTGATTAAAAATTATGCTACTATTAGGGTCTATTCCACATGCTATAAATGTGGCAGCAGTCTCTCTTATATTTTTTTTTAATTCCTTAGGATCTTGCTTAACAGTTATTGCATGAAGATCTACGACACAAAAAATGCATTCATTTTCTTTATTATTTTGTAATTCTACAAAATTTTGAATTGCTCCTAGATAGTTTCCTAAGTGAAGATTTCCTGTTGGCTGAACACCTGAAAAAATTTTTTTATTCATAACTAATACTTTAGATGAATATCACTAATTTTAAAAGCCTTGATAAATATTGCCAACAAAATATAGAATGTTAATCCAAGTATCACTGCACCAATAAGGTAAGCAGATTTAAAAGTTTCTTCGTATATTAGCTTGTCATTTAAAAAATGAATTAAGAAATTAAAAAATATACCCATCACTGTTGCTGCAACAAAAATTTTTATAAATCTTGTTATAAAAATTAAATTAAAACTAAATAAATTTTCTTTTTTTAGTAAGACAAATAAAAGAATAGCATTGAGCCATGAAGATATGGTGGTTGCTATAGGTATAATTATGAAACCTATTTTTTTAAAAAAAATAACACTAATAAAAATATTTAATAAAACTGAAGCTAAAGAAATATAAAATGGGATTTTCGTATTATGTCTTGCAAAAAAAAATGTTGAAAAAACTTTGATTAAAGAAAATGCGGGCAACCCCAATCCAAAGTAAAATAATGCGTTTGCTGAATTTCTAACACTTTCCTCTTTAAATGATCCATACCCAAATAATGAGGATATAATTTCCTCAGAAGCAATTAATAAAGCTATTGCTGCTGGTATACTTAAAAATAAACTGAGCTCCAGCGCCTTATTTTGTATTAAGTTTATTTTATCTTTTTTATTATTTTGGATATATTTAGAAAGCTGAGGAAGTATTACTGTTCCAATAGCAATGCCTGCGATAGCAAGGTTTATTTGATAAACTCTATCTGCATAATAAAGATAAGATACGGCACTAGCCTGAAAAGAAGCAATGATAGTTCCTACTAAAATATTTATTTGAGTAACACCAGAAGAAAAAATACTTGGTAATAGTTTTTTAAAAAAATTTTTTATCTTTTGATCAATTTTGATTTTTAATATTAATCTAGGTGAAAAATACTTTTTTATAAAAAAGTACAGAAATATAAATTGCAATATCCCTGCAATTGTAACGGCATAAGACAAATAATATACTAATTGATCATTTAAAATTTTTCCAAATATTAATACTCCGATTAAGAGAATGTTTAAAATAATAGGTGCTGCTGACGCAATAGCAAATTTGTTATGAGAGTTTAAAATCGCTGATAAAAAAGATGCTAAACTTATAAATAATAAAAAGGGGAACGTGATTCTTGTTAATGTTATAGCTAATTCCATTTTTTGTGAATCTCCTTCAAATCCTGGTGCAATCATAAATACAAATAACGGCATTAATATTTCAATGATGATTACTAAAAAAAATAATCCTAAAATAAGTAAATTAAAAATATTGTTAGCAAATTGTGTGGATAGTTTTTTTTTATTCAATAAAGATGAATAACTAGGTACAAATGCAGCATTGAATGTTCCCTCTGAAAATAATCTTCTAAATGTATTGGGGATTCTAAATGCAACAAAGAAAGCGTCTGCTAAAGGGCCTGCACCAAGAAATACTGCTATTAATATGTCTCTGACATATCCTAGTAATCTACTTATTATTGTAAAAAAACTAAATGTGCCTGTTGACTTAATAAGGTTCATAAATCATATTAGCCATAAATTAACTCCATTTGTATATATAATTTTCATAAATGAAAAAAACTAAATTAGATCATTATACTGATAAAGAGGCTTTGGAATTCCATAGCCACAAAAAACCTGGAAAGATAGAGATTAGTTCTTCCAAACCAATGACCACAAAGAGAGATTTGGCTTTAGCTTATTCACCAGGTGTAGCGGTTCCTGTTAGGGCAATTTTTGAAAATCCTGACGCAGCATATGACTATACTTCAAAGGGAAATTTAGTAGCCGTTATAAGCAATGGATCTGCAATCTTAGGTATGGGTAATTTGGGAGCCTTAGCCTCTAAACCAGTGATGGAAGGGAAAGCAGTTTTGTTCAAAAGATTTGCTGACATAGATTCGATTGACTTAGAAATTGATTCAAGTGATGCCAATGAAATAATCAATAGCATTAAAAATTTTGCATGCAGCTTTGGAGGAATAAACCTGGAAGATATAGCTTCTCCAGATTGTTTTATTATTGAAGAAAAACTAAAGGAACTTTTAGATATTCCAGTATTTCATGATGATCAACACGGCACTGCAATTATAACAACAGCTGCGTTAATTAATGCGTTGGACATAAGTGGTAAATCTATGAAAGATATTAAAGTTGTAGTTAATGGAGCTGGTGCTTCTGCAATAGCCTGTACAAACTTATTTAAGAATAGTGGTGTACCTAATGAAAATGTAACCATGGTAGATCGCAAAGGAGTAATTTATAGAGGCAGAGCTGAGGGCATGGACCAGTGGAAATCAGCCCATGCTATTGATACCCAAAACAGGACCTTGGAAGACGCTATTAATGGTGCAGATGTGTTTTTAGGGTTGTCTGCTAAAGGAGCTTTAAAAAAAGAGTTAGTAAAAACGATGGCAAAAAATCCAATAATTTTTGCTTGTGCTAATCCAGATCCAGAAATAACTCCTGAAGAAGTAATGGAAGTTAGAGATGATGCTATTATTGCAACTGGAAGATCTGATTATCCTAATCAAGTAAATAATTTAATTGGCTTTCCATACATTTTTAGGGGAGCTTTAGATGTTAGGGCGACTACAATTAATGAAGAGATGAAAGTTGCTGCAGCTAATGCAATCGCAAAACTTGCACGAGAGGATGTTCCTGATGAAGTAGTTGCTGCTATGGGTGGTGATCGCCCTAAATATGGAAAGGATTATATAATTCCATCCACTTTTGATCCAAGACTAATTAGTGTAATACCTGCAGCTGTTGCACAAGCTGCTATGGACAGTGGTGTTTCAAGAAAAGATATAAAAGATTTTGAGATTTATAAAGATCAGCTTAAACAAAGGCTTAACCCTTCTCTTACTATTATGCAGGGTATTAATTCCCATATTAAAAAAAATCAAAAAAGAATTGTTTTTGCAGATGGTGAAGATGAAAACACACTTAAAGCTGCAATTGCATTTAAAAATTCAAAATTAGGAATTCCAATTCTAGTTGGTAAAAAAGAAAATATTAAAGAAAGAATAAAAGAAATTGGGTACAGTGAAAATTTTGATATTAAAATAATAAACTCTCAAGATACTGAAAAAAGAGAGAAATATGTAAATTATTTATTTAAAAAAATGCAGAGAGAGCATGGACTCTTGGAAAGGGATTGTGACAGACTTGTAAGAAATGATCGTGTTATATGGGCTTCTTGTATGGTTGCCTGTGGAGATGCAGATGGTGCTGTTACTGGTAATACAAGAAGATTTGGAGCATCTTTAGATAAAATCACTCAGGTAATTGATGCGCGTCCTGGGGAAATTATGTTTGGTTTAAATATGGTTGTAGCTAAAGGAAAAACCATTTTTGTTGGTGACACTAGTGTTAATGAATATCCAAGCTCAGAAGAGCTTGCAGAAATTGCAATATCATCCGCCAGAGTAGTAAAATTATTTGGCTTTGTCCCTAAGGTTGCTTTTGTTTCTCACTCAACTTTTGGTCAACCTTTAACTAGTAGAACTAAACATATCAAAAGGGCAGTTGAAATTTTAAAAGGTAAAGATGTTCAATTTGATTTTGATGGAGATATGCAACCTGATGTTGCACTCAATGAAGAGTACAAAGAACTCTACCCTTTTTCAAGTATCGTTGGCAATGCAAATATCTTAATAATGCCAGGGCAACACAGTGCTGCTATTTCATACAAGTTGATGAAGAGTTTAGGCAATACGAAAGTTATTGGTCCTCTTCTAATTGGTCTGGGTCAACCAATTGAGATTGCACCCTTAAGATCATCTACTTCTGAGATAATAAATTTAGCTTCAGTTGCTGCTTATTCTGCTGATGTAATTGATTATAAAAAAAACTAATTTTTTTGAATTCTTAGGTCTTCAACTAAAACAATGCTTGCTATAACGTCCTCGACATCAAGTATTTCTTTAGCTTCACTTATTACCTCTCTTCTCTCATTTGAAGTCAACGAAATTCCGTAAATAAATATTTTCTTTTTATAGGTGTCTATTTGGTAATTTGTTGCCTTAATTTTTTTATTGAAAATCATGGCCGTTCTTAATTGTGACGTTATCAATAAATCTTTTGCTGACTGTTTAATGCTAAATTTTTCTTTTATTTTAATATCATTTTTAACAGATCTTGCGCCTTTAGTTTCCCAAGCTAATTTAGTCAGTTGAAGTTTTTCTTCTGTGTTTTCTACTTTGCCTGTTAAAAAAATTCTGCCATCTAAAACATTTGTGCTTATTGATAACAAGTAGCTTTTGTTACTTAAAATTATTCTTGTAGATAGGTTTTTTTGCATTACAGAGTCATCTATTTGAGTTCCTAAAGACCTTGGATCAAAAGCAATACTAACGCCAGATCCAAAAATTCCCTTTGAACTAATTCCCACACATCCTGTAAATATCAAAAATGCCAAACTAATTAAAAAAAATTTATTTTTCATTTTTCAATTTTAAACAATAATTATAAATTTCTTTTTTTGGTACGTTTGAATTTTGACTAATTAAATTACTTATATCTTTGATGCTTAATTTTTTTATTAACATTTGAATATTTTTTTTATCAGATTCGTTTAACACTATCGATAAGTTTTTTTCTTTATTCTTTTCAGAAATAACTATTGTTAATTCTCCTTTAGGATCAGATTCAAAGGTTTCAAGATTATTAACGTCAGCTCTTATATATTCTTCATAAAACTTGGTCATTTCTCTACATATTAATATTTTTCTTCCAGAAAAATAGTGTTTAATATCTTTAACAAACTTATTAAATTTTCGAGGAGAAATAAAAAAAACTATACAGCAGTCTAAATTAGATAATTTTTTAAAATCTTCATTTAGTTTAATATTTTTCTCTGGAAAAAAACCATAGAAAAAATATTTTTCACTAAATCCACTAATTGAAACTGCTGTTGAGACAGCCGAGGCACCAGGGATTGGAAAAATATCTATTTTTTTTGCCAAACACTCATTAATTAATATTGCTCCAGGGTCTGAAACTAATGGTGTACCTGCATCAGAAATTAAAGAAACAATACAGCCTGATTTTAAAATTTCTATTACTTTTAATAAATTTTTTTTTTCATTAAATTTATGATTTGATATAAGTTTTGACTTAATTTCATATTTATCTAATAAATTTTTTGATATGCGTGTATCTTCACAAAGTATGTAATCAGATTTTTTTAAGACCTCTAAAGCTCGTATTGTTATATCACTTAGATTTCCAATTGGTGTAGCAATAATATAAAGGCCACTTTTAACTTTATTATTTTTTTTTTCAGTATGTAGAATCATCAAGCTATAGTCGTTATAATAACATTAAAATGAATAAAACTATTAAATTTATATTACTTTTAACTTTTACATTTCCCATATTTTGTGAGGGCGTGTTGGCTATAGAAAAAATTAAGATTGGGTTACTAGTTCCGCTAACAGGTAAAAATTCAGAAATAGGTCAATCAATAATCAAATCTGTCCGAATGGCAATCAATCAAATAGATAATTTATCAATCGAAATCATTCCAAAGGATACTGCATCGAATCCTGAATTCACCTTAAAGTCAGCAAAAGAATTAAGTGGATTGGGTGTAAAAATAGTTATTGGTCCAGTATTTAATAAAAATTTAATTTACCTTAATGAGTTGAATGACTTAATTTTTTTGTCGTTAACAAACAGAAATAATAATAAATCAAAAAATATTATCAGTGTAGGAATAAATGCTACCTCTCAATTAAATTCAATTAAAAGATTTATAGAATTAAAAGAAATTAAAAAAACTATTTTTTTAACTCCAGATATAAATTATAAAAATGAAATCAAAGAAGCTATATCTCGATCTAAAATAAATATATTAAAAAACTATATCTACAATACTGATCCAACGAAACTTACAGAGCAAATTGAAATAATTACAGAATATAAAAAAAGAAAACAAAACCTAGAAGACGAAGTAAAAAGACTTAACCAATCAGATGAAATTAATAAAGATAAATTAATCGAACAATTAAAAAAAATTGACACCATTGGTAAAGTAGAATTTGACTCTATAATAATTGCAGATTTTGATGAAAGTTTAAAAAGTGTAACAACCTCTTTATTATATACTGATATTTCACCTAAAGAAAAATATTTCATAACCCTCAACCAGTGGTTTGATAAATCTTTACTTAAAGAGAAAAGCTCACAACCTTTATATTTCCCATCTATCAATAAAAGAAATTATGAAGTTTTTTCATCTGAATACTTTGATAAATATAATAAATACCCTAATCAATTATCTTTTTTAAGTTTTGATCTGGTTGGACTCGTTTATTTTTTAATTCGTCAAAATAATTCAATTGTAGATGAAAAAATTTTTACAAAAAAAACTCTATTTAAAGGAAAAGTAGGAGTTTTTGAGATTAAGAATAATAAAGTAAACCATATCCTAAATTTTTATAAAGTAGAAAACGACAAGTTTAAAAAAATTTTTTAATTTTCTGATATGCTTTAAACCTGTGATCTATTTTATATTTTTGAGTAGGATTCATCTCTCCAAAAGTAATTTTTTTACCAGTAGGTATAAAAATAGGATCATAGCCAAATCCATTTTTACCCTTAATAGATTTTGAAATGTGCCCTTCAATTTTACCAAGAGAATTTATTGTCGTTTGATTGGGTCCATAAATAGTTAAAGCACAAATGAATCTGGCCTTAATTTTTTTAGTTTTCCAGTCTTTATCTTTTTTAGATAATTCTTTAAAAACTCTATTCATAGCTTTAATAAAGTTTCCCTTTTTACCGCCCCATCTAGCCGAATATATACCTGGATTTCCTTCTAAAATATCTATCTCCAGCCCTGAGTCATCTGACAAGCAAACCATTTTTGATTTTTTAGAAAAATATCTAGCTTTAATTAAAGAATTCTCTTTAAAGGATTTACCATTTTCGACAGGACTTTTAATTTTAAAGTCTGCGGTCGAGTAAATTTCAAGATTTTTAGGTAATAAATCTTCAATTTCCTTTAATTTACCTTTATTATTTGTGCCTACTAATAATTTTATAATTTTTTTTTTTAACATCTAGCAATTGTTAAATTGCTTACCATATAAGTCACAATGGAAAAAGATCAA
>Ga0307986_10001742_pt1 | contig 15770 bp, 12 predicted proteins | sample EllFjometageno82_FD_203170 | JGI IMG/M metagenome (GOLD analysis project Ga0307986, IMG submission 203170) | Marine microbial communities from Ellis Fjord, Antarctic Ocean - #82 | ecosystem: Environmental > Aquatic > Marine > Unclassified | place: Southern Ocean | collected 2014-10-09
CTCAAAACGCTGGCCCTTTCTCTGGAGGTGGTTCTTTTGTTTCAAGCTGTTCTAACACTGACTCTAAACAAAAAGGCGGCAATGGGGGCATTGGCAGCGGAGGCGGTGGCTGTTACATAAATGGTGGGGCGTCGTCAAGCATGGGCGGCGATGGCGGTAGTGGCTGCGTAATCATTCAATACTTACCAGCATAAGGAAAAAACAATGAAATACAATATTAAAGATGCTGATGGCAACATCACAAACACCATCAATGCTGACGCTGAGTTTGTTGAAGCTAACTTTGAACATTATGAAGAGTGGGCTGCACCTACACCTGTAGAGCCTACAGCAGCAGAAGCTGGACGTAGATGGCGCGATGCAGAACTGTCAGCTACAGACATAGCAGCCACAGTATCTGACTATCCAAATGCAGCAGCTATTATTACTTACCGTGCTGCATTGCGTAACTGGCCTGCGAGTGATGACTTTCCAGCCACGCGGCCAACTTTAGGGAGCTAAGAAATGGCAACAACACAAGTATCAAGCAGTCTTATAAAAGACGCATCAGTAACCGCAGCTAAGATGGCTGCTAACAGCGTAGATAGCGCACAGTATGTTGACGGTTCTATTGACACTGATCACATCGCTAACGGTCAGATTACTGTTGGTAAAATGGCAGCGAACAGCGTAGATAGCGCACAGTATGTTGACGGTTCTATTGACACTGACCACATCGCTAACGGTCAGATTACTGTTGGTAAAATGGCTGCTAACAGCGTAGATAGCGATCAGTATGTTGACGGCTCTATTGATACCGCGCACATTGCTGATAGTCAAATTACTAGCGCAAAGATTGCAGACGGGACTATTGCTACAGGTGATATAGCTAATGATGCTGTTACAGCAGATAAAGTAGCAAACAATATTAAAGTTGCAGGTCGTGAAACTATCTACGTTCCTGCGGCTGCAATGTACCCACAAACAACTAACGGCTGTGCAGATTTAGAGCAAGTAGAGATGACTGCTGGCAAGCCAGAACTCAAGTGTTTGGACTTTGCGGCAGACGCAGATGACCACGCTCAGTTTACTATTGCGTTTCCTAAGAGCTGGAACGAAGGAACAGTCACTTTTCAAGCCTTCTTTACTGTGTCGGGAACAAACACTGGCACAGTAGCGTGGGGTCTCAAGGCTGCGGGCGTGGGTGACGGTGCAAATATTAACAATGGACTTGATGCTGATCACGGAGTGGTTGCCACAGCTAAAGCGCACGAAGGAACCTCTGGTCATCTGAATTTAACAGCAGAATCTGGCGCAATGACTGTTAATGGAGCAGGTGAAGACCGTATGACTTTCTTTCAAGTCTTGCGAGACGTATCAGCCGACAGCCAGACAGGCGCTGCGCGTTTGTTAGGCATCAAGCTGTTCTTCACCACTAATGCTGCGAATGACGCATAAGGAGTAACTGATGAGTGGATTTGGTTATAACGTAAGTGGCTTTGGGTCTTTCCCGTCTAGAGGTCACGCGCCTTACACAATAGAAGCACTAGTTATGGCTGGCGGAGGGGCAGGCGCTGGTGGCGGCGGTGGCGGTGGCGGAGCACTTCAGCTTACTCTTAACGAGGTTGTAGCAAAGGGCGCATGGACAGTTACTGTTGGTGCTGGAGGCACAGCTATTAACAGCGGTAGTAATAGTGTTTTTCAACTTTCTGGAGCTAGTGCAAACACTGCTATAGGAGGTGGACGAGGCGGCATAAACCTAAACGGAGTCAATGGCGGGTCAGGCGGTGGTGCTGGCTCATGGGACGGCGGTCAAATGAGTGCTGGAAGCGGCACTGCAAATCAGGGTCATGGCGGCGGATTGGGCGCAGGTTGGAATACTTCTGGAGTACCATATGTGGCTACGAACGGCACTTACATAGGCGGCGGCGGTGGCGGCGCAGGAGCGGCAGGCAGCAACTTCGTCAATAACATCGGCGGCGCAGGTGGTGCGGGCTTAAACTGGAAAAGCGTAGGGACTTACTACGGCGGTGGCGGCGGTGGACAGTCAAGACACGCATACGACACAGGTAATTATGCTCGCGGCGGCGCTGGAGGCTCTGGTGGCGGTGGGCCGGGTGCTTTTGTAAACGATGGCACAAACTCTTCTTCTGGTGTTATTAGTATTGGTACAGGAACTAACACTGCATCTAACTGCCCGTATATTACAGGCGTAGCTAATACAGGCGGTGGTGGCGGTGGCTACAATTTTGGATGGAATAGCATTGCACAGGGTGCTAGGGCCGCTGCCACTGGGGGTTCAGGCGTAATAGTTATAAGGTACTCAGGTGGTCAAGTAGGCACAGGCGGCACAGTAACATCTGCTGGCGGTTACACTTACCATACATTTACTTCTTCAGGGACTTATACCGCATGAGCCATTTTGCAAAAGTAGTAGACGGTATCGTTGAAACAGTCATTGTTGCAGAACAAGACTTTGTGGATACTCAGGAAGGTGCATGGGTGCAAACATCCTACAACACACATGGTGGCGTTCATTTAAACAATGAAACCCCGCTGCGTAAAAACTATGCAGGCATTGGAGACACATACGATGCAGAGCGCGATGCTTTTTACAAGCCACAGCCCTACGCAAGCTGGAATCTAAACGATGATAGTTGTATCTGGGAGCCACCAATTGCTTACCCAGATGATAAAGTAGGAGCTGTTTGGGACGAAGATACAACTTCATGGGTAGGGGATTAAAATTAAAGCCTTCGATCAGCTTGTATGTTTAAGCGGTCTTCCGCGCACGGGCAGCACTTTATTGTCTAGCTTGTTGTCGCAGAACCCAGCAATACACGCAGAAGGTAATTCTGGTTTATGTCAGATTATGTGGGATGTTAAAAAATCATGTGAGGTTGCAGCTTACGAGCAGCTTGCTGCAAACAATAGGTTGCACAGCACTAGTGATATTGTTTCTCAGCTTCCTCACTCTTACTACAAAAATAACAACGTAGAAGAAAAAATAGTTGTTGATAAATGCAGGTCATGGACACATCCAGACAACACAGCAATGCTTGATGATTTTGTAAGCAAAAATACTAAAATTATTGTGATGGTGCGCCCGATTGTTGAAGTTGTTAGGTCTATTGTAAAGTTGTTTAAAAGTAATGGAGTTTACACAGAGCAAAGAGAACGAGATTTATTGCTGCCTAACAGTGAGCCAGTAATGAGGTCACTTGCGGGGGTTCAGGCTGCGATAGGAAGTAACAGCAATCGTTTTATATTTATTTCATATCAGCAGTTAGTAGAGGAAACTTCACAAACATTGAAAGATATATATTCTTTTTGTGGGTGGGATTCTTTTATACATAACACCAGCGATATAACCGCAAAGTATGTTGAAAACGATTATGTCTATGGGCTAGAAGGGCAGCACACTGTAAGAAAAAAAGTTTCATATTGCGTTAACGATACGCTGCTTCTGGATGAGACAGTAAAACAATGCGAGGCTTTAGAAAAAACAATGCACTTAAAACAAAACAAAACTTCATGGGTAGAGGCCGAGTAAATGATTGCTGAAATCAGTTTAGTAGTAGGAGCTTTAAAAACCCTTAACGCTGGAATAAAGACTGTCAAGGAATCAGGCAACCACCTGTCAGACATTGCTGGTATCTTTACTACGCTTACTGAAAGTAAAGCTGCTGTAGAGTCCATTGAAGAAGCTGCAAAAACTGGAGACCACGTTTTAACTCAGGAAGAAGCTCTTGAGTTAGCGTGGGCTAAGAATGCTATACGAGAGCGTGAGAAGGAACTAAAGAAAATTACGCCACGAGAAGTGTGGAGAGACATGCTGGCTATACAGTACAAGAGTCTTTCAGAGCACAAAGCTAAAGTAGCAAAAGAAAGGAAAGCAACGGCGAAAAAGAAACAGGCTTTTTCATCTGTAGTAGAAACTTTTTTCTTTGCTATAGGGCTTGCAATTATAGGATTTGCCTGCATATATTACTTTAATCTGCTATAATGAGTAACTTTGATCCTAAAAATCCTGACGATTGGAAAGGGCTTGCTTTTGTACTAGTCGTTTTCGCACTAGTTTTTCTCTCTAACTTAAATTCATCGGAGAATATTTAATGACTGAAGAAAGCAAACAAGCTGTAGATGTGTTCGCGGCATCAACTGGGCTTTTATCTTTAGCAACGTGGTTGCCCCCTCTAGCTAGTCTGTTTACGATAGTCTGGTTAGGTATTAGAATATATGAAACGGATACTGTCAAGTCAATTATTATGTGGAAGAAAAAATAATGAGCAAAAAAACAAAGAAGACTTTAAATACTTTGAAGGCTAAGAGAGCTAAGTATGTAGAAGGTGGAGGACTTAAAGATGAAACAAATCTACAAGGTCTTCGTAAAGTACGCGCTAACTACAAGCGCACAGGGCCAGCGCCTGTTGAAGAAAGAGTTACTAAAGCTCCCGTTAAATTGTCTAAGGCTGACATGTCTGATTTTGAACCTACAGAAGACACGCTTCCAAATAGTCAATCTACTAAAAACAAAAAGAAAAACAAAAACACCACTCAGACATCATATGTCTCTGAAGGCCGCAGAGACTTTCAAGCAAAAGAAGCTGTCACGGGTTTCATGGCAGAAGATGCTATCAAGAACCGAATGACTGGACGCGGTGAAGCAACTTCAGAAGTCACAAGAAAAGAGATGACTGATGCAGGTCTTGAAGTACCTAAAAATCCAAAGACCGCAAAGCAATCAACTACCAAACCTGCTCCACCGAAAGCCAGCACAACGCAACAACCACGCGCAGAACAGTCAAGGGGTTTTGAGGATTTAACTCCACCAGAAGGGCATCAACGAAACCCTAACTGGACTCCAGACGGTAAGAACGGCCCTCTTTTTGTACCTATTACTATTAATGATGGAACGGATGTTGGTGCTGTAGACGAAGACGGTTTTAACACTGGCCCGTTAAACATCAAAAGAGAGTCCCCAGCAGACGTTGAACTGGATCAGATGACCAGTGAAAAAATACCACAGATAACTGCAACTAATCTTTACAGTTTTAGAAGAGAGCTAGGAAACTCACGGCTTGATCCAAAACGAAGAGCAGCTATTTTAGCTCAGATGGAAGCTAGTGGATACAGCGTTGACGTACAGAAACTTGATGACGCAGGGACTGTAACTACTTCTGGTGTTGCCGCACCTACAATGAAAGCAGCAGCACAAGGCACTGTAACAGAAGCAGAAGCTCCTGCTGATCTTGAAGCAGCAACTTACGAAGCATCAATGGCAGGTGATCTTGCTGATACTGAAGCAGCTCAAGGTGAAGTAACTCGCGTTGCAGATGCTGAAGGCGCAACACTTACTGAACGTGCTAGTGCGGTAGACAGGAACGCAGCACAGGAACAAGCAGCAAGGCAAGCAGGCCCAGAAGACTTTGAAAAGAGCGTAGAAGCGGTTATACAAGAAGTGTCGTTCCGCGATGGTGTTAACATTAGCGAAACGCCTGAAGCAGAAGCAGCTACACGCGAAGCAATTACAGGCACAAAAGCAGACGATAAAAGAGCTACGCAGATTATAAACACTGTAGGCTTTGAAGCCGCACAGCGTAGAACAGTTACAGGTACAGCAGCAAAAGGCACAGCAGCAAATATGTTAGCAATTGTAGGTGAGTTACCACCAGCAATCACAGCAGCTATCGTTGAAGACCCTGCAACTGTAACAGCTCAAATAGACTCAGAGCCTGTTGAAGTAAGAGCAGCAATTGCAGCATTACCTACAGAAGCTTTAGTATCTTCACAGATGGAAAGCCTGTTAGGCGGCATGGAAGATGGTGAGGTTCCAATGTGGGCCAGACCAGCCGTTGCAGCCGTAAATGATATGATGGTTCGTAGAGGTTTGTCAGCATCATCTGTAGGTCGAGATGCGTTGTTTAACTCTATTATTCAGTCTGCAATGCCGATGGCTCAGAGCAATGCTCAAGCCCTTCAATCTACAGCAGCTCAGAACCTGAGTAACCAGCAGCAAGCCAACATGTCTCAAGCAACACTAGACATGCAAAGACGTATGGCTAACCTAAGCAACGAGCAAGCTTCAGAGTCTCAGACAGCTCAGATGGCTCAACAAATGAGTGCTATGCAGAGTCAGTTTAGACAAGACGCTGTGATGACTACGGCTCAGTTGCAGCAGCAGACACGCACACAGAACTTAGCTAATCGTCAACAGGCTGCACAGACAGACGCGCAGAATGCTCAAGCAATGGCCGCTCAGAACTTAGGTAACGAGCAGCAAGTTGAACTAGCTAACATGCAGTATCAGAATGCTACTGAGTCTGAGAACATGTCAGCAGTACAGCAGGAACGCATGGCTGAGATGCAAGTCGGAGCAGATTTCCTTGCTAAGAACGCTGCATTTAAACAGCAGATGGACTTAGCTAACCTCGGCAACGACCAGCAGATGCGACTAGCTAATCTTTCTGCATTGAATCAAGCTGACTCAGAAAGCATGAGCGCAGAGCAACAAGCAGAACTTGCTAACCTTAACACTAAGATGCAAACAAACTTGACGCAAGCAAACATTGCACAGTCAATGGGTGTTGCCCAGTTAAACGTAGATCAGCAACGAGCAGTTCAAAATGCTTCAGTGAATGCAAACATAGACTTAACTAGATTTAGTGCTGATCAACAAGTTGCGTTGACTAACAGTAAGTTCATGCAGTCAATGACTATGGCAGACTTTAACGCTGAGCAACAAGCAGCAATGCAGAATGCAACGTCATTAGCTTCAATGGACATGGCAAACGCAGACCAGCGTACAAAGTTAGCTATTACAAATGCTCAAAACTTCTTGTCAATGGATATGGCTAATTTAAACAACCGCCAGCAAGCCACTGTACTTGACCAACAAATGGCACAGCAGAGGTTGTTATCTGATCAATCAGCAGCAAACGCAGCTAAGCAGTTTAACGCTACTTCAGAGAATCAAACAAACCAATTCAACAACAGCTTAGCGGCTACCATGAGCCAGTTCAACGCTTCTCAGTCTAATGCAATGACGCAGTTCAACACTCAAGAAACAAACCGACAGGCGGCAGTGGAAGCAGGTAACCAGCTACAGGCAGATAGTATTTCTGCACAGTTAGATTTAGATGTTCAGAAGTTTAACGAACAGACAGACCTACAGCGCGACCAGTGGAACGCTACAAACGCACAGGCTATTGAGCAATCAAACGTGCAGTGGCGTAGACAAGCTAACACAGCAGACACCGCAGCGGCTAACGCAGCCAACCAGCAGAATGTTCAAAACGCTTACAACATATCGGCGCTAGATCAAACTCAAATGTGGCAGCAACTACGCGATGAAGCAGCATATGTTAGACAGTCCTACGAAAATAACGAGCAGCGAGAAGCTCAGCTAATAGCCACAGCAATTGGCAATGAAGGAGGCTCAACAAAAGGAGCCACTACCAACACAGCCTCACTTTTAAACTTAATTAAAGGGTATATTTAATCATGGGATTTTTTAGCAAAGCGTGGAAAGGAATTAAGACAGGAGTTAAGTCAATCGGTAAGAGTATTAAGGGTGCTTTTAAAAAGTTTGGCAAGTTTATGGGTGAGGTAGGTATCTTAGGTCAGATGGCGATGATGTTTGTATTGCCCCTAATTGGCAACGCTATATTAGGAACGGCAGGATCAGCAGCAACAGTAGCAGGATTCGCTGGAGCTACTGTAACCGCTGCGGCAGTACCTGCTTCAGGTCTTCTAGGAGGCGCTCTGGGTGCAGTTGGCGTAGCCGCAGGTAAAGCTGCTGTATGGGTAGGTAATAAAGTAGCTGCTGCTAAAAGTGTATTTAGCAACATTACGCAAGGTGTAGTTGAGACCGCAGGTAACTTTGCAAAAACAGCTACCAATAAACTTGCAAATAAAATTGGCATGGAAAATGTTTTTAGTGATGCAGCAACAAATTTCTTTGGGTCAGGAAGTGCCGACAGCGCGTTTGGCAGAAGCTTTGGTGCAGATTCAAGATTTCAAAATTTAACTGGCAGTAAAGATTTTTTTAAAGATATAAAAGAAACGCGCCTAAAAGCAGTAGCTGATGCAAACTTTGAAGCAATTGAAGTTCCAATACCCAAAACAGGACTAGCTGGAGCTGGTGGCGGTACATTTGAAAATATAAACTTAGACGCTGGCGCTGCTTTTGATCCATCACAGGAAGCTTTTGAGACTACTCAAACTTTTGGAGAGGGTACAATAGGCGAGCTTAGGGGTAAAGATTTTACTCCTACAAAAACTGATAGCTTACTTGCAAAATCTCAGGAACCTACATTTATTGAAAATCTTGCAGCGGTTCCCGGAAAAATAGTGGACAAGTTTAAAGCTGAAGCCGAGACCTTTATGGATGATCCATTTGCAGGAGGTGCTGAAAGACTTAACTCAGGCTTACAAACAGCAGGGATGCAAGCGTTAGGTTTAGAAGACAAACCAGAGTACACATACAACACCATGCGATCTTTTGTACCTGAGTTTCAAGTAGCTTCTTCCGGTGAGTACGGAGCAACGCCAATCATGGACGCACGGGCTTTTGAGCAGAACGTAACTAACAATTCAAACCCTTATGGATACACCGCGTTCCAGTACGGACAATACATGTCACAGTTAGGGCAAACAGCATAAAGGATTTAAACCATGTCAGCACTTGAACAATACAGAGAAATACAACTATCGGGAGCACGGCCAATTCCCGGACAGTCGCTAACTAACGACCCTGAAAACCCAGCTCCGTATGAAAGAGCGCCAGAGTTTACATCTGTACACGCAGCCTCTGAGTACATGTTTGAAAGACTAACGCGGCCTGAAGTATATCCAAACACTATGCAAGCTATTGCATCAGGTACGCCTATCATGGATATTGTTCAGTCTGTTCTTTTTATAGAGTTTGAAGCAGGTAAGTTTAATCCTGATTTAATGTACATGATGGTAGAGCCAACAGCTTACATTCTAATTTTCTTAGGTGAGCAGTTAGACTTAGATATGGTTATTTACACAGGCGAGATGGAAGACGAAGATGCAGAAGAACAAATCTTAGGCACTGCTTTTGCAGAAGAGCGTTTAAAGAAGCTTCAAAAAGCTGGTCAGTCTGGTGTAGTTCCTGCCGGAGCGTTGACACCTGACATGCAAGAAAAAGCAAAAGACTTACCCGAACTACCAGACCTTAAACCCGCAGATCAGAGTTTAATGTCTCGACCACAAGGAATTTAAAAGATGGCTATTAAAGATTTTGGAGAAAGCATCCTTGCAGATGTCCGTAAAAGAAAAGACGATCAACGAAAAAGGGACGAGGGCGGTACACTTGGAAAGATTCAGAGAGGTTTAGAAACTGTTCAAGACGTGGCAGAGATTGGTCAATCTTTTGGTTTGTTTGGCGGTACAGCAGAAGATAAGTACAACGCTTTTAAAACAAACAAAGCTGTTATGGATACAAACATAAATATTGGGAGAGCACAAACCAACGCTGACTACTATGACACTGTAAAAAAAGCTATTAAAAGTTCAACTTCTTCAACTGAAGAGTATTTTTTAGACCAAACAGTAAAAGAAACAATAGATGCGTCCCTTAAACTTTCTAAAAATGCTAAGTACGCTTTAGACACGGATGCAGAGGACAAATATAGGATAACCTATGGTGCTGAGCTACGAGAATTAGACAAAGTTAAAGAAGCTGCTAAGTTTGCTACAGATCAATACACTAAGTTTGGAGTAGTAAGGGACAGGTTTAGTCAAACAGGCACAATAAAAGAAGCAATGGAGCTTGCAAAATCTAAGATTCCTAACGCTCTTAGAAGTATGGGCAGTATCTTTACTGGTGAAGACCTGAATCAAGCCGCTGTAGATAGCTACACCACGGGCCTACGAGCACAAGGAGCTACACAAGTTCAAGTGTTCGAGCAAATTTTGGAAGCTACGGGCGGTGATTTTACACAGGCGGTTGACCTAGCTGAAGAAGCGGGAATATCAAAAGAAGCGTTAAAGTCTGCAACAACAACAATAACAAAACACATAGACACAGGTGGCGGCGAAATAGTCACTGTTCAGTACGAAAAAGACATATTTGGAGTTGAAACGATAGTTCAGGGCAGCGCAAAGCAGACTGACTTACGCACAGAGGAAAGACGAGTAGCAGTAAAAAAAGCAAACTTTAACCCTCAAAATGTAATAGTTTCTCAGCTAAACACACAAGGTAACAAAGAAGCAATGGAAATGGGTTTTGTGCGCGGGCAAGTTGTTACAGAAGCTGTTTACGAAAAAAATGTAAAAATTCTTAATGAGCTTTTAAGCACTACACTATACAGTAAACCTATAGTGTCTGAGACTGAGAAAAACAGGAACAAACTTAAAGGTACTTTAGTGGGTGCTCTTTATAGTGATCCAGAATTTCTGAGGGCGCAGACAGACGTTACAAACCAAAGTGGTTTTATGGCAGCAGAACGTGAGAAAATTGTTGCTCAAAATCCAAAGCTCGGTGACAAAGAAATAGAAACTCTTTTATTAAAAAACGAAAACTACAAAAGAGCTTACAAAAGCTTCACTGCATCTAATAGTATGGTGATAAACAAAAACAAGAGTATTAATGATGTGGTAGACGCAACCTTTCCTTTACCAACAAACCCAGACGATGCCGAAACCGCTGATATAAAAGCAGGCAGCACACCAAAACCAACCTCTCTAATTAAAACAACGGGCAAAAGTCTGGGAGTTCGCAACAAAAACTTATTAAATGTACGGCCTAACGTAGACGAAAACGATCCGTGGTTAGGACAATCAGGCGTAGATCAAAACTACGCTGTGTTTGAAAGTATAGATATGGGTATCAGGGCTGGTGATAGAGTGTTAACCACCTATGGAACTAAGCACGGAATAAATACAATTGAAAAAGTTTTAAATCGTTTTGCTCCAAAAGGAGATGGTAACGATACTGAATCATACATAAAAAATGTCAGCGAAAAGACAGGCATTGCAAGAGATGAAAAAATTGATCTTTCTGATTCTAGCGTAAGAGATGCGCTGCTATCTGCAATGGTCAGGCAAGAGACTGGTGAAAATGTTAGTGGAGATCAGATCAGAGCGGCTGTAATAAGAGCAAATGAAACAGAAGAAGGATCAAGCTCTACTGTTACTCAAGAGCAGGTAGATGCTGCTGTGAAAGGCGAGACAACTGTTAATAAGATATCTGATGCAGATGCTCTAGCGTGGGCTAAGAAAAACAACTATGAAGGAATATCCGTAGCACAGATAAGAAGAGAACACACAGCAGAAGTTATAGCTGACAGAGATAATCCAACGATTCAACAAAAAGTTGCTGAGGTTATAGCTAACGTAAGCGCCTATCAGAAAGAAGTAGGAGTTAAAAATGACCTACACCGTGCTAAGTTTAAAGAGATGAGTGACAAAGAAAGATATTATTTTAATCAAACATTAAATTATCCAGATCGTATTGTTGAAATGTTTAAAGATGGGATTCCTACACCGCCAATTACAAAAAGCAATAGAAGTTCCAGCTTATTAGTGCCGGTAAATAAAAAATTATCTAATTATGGAGTTAATTAAGTATGCCCAGTACTACACTAACGCTTTCAGACGGTACATCAGTTACTATCAACCACGAAGAGGGGATTGATGAAGCAGATTTAAAAATCTATGCAGAGCAACAACAAGCACAGGCTCCTACTGCGCGTCCAGAAATAAATGATGCTAATGCATACTTTGACCAGCAAGAAAAAGAGAAGCCTAGTGTAGCTACAGACTTAAAGCGTGTGTTGCTCGATACGCAGCGTGACGCTGTGAGTTTAATTGATTATTTGCCCGGTGATGCGTTTGGTACAGACGAGATGACAGACATTGCAAAGCAAACAAGGCTAAGTGAAATTGCAGGCTTTGGATACATGGATACTTCTAAAGACATTGATCCTGTTACAGGTAAAATAAAACTACCTCAAACAGCAATAGGCATAGGTGCATCTATAATCCCTTACATAGCAGGTTCAGCCGCTCTTATAAAAGCCGTGCCTAAACTGGCTGTAAAGTTTGCGCCAAAGCTAGCCGCTAAGTCTATTCCAAAAACAGTGCAGTATACTTTAGCTGGTGCTGCAAGTTCTCAGGTACTCTCTGACTTAGACACTAACATGTTTAACATAATAACTAGTGTGTTTCCTGAAGGCACAGAAGGAACTGTGTTTGAAGCCCTTAGCGCAGACAGCAACGACACTCAAGCTTCTAAAAGACTAAAGCTTTTAATAGGAGACATTGGTGTTGGTGTTGTAGCTGACGGTTTATTTAAAGCTGTGCCAATGTTTAAAAACATAATTACTGCTAAGAACCCCACAGCAGATGACCTTGTTGAAGGTATGTTAGGCAATGCAAAAGAGCTTGCTAAATCAGGAGCGCGTGGAAAGGAAGCTGTAAATAAAACAGATGAGGTTATATCTCCTTTTAGAGCAGACCTTCCCACAGTTAAAGAAACTTTTAAAGAAACTGAAGAGGGCGTTGCACAGATAGCCGCACAAAAGTCTGAAAATCTTACAGGCAAGGACTGGGCAAAAGCAAAGATCAAACAAGTAGGACAGCAGATATTTACTTCACGCGGTTATGCTACTCCAAAGATGTTTAAGTTCTTTAACCAGTCTCAAGCACAGCAAGAGTCTTTAATAAAAGAGTCTCAGCATATAGGCAGGCGTTTAAACAATGCGTTTAAAGAATTTTCTGATGATGCAGCTAAAACTTTAAACATGGAAAAAGCACAAAAGTTATTAACTGCTGATTTATCTAAATATACAAAGCTCCCTTTTGAAAAACAAGCCGCAAAGCTGGCACAGAATGAAGGCGTTTCTGTAAAAGTTGCAGAGTCTCTTTTAGATGCGCGTGAGTTAATTGACAGACTAGCTAAACAGATAGCTGGGTCTAAAGGCTTTTCAAAAGAAGTTTCTGCCAGCATTCAAAATAATTTAGGTACATATCTTAGAAGGTCTTATAAGGCTTTTGATAATCCAAATGATTTTAAAGTTGATGATCTGTTAAAAGAAGACGCTATCATAAGTTTAATGGGAACAAAAACTGCACAGGCGCTAGAAGCTGGTAAGAAAATAACAGATGCAGAAGCACGGAAGTTGGCAACTGCTGATATAGATAAACTTCTGCGCGGTGTGGGTCAGGAGACTATTGACTACGTAGCTCAAGCACGTAGAGTAGCTAAATTTCACAAGAAGAACGAAGTCCCTGAAAGCATTAGAAAACTGTTAGGTGAGATAACAGACCCCGCTGATAACATCATACTTAGTGTAAGCAAGGCCGCTAGAGTTTATGAAACTAATAACTTTTATAACGTCTTGAACGAGCTGGGCAAAAGCGGAAAGTATATTCAAAGCGTGAAGACTTCTGCCGTTGCAGATAAAAGACTAACAACAAAGATCACAAGCACAAACTCCATTCTAGATGGTAAGTTTACTACGCCTGAAATAGCTCAAGTTATAAAGCAACAAGAAGGCGTGTTTGATTTTTTAAGCTCACAGAATGGCGCAACAGAAGTATACAAGACATTCTTAAAGTACAAGGGTGGAGCGCAGGCAACTAAAACAGTATATAGCCACGTAACACAACTACGAAATGTCATTGGTGGAATGCAGTTTGCTATAGCTAACGGAGACCTTTCTGCTCTTAATCCTCTTTCTAAAAACAGAGGACACATGAAAGTCTTGTGGAACGAGATAAAAGGAAAGGGGGACAAAGAACTAGATGCAATTTACAGAAAGTATGTTGATTTAGGTGTAATTAATACAAGCGTCAATGTAAATCAATTTCGAGAATTAATTGAGATGTCTTCTAAAGACTTTGGTACTAAGACCATTACTAAAGTTATGAACACAAACCCAGTTTTACGGGCAATGGAAAACACATACACCGCAGCAGATGATTATTTTAAAATGTCGGGTTACCAAACAGAGTTACAAACTTTAAAGAAAGCAAGGCCGGGCGTAGCTATAGATATTCTAGAGCGTGAAGCTGCTGACATTATTCAGAACACTATACCAAATTATTCTAGAGTTCCAAAAGGTTTAAAGAAACTGAACTACTTGCCAATTGGAAACTTTATTTCGTTCCCTGCTGAAATAATTAGAACTAGTACTCACATTGTGAAACAAGCCAGCAAAGAAATAAACTCAGGTAACACCGTGCTACGGAATAGAGGACTTAAAAGAATTGCAGGCTTTACTGGCGCAATGGTGGGCGTTAATCAAGCCTCTAAACTTTCAGCAAATTTATTAGGTTGGACAGAAGAAGAACGTCAGCAACACACTAAACTAGCCGAAGGAAAGTTTGATGAAAACAGCGAGTTTCTATGGTTTAGGGAAGACAACGGCAACATAGCTAAAGTATCTACTAAGTATTTAGATTCGTATAACACCATCAAAGAGCCTGTTCTTAAAGCCCTTGACAGGATTGTAAGCGGAGAACTTAAAGGTGAGCAGCTTGAAGATTACTTGTTTGTTGCTGCTTCTGACGCAGCGTTAGTTATAGCCAATCCATTTATAACTGAATCTATTGCTACTAAAGCAGTTACAGATGTGATGTATGCTATGAGATCACGCGATGGTAAAACAGCAGAAGGCAAGACACTGCTGCCACCCAGCATGTCATCAGGAGATAAGGCAGCAGAAATTCTGTACAAGCTTTATGAAGCTGTGGAGCCGGGAAGTGTTACTAGTATTTTAAAGCTTGACGATTATATAGACGCATACTCAGGCGAAGAAAACGAAAAATTAGGGCCAGTAAATAAGTATGCTTTTATTAGTAACGTGACAGGGGCTAACTTAAAACAGCATGATCCTGAGAGCCAGCTCAAGTTTGAAGTTTATGGCTACTCTAAAAACAAACGGGCTAACATAAGCACCTCAATTAGAATTGGAGAGGACACCACTGCTTCTATTTTAGAGTCGTATGTTGCGCGACAGAGCAAAGAGTACGAGTACCAGCAAAAACTGTTTTCAAAAGTTCAAGCGTATTCATCGTTGTACGGTAGATACAGAACACTTGAAACTTTGAAGGAAGCGGGGATGACTGGGACTGCGGCTGAGTACATATACGCAGGTCAGTTTAAACCTACTAAGCCTCCTTCTGTCGATAATAGAGTTTTAGATGTAATTAAAAATGACTTGTCAGAAGATAGCACTGAGTACATGGAGGGTTGGAAAACATCACAGGAATATAACTCGTTGTTTGACAATCTAAATTCGCTGTCGCTGTACGGGGATAATGCTGAGAACCCATTAGAAATAGACTTTGATGAGATAGCAAGACTTAGAAAAGCTACAGGTGGTGAGGTTTCTAAAGAAGTCCCTAACGCCCCTGCTGAGCCTGACGAGCGGATCAACAAAATGACCGGACTTGCGTACAACGAAGAGGCAGGGCCAGCTTACATGGATCAAGACGATCCTATGCGCTTGTTGAACATGGCAGCGGGTGGGAGAGTCAAGAAGAACTTAGGTTCTTTAATCCGTGGAGGTGCAAAAGCGTTAGGAAAAACAGCAGACGAAATCATAGAAGAAAGCGATATATTCCTTACCCTACCCGCAGATACTTCAATAACTAAGCTTCCCGAAGGGACTACTAGAGTTAAAAATAATAAAGGCGGCAAGGTATACAACACACTAAAAAGGAACTGTAGTTAATGACCGAAGAATTTAGATACTTTAAACTCGAAGACTTTAAATGCAAAGAAACAAACGAGAACGAGATTGACCCAGCGTTTG
>Ga0307986_10001743_pt1 | contig 15769 bp, 10 predicted proteins | sample EllFjometageno82_FD_203170 | JGI IMG/M metagenome (GOLD analysis project Ga0307986, IMG submission 203170) | Marine microbial communities from Ellis Fjord, Antarctic Ocean - #82 | ecosystem: Environmental > Aquatic > Marine > Unclassified | place: Southern Ocean | collected 2014-10-09
CTGGTGTATTAATTTCTTTGTAGCCTGCAAGTCTTTGCTTCATTCTCATATATTCAATTAGTCTTTGAAAAAGTATCCAGCCTTTCTCGTGCCAAAATACAGCTCCAGGACTTTCTTCTCTAAAATGAAACAAATTCATTTCTTTTCCTAGTTTTCGATGATCTCTTTTTTCAGCTTCTTCTAGTCTATGAAGATATTCTTCTAATTCTTTCTTTGATGTCCAGCATGTTCCATAAATTCTTTGCAACATTTCATTATTTGAGTCACCTCTCCAATAAGCTCCTGAAACCTTAATAAGTTTGAAAGCTTTTCCTATTTTTCCAGTTGAAGATAAATGTGGACCTCGACATAAGTCACTCCAGTTTCCGTGGCTGTAAATTGAAACTTCTTCCCCAACGGGGATACTTTCAATAATTTCTGCTTTATATTTTTCACCTATTTTTTTAAAATGTTTTATCGCATCATCTCTTTTCCAAACTTGTCTGGAAGTTTTTTCATTTCTGTCCACAACTTCTTCCATTTTTTTTTCAATTTTTTTTAGATCATCTTCTGTAAACGCTTCTTTTCTAGCAAAATCATAATAAAAACCATTTTCTATTATAGGACCAATAGTAACTTGGGTTCCTGGATATAATTCTTGAACTGACATTGCTAAAATATGAGCGGCATCATGGCGTAAAACTTCTAAACCTTCTTTGTCTTTAGATGTAATAATTTGTACTTTTGAATCTTTTTTGATTTCAAAACTTAAGTCTTTAAGTTCTCCGTTTACAGACATGATTAGAGCTTCTTTTTCAAGGGTTTTACTAATTTTTTTTACAAGCTCAAATCCATCCATAGACTTCTCAAAAGATATTTTTTTTCCGTCTAAAAGTTGAATGTTAGGCATTATTTGTTTTATGTAAGTAGTTTCTTGTACTCTGTAAAGGTGCTTTGACACATTTGATCAACATTAAATTTTTTTTCGACATTTTTTCTTCCTTGTTCACCCATTAAAATTAAAGATCTTTTACTCATTTCCATAATTTTGTTTATAGTTTTAGCTAATTCTTCATGATCATTGTGTTTGTAAAGTAAACCTGACTTGCCATTTGATATAGTTTCTCTGGAACCGCCAATATCACTTGCAATAACAGGTTTGTGCATAGCCTGTGCTTCTACAGCTACTCTTCCAAACGCTTCTGGTTCAATTGAGCTCGATATAACCAGATCACATAGCTTGTAGGCTAATGGCATTTCTTTACAATTTTCGATAAAAGTTATTTTTTTTCCCAATCTATATCTTTCAACCAAAAGTAAGAGTTGTTTCGAGAAAACTCTCCTTCCTTGGTCAGAACCTAAAATAATTGCATGAAAATTTTCTTTTTTATATCTCTCTAAGAGTATGCTTAAAGATTCTATGAATATTTGTTGTCCTTTCCATTTTGTTAAACGGCCAGGAAGAAGAAGAATAAAATTTTTTTTATTAATTTTCCAATTTGATGCAAGAATATTTAATTTTCGTCCTGATATATTTTTTGTATTAAAATATTCTAAATTAATTCCTCTGAAAATTACCAATAATTTTTTTTTTTGGGGGTCTAGGTATTTTTGATAGTTTTCGTTTATATGATTAAAAATAAAATTTGAACCTCCGATAATTAATTTTGATCGAACCATAACACTATTATAAAACTGTTTAAGCTTACTGGAAAAATTATAAGTCCCATGGTATGTGGTAACAAATTTTTTCCTGGAAAAAAAACAAGCCCACAGGCAAGACCAGGCAGGTGCACGACTTCGGGCGTGTACTATGTCAATATTATATATCAATAATATAAAAAAAATAATGATAAAATTAATAAAAATAATAACTGGATTTTTTGATTGGACTGGTAAATAAATTACTTTTACTTTGTCCCTTCTAACATATTTTAAAAGCTCACCACCACTTGTGATCAAGAATGATTTACATTTCTGTTCTGCTATATAATGAGCAAGATCATAACAGCCTGTTTCTGCACCGCCAAATCCTAATTTAGGTATTACTTGTAAAACTTTAAATTTAGTTCTCATAATTAATATTATATATTAACAAAAAAAATATATAACCTGACATGAAAAAATTTAAATTTCTTAAAATTTCTAAGACCAAAAAACTTAGATATATAGACAATTATTATAAAAAAAAACTATATATAATTTTTCTGCCAGGTTTTATGTCTGATATTGATGGAAAAAAACCTCAAGCTTTTAAAAGATATGCTATCAAAAATAAAATAGGTTTTTTAGCTATCGAGTACTCTGGCCACGGCAAATCGTCAGGAAAGTTTACAAAAGGAAATATAAGTGAATGGTCAATTGATGCCACAAAATCTATTAAAAAAATTGTAAAAAAAAATGATTTTATTTTAATTGGTTCAAGCATGGGAGCGTGGATTGCTTTAAATCAATTTAAGTATTTTAAAAAACAAATTCAAGGTTTTGTAGGTATTGGTTCTGCACCTGAATTTTTAGAGAGATTAATGTGGAAGCAATTCAACAAAAAAATAAAGAAAGAAATTAAACAAAAAGGAATAAGTATTATTAAACATGGACAATCAAAATTTAAGCAAAAACAACATGAATACCCTATTACATATCAGTTAATAAAAGATGGGAGAAAAAATAAAGTTTTATCAAAAAAAATCAATACTAAGATTTACGTCACTATGATTCATGGAAAAAATGATGAACTAGTTCCATTATCATTTTCTAGGAAAGTTTTATCAATATTTACAAGTGCAAAAAAGAAGCTAGTAATAATTAAAAAAGGAGATCACAGTTTATCTGATAAAAGACCTTTAAAAAAAATAATTAAAGAATTAAATAGTATTGTTGTGGATGTAATTTAACCCTTCAACATAGGTTGGATATTTTAATTTATAATTAAAAAATTCTTTCATTTTTTTATTGTTAACTTTTTTAGAATCTTTATAAAAATTTTTTACCATTTCACTTTCTATAGTTGACAAGTTAACTACTTTTGGTTTCTCAATATTTAAAAGTCTAGATCCATATGTAATAAGTTCTTCCGATGATGTGGGCTTATCATCAGATATATTATAGATTTCTTTTGATTTAAAATTTTGCAGGGACTTAAATAAAATATTTGCAGTATCTTCGACATGTATTCTAGAAAAGAACTGTTTTTTTTTTTCTATTAGTTTTGCACTACCAGATTTGAGTCTGGTTAAAACATTGTTTTGATTGGAATAAATACCTGACAATCTAAATATTTGTACGGGCAAATTTTTTTTATCTGCAAGATTTAACCATAATTTTTCTGCATACAGTCTGTCTATGCCATTTGTTGATGTTGGATTAGTATTGCTCTTTTCATCCACCCAATCTCCGTTGTGATTGCCGTAAACGCTTGTAGCCGATAAGTATGTAATCCATTTCGTTGTACTTTTTTCAAGTATATTTTGAAAATTTTTTATCACTATATCTTCTCCTTTAGATGGGGCTATAGACACTAATATATGGTCTGAAGATTTTAAGTTTTTAATTAATTTTTGATCAAAAGAATTTTCAGAAAATTGAAAACTTTCATAATTTATATTATTTAAATTATTCTGTTTAGAGCTTTCTCTAGAAGTTGTGGTTAAATTAATGTTTAAATTTTCTGAGTTAATTTTTGCTATAAAATTTTTTGCTACTTGACCAAAGCCAAAACAAAAAATGTTTATTTTTTTCATTTAGCTTACTTTCTTAACTAAATTCTTTAATGTAATTGGATTATCTAGTTTATCTAGCATCTCAATTGGACATATTTGTTTGAAATTTAATAATTCATTTTCATAATTATTTAAAATTATTTTAGCAACGTTTGAATCTGTTTCTTTTAAAAAATCTTCTAGATTGTTCTTTAAAAAATTTTTCCAATATTCAGTTTCAATTTTTTGCCAAATAATTGAAACTGGATTAGCAAAATTTTCAAAATTATTTTTAGGGTCGTAAATGAAAGCCATTCCTCCTGTCATGCCGGCTCCAAAATTATCTCCTACTTGTCCAAGAATAATTACGTTTCCTCCGGTCATATATTCACATCCGTGTGCACCACAACCTTCTATTATTGCAAGACTCCCAGAGTTTCTAACTGCAAATCGTTCACCAGCTTGCCCTGAGGCATATAATTTTCCTGCTGTAGCACCATATAAAACTGTATTTCCAATAATAACATTCTCACTGGAAACTAAATTGCTTTTATTTGAAATTCGTACGATTATTTTTCCACCTGAAAGACTTTTGCCAACGTAGTCGTTTGTATCTCCCTCAACTATTAATTTTAACCCTTTAATTAAAAAAGCTCCTAACGATTGGCCTGCACTTCCATTAAATTTAATTGTTATACAATCTTCATTTAATTTATTATCACCATAAGCTTTATATAAATAATGTGAAAGCCTAGTTCCTACTGATCTATGTGTGTTTTCAATATTATATTCAAAGTTAAAATTATCTTTGTTGTTTAATTTTTCTTTTATATCTAACCAAATTTTTTCATCTAATGTTTCTGGTACTTTGTTAATCTGCTTGTCTTTACAATATCTTGGATTATCACCAGGGTCTGCCTGAACAAGAAGAGGGTTAAGATCTAAATCATCTAGATTCGGGGAACCTTTGTTTACTTGTGTCAAAAGATCAGTTCTTCCAATAATTTCGTTTATAGATTTATATCCAAGTGAGGCAAGAATTTCTCGAACTTCCATTGCAACAAAAGTAAAAAAATTTACAACTTTTTCTGGTGTACCCGTAAACTTTTCTCTTAATGCTTTATCTTGACTACAAACTCCGACAGGACAGGTGTTTGAGTGACATTGTCTAACTAATATACATCCCATTGCAACGAGCGATGAAGTGCCCATTCCATATTCTTCAGCACCCATCATGGCGGCCATAACTATGTCTTTTCCTGTTTTAAGTCCCCCGTCAGTTCTTAAAGTTACTTTGTGCCTTAAATTGTTAAGTGTTAAAATTTGATTAACTTCTGTTAAACCCATTTCCCAAGGAATACCCGCGTGCTTTATACTTGTTTGAGGACTGGCGCCTGTGCCACCCGAATGACCGGAAATTAAGATTACATCTGCTTTGGCTTTTGCCACGCCAGCTGCTATTGTTCCTATGCCAGTAGAAGCGACTAATTTTACCCCAATTCGTGCACCAGGATTTATTTGTTTTAAGTCGTAAATTAACTGAGCTAAGTCCTCGATTGAGTAGATATCATGATGAGGCGGTGGAGAAATTAAAGTTACACCAGGAGTAGAGTGTCTTAACTTGGCTATTTCATCTGTGACTTTAAACCCAGGCAACTGCCCTCCCTCGCCAGGCTTTGCGCCTTGTGCCATCTTGATTTCAATCTCATTACAATTGTTAATATAATTAATCGTTACACCAAATCTAGCTGAAGCTATTTGTTTTATTCTTGAATTAGCTGAATCTCCGTTTGGCAATTTCACAAAACGTTTTGAGTCTTCTCCTCCTTCTCCGCTGCAAGAAGCACCTTTTATTCTATTCATTCCTGTAGCTAATGTTTCGTGTGCTTCTGCTGATAACGCACCATGAGACATGCTTCCACTTCCAAATCTTTTTAAGATTTCAGATAATGGTTCGACTTCATCAATAGTTATAGAATCTTCCTTTTTTTTAAATTTTAATAAATCTCTTAAACTGATAGGGGTTAAATCATGGATGCCTTCAGAATATTTTTTATAATGAGCGTAAGAACCTATACCAACGGCATGTTGTAGTACGTGGATTAAGTTTCCTTGAAACTGATGCTGTTCACCAGTTTTTCTATATTTGTAGATACCTCCGATTGGTAAAGTAATAATGTTGTTTGAAATAAAATTTTTATAGTGCTCTTTAATTTTATTTTCAATACCACCTATGCCAATACCTGATATCCTTGAACTCATGCCAGGAAAATAGTCTGATACAATAGCTCTACTTAAGCCCACGGCCTCAAAATTACACCCTCCTCTATAAGAACTAATTACCGAGATGCCCATCTTGGACATAATTTTTAACAAACCGTCGTCTATAGATTTTTTAAATTTAGCAACGCAGCTCTCAAAATTGGAATTACTAAACAATTTTTTTTCAAATCTTTGGTAAATACTATCAATAGCTAAATAGGGATTGATAGTGGTAGCACCAACGCCAATGAGGACAACAAAAGAGTGTGTGTCTAGGACATCTGAGCTTTCAACATTTATTGAACAATAACCTCTTAAACCTAATTTTACTAAATGCGAGTGAACTGCACCAACTGCTAAAACGGAGGGTATACTAGCATTTAATGAGCTAATATTTTTATCGGATAGAATTAAATTATTATTTCCTTCACGTACTGCAATTTCTGCCTCTTCTTTTATTTTTTCTATTCTCTCTTTTAGTGATGAATTAATATCAAAAGTACAATCAATTATTTTGATTTTCTTTTTAAAAAATTTTTTAAATTTTTTAAATTGAGAATTAGTTAGAATTGGACTTTCTAAAACGTAGATGTTCTCTTCTGTCAAATTGTCAAAATCTAAAATATTACCCAAATTTCCAAATCTAGTTTTAAGGCTCATTACTTTATTTTCTCTTAAAGAATCAATTGGTGGATTGGTTACTTGACTAAAGTTTTGTCGAAAATAATGAGAAATAGGCCTATAATAATTAGATAATACAGCTACAGGTGTATCATCACCCATTGAACCTATGGCTTCTTTTCCGTCTTCTGCCATAGGATGAAGAATAAGTTCTAAGTCTTCAATGCTAAGACCAGACAAATATTGTCTTTTTTTTAAATCTTCAGAAGTAAATTCTGGCTTTTCTTTTTCAGTAATAATTTTTTTATCTAAATCTATAATTTGTTTATTATATTTTTTATAGTCATTAGCAATATAGTCTTTGATTTCATTGTCGTGATATAATTTTCCTAGCTTTAAATCTATTGCAATAATCTGTCCTGGTCCTAATTTGCCTTTCGAAATAATTTTTTCTTCAGGTAGTTTTATCATTCCAGTTTCAGAACCAGCGTAAAATAAGTTGTCTGAAGTGATAGCGTATCTTAAAGGTCTTAAGCCATTTCTATCCGTTGCGGCTAAAACCCATTTTGCGTCTGTAGCACAAATTGCTGCAGGTCCATCCCAAGGTTCTATTGAACTATTTAAAAAGTTAAATAAATCTTGATGATTCTTTGGTACTGTCTTACTTCTCTTGGACCAAGCATCCGGTATCATCATAAGCTTAATCAATGGAGCTAACTTACCTGAGTGTGTTAATAATTCAAAAACATTATCTAGGGCACCAGAGTCGGAACTTCCTGCTGTGATAACTGGTTTTAAATCTTCAACATTTTTAAATAGCGGACTTGACATGTCTTGTTCATGAATCTTCATCCAGTTTGTATTTCCTTTAACCGTATTAATTTCTCCGTTATGAGCTAAAGTTCTAAATGGTTGAGCTAGGTCCCAACTTGGAAATGTATTTGTGGAATATCTTTGGTGAAAAATAACAAATCTTGATGTAAATTTTGGATTTTTTAAATCTAGATAAAATTCAGCAAGTGATTCTGCTAAAAACATCCCTTTATAGACAATAGATCTGGAACTGAATGAACAAATATAAAATTCTTTTAATTGATTCTCTCTTGCTATTTTTTCTATTTTTTTTCTAGCAACAAATAGTTCTCTCTCTAAATCATTGGTTTCTAATTCCTCATTTTTTTTAAATAACACTTGTGCAATTTCTGGTCTATTTTGATCTGCTGTTTTTCCTAATACTTTTGGATTTACTGGTACTTGCCTCCATCCATAAATAGAAAAATTTTCTTGTAGCAAAACTGACTCTATAATTTCTCTGCATTTTTCTTGATCTGAGTAATTAGTTTTTGGTAAAAAAATCATTCCGACGCATATTCTTTTGCTTGCATCATGTTTGTGGCCAGTTAATAAAATTTTTTCCTTGAAAAAATCTGGGGATATTTCAAGCTGCATACCAGCTCCATCTCCTGATTTGCCATCAGCGTCTACTGCTCCTCGATGCCAAACAGCTTTTAGTGCTTCAATTCCATACTCAACTATTTTTCTTGATTTTTTTCCATCTGTTGTTGCTATCAAACCAACTCCACAGGCGTCATGTTCGTTGTTAGGATCGTAGGCAAAGTTATCCTGTAATAACTTTTTATTTTTTAAGTATTTTAAATAATCACTCATAATTATGCAGCTTTTACTTTGTTTTTTTGAGAACTTTGTTCTTCTAAATATTTTTGAATTTGTAATGCCGCATCTCTACCATCTTTAATTGCCCAGACAACTAATGAAGCACCCCTCACAATATCTCCTGCAGCAAAAATTCCATCAATATTAGTTTGCATAGTATTTAAATCTATTTTTATTGTTCCCCACCTAGAAACTAAAAGTTCTTTTGCTAAAAATAACTCAGGAAGATTTTCAGGATCAAAGCCTAAAGATTTAATTACAATATCAGCTTTAATATTATATTCTGAGTTTTCTTGAATCTCAGGTTTTCTTCTACCTGATGAATCTGCCGAACCAAGTATCATTTTATTAATTTGAACTTCCCCAACTTTTTTATTTCCAATAAATTTTTTTGGACCTGATAGCCAAATAAATTCAACACCTTCTTCTATTGCATTAGAAACTTCTCTGGCAGATCCAGGCATATTTTCTCTGTCTCTCCTATAGAGACACTTAACTGACTTTGCTTGTTGACGCGTTGCTGTTCTTACGCAATCCATAGCTGTATCTCCTCCACCAATTACAACAACATCTTTACCATGTGCGTTCAATGTACCGTTATCAAAAAGTTCGACTTTATCTCCTAGCCCCTTTCTATTGGACGCTGTTAAAAAATCCATAGCAGGGAAAATATTTTCTAAATTACTTCCTGGAATTTCTATTTCTCTAGGTTTGTAAACGCCTGTTGCAATTAATATAGCATCGTGATTTTTTTTTAATTCTTTCAAGCTTTTATTTTTACCGACCTCAAAATTTTGAACAAATTTAATTCCGCCTTGTTTCAAAAGTTTTGTTCTTCTTTCAACTACAAATTTTTCTAGTTTAAAATTTGGTATTCCATATATTAATAAACCGCCTGGTCTGTCGTATCTGTCATAGATTGTAACTTGATATCCTTTTTTCCTTAATTCTTCTGCACAAGCTAGACCAGCAGGACCAGCACCTATAATTCCTACTGATTGATTGATTTCATTCTTAACCTTAAGTGGTTTCACCCAATTTTTTTCCCACGCTGTATCTGTAATATATTTTTCAATAGAACCTATTGTTACTGTACCGTGGCCAGATTGTTCTATTACACAATTACCTTCACACAATCTATCCTGCGGACATATTCTACCACAAACTTCTGGCATATTATTTGTACTTTGTGAAAGTTCATAAGCTTCCTGTAGTCTTCCTTCTGCAGTTAGTTTCAACCAGTCAGGAATATTATTATGTAACGGACAGTGCACTTGACAAAAAGGTACTCCACATTGTGAACACCTGCTTGATTGTTCTTGTGCTTTTTCATTAATGTATTCTTTGTAAATTTCGTGAAAATCTTTTTTTCTTTCTTTCTCACTTCTTTTATCAGGAGTAGTTTGGTCGAGGTCTACAAATTGTAACATTTTTTTTGTCATAAGCTTGGTTAGCTTACTTGATATCTATTAGCTTAAAAGGTTTAATAGGTAATTAATATTGACATAAATCTTAATAAAATTACATTTTTTATATGTTAATTTTGCATACCAAATATGAATATCAATAAAATTTAAAAAGATTTATAAAATTGCATAAATGATTGAGGTAATTTTTTTATCTATAATTCAAGGAGTAACAGAATTCCTTCCAGTAAGTTCATCAGCACATCTAATATTGTTTGCTCAATATTTAAATTTTAGTAATGAAAATTTAACTTTAGATATTAGCTTGCATCTTGGCTCGTTGTTCGCAGTAATAGTTTATTTTAAAAAGGATCTTTTAGAATTTGTTAATAACAAATTCCTCTTTTTTAAAATAGTACTTAGCTCGATTCCTGTAATGGTTTTTGGATTCTTGTTAGTAAAGTTTGATTTATTGAATAATCTTAGAAATTTAAAACTAATTGGTTGGACTACAATTATTTTTGGCATACTTCTTTATTTTAGTGATTTATCAAGAGTAAAAAAAACAATTAATAAAGATTTTAAATTAAACACAGCTATATTCATAGGTTTATTTCAAATCATGTCCTTAATACCTGGCGTAAGTAGATCTGGTATTGTTATTACAGGAGGGAGATTTTTTAATTTTAACAGATCAGACTCTGCAAAAATTTCTTTTCTTATGTCTATACCAACTTTATTTATTATAAGTCTGTACAATTTAAAAAATTTATCATCAGAAAAAAATTTAGAAGTATCTCAACTTAATTTTTTAGGGATTTTATTTTCTTTTCTTTTTTCATATTTTACTATTAAATATTTTTTAAAATATATAAAAAGATTTAATTTAACTATCTTTGTTTTATATAGAATTTGTCTTGGAACTTTAATTCTTTTCTTTTCTTATCTATGAAAATAATATCAAAATATAAAAATGACCTTTCTTAAAAAAATATTTTTACCTATTTGTCTAACAGCTTCATTGTTACTATTGATTTATACTTTTTATAAATCTGAAATTTATTGGAATGGAAAGAAAAGTGATTATTATTTTACTTATTACGTTGTTTCATTTTTAGTAATTTTTTTTTCATTCATCACATTTTTCTTAAGTCAAAAAATAAAAGAATATTTAATCATATCGGGTATAAGTTTAATCGTATCATTATATGTCTTTGAGGGTTATTTAACTTTTAAAGAGCAACTTTCAAAAGAACAAGTTTCAAAAAATCAGCTCCTAAAGGAGCAGCTTTATGAAAAAGAAACCAGTGAAAAATATGACACAAGAACAAAAAAAGAAGTTTATGAAGATTTAAAAAGAGTAAATAATGAAATTTCAGTGTTCGTTCCTCCAGCGTCTTATTTAAAAGAAAATTATCCAATCTTTCCTTTGTCGAGTATTTCAAACTCAGAAACAGTTTTTTGTAATGAAAATGGATATTACCCAATTTATCAAAGTGATAGGTATGGATTTAATAACCCTGATGAAGAGTGGAACAATAAAGAAATCGAATATCTTTTAGTAGGGGACTCTTATGCTCAGGGTGCTTGCGTAAATAGACCTGATGATATTGCTTCTGTCTTAAGAACTTTATCTAATAAATCTGCTTTAAACTTAGGTTATGGCGGTAATGGTCCTTTAATAGAATACGCTACATTAAGAGAATATTTTAATTCAAATGTTAAAAAAGTCTTATGGATTTACTACGAAGGAAACGATTTGGAAGATTTGGATTTTGAAATAAGGAATAAAATTTTAAGAAATTATTTAGATGATTTAGCTTTTACTCAAAATCTTAAAATAAAACAAAGTGAAATCGATAAATTGGTAAAAAGTACCGTTGAAAAAGAAATGGAGAAAATAAAAGTTGATTTAATCAGTATAATTAAATTAAATAAAACTAGATTACAATTAAGTCTTTATTTACCTAGTAAAAATCAACCACAACCATCACAAACACAACTGGAGTTAAAAAAAATACTTCGGTTAGCAAACAATTTGACTATTAAAAATGATTCAAAATTATATTTTGTTTATTTGCCAAGCTATGGTCATTATAAAGTTAATTACAAAGTTGATTATAAAATCAATTATAATTTAATAAAAAAGATTGTAAATGAATTAAACATTCCTTTTATTGACATTAATCGAGAGGTATTTGAAAAAGAAAGAAATCCATTAAAACTTTTTCCTTTTGAAATGCCAGGTCATTATAATGTTGAAGGATATAAAAAAATTGCTGATACAATCTATAAATTTACCAAAGATTAACCGCTGATCTTCTCATGTTACTAAATTAGGTTTTTGGTAATATTAGACATTTTTCTTTTATCTTTATCAGTGATAACTTTAAGCACTAATGAAACTTTTGCAAATTATTATATTTTAAAATTTAATTTTGTATTTATTTTTTTAATTAAGAATACGCTTAAAATTATCTGTATCGGAAGTATGGAAAGTGTATATCTGGGCAATATAAAGAAAAATGAAAATAAGCCTATATTTAAAAAATAATATAATACAAAATAATTATAAAGATTAACTCTAAAATTAAAAAAAATAACTATTGATATAAGACTTGTTATTGAAAGTAATAATTTTGGTATAATATTTAAAGGTGAGTAATAACCAGGATAACTTGATTCGATGTCTACAAATAAGAAAGATAGAATTTTTTTAAAATACAATTTTATATATCTATCAGGATTTTCACTAATAAAATTAATAGCACGTTCTAGAAAAATTTTATCTGATATCACGTCATATTTTTTCAGAGGTTCTATATTCTTAATTTTTTCTTTTAAATCAGGAACTACATCGTACCCATCCCACATATGTATTCCTTCGACTTTCGAAAGAGGATTGTTTCCTTTAAGAAGGTTAAAACCTGATGATTTGGTTATAGTTATCACCCCAAAATTCTTGTAATTTCTTATTAAATATGGGGATAAAATAATCAGTGATAATATAAAGGCCAACAGTACATGGGAAAAAGACTTTTTTTTTAATATAAGATAAAACAAGCTAAAGAAAAAAAAAATAAAAAACTCACCTCTTAAAAGCATCAATAAACTCGCACTTATAGAAAAAGACAAAATATATATTTTGTAATTAGTTTTGTATATTTGCACAAAGCTGTAAATAAAAATCAACATTAAAAATAGATTTAAATTTATTGATGATATTTGACCTACTGAATAAATGTTCAAAGGGAAAAGTATGAACACTGTCATTCCAATTTTTGCCAAGCTACCACCATTTAAAAGGTTCAGAGTTTTTTCTAATATAACTCCAGACAAGAGGTAAAAAAATAATTGTATTGACAAAACAACTGGAATAAAAATATTTTGACTAAATATTACTTTTTTTATGCAAAATAAAAAAAGAGGGTATAGAGGTGGCATAAAAATATTAGGAATTAACTCTCCATTTATTGTTCTAGAGCTTAAAATATTATGCGTCTCTAGATTGTAAACCATTGTAGTCCATTCATTATCTAGAGTTTTGTCCCCAAAGCAAAATATACTAATTACACCCAGGATTAAACCGAACGATATTATGAATTTTCTTTCTAGATATTTACTAATCATTTTTTTTTTTTATATGATTAAAAATCAGTAAAAAAGAGAATGGTATAATTTTTAATAAAAAAATAATAACAGACCACCATACTGGGTAGAAAAATTTTTTAGATTTTTTATCTTTATTTTTATACACCTCTTCAGAAAGTTTTTTTATTGATCCTTTTGGTAGTTTTAAATTTTTTCCAAAAGATAAATTTGTATCCAGATAGCCTAGAATATAAAATTGAATCTTTATTTTTTTTTTTTTATTTTCAAAAGCTATACTTTCAAAATATGATTCCAGAGATCTTTTCGAAGCAGAGTAATATGGGTTTAAGTTTCTTCCAAAATAGCCTGATACACTACCAAACATAGTTATGATTCCCTCGTTTTTTTGGCTTATAAACTTAGATGCAATAAAAGCTATTGAACTAAAGTTTGCACTTATTAATTCATGAATTTTTTTAACATCCAAATTTGTTGTGTCTTTCTCTAACATCATTCCAACTGGGAACAAAACCCCATCAATCTCTGCAAGTAGTTCATTGTTTGCTGTTAATTTTTTTTCAACTTCTTCTTGCGATGTAAGGTCAAGTACCAAGACCTTAACTTTTACTTTGTAGCGATTTTCTATATCAGACTTAAGTGCATTTAAATCATCTTCATTTCTTGAACAAATTATTAAATTATTTTTATTTTTAGCAAAAATGCAGGATAATTCTCTGCCAAGTCCCGATGAAGCTCCTACTATTAAATAATTCATATTTTTAATCTGTGTGAAATCTCAGATTGATAGATTCTATTTTTATCAAAATTTGTAAGCTTTTCTCTAAAAATTTCTGACTCCTTGTAGCATTTGTTGAATGTATTTTGGTTAATACGTGAATCTTTACTTAAAGATGGAAGAATATTATATTTAATGCAAAGTTGATCTACTTTTTCTAAAAAGATTAAGTTTTTTTTATTTCTCACAAAATCAAAAGTTACACATGTGCCTTTGCCTTCGAATCTGAGTAGTTTTTGTTCTCCACTCATGGTTTTAAAAGAAAACAATGCTATTGATGGTTCGTAGATTTTACACAAATATTTAATTTCATCTAAAAAAATATTTAAAACTAAATCGGGGACCAGTAGCTGACTTTCCACAAAGCCTTTAGTACCAAAAAATCTAAAGTAATTTTCTTTACCAATAAATGGAAATACTACTTTTAAAAAGCTTTCTTCTGTCTCTTCCTTTTTAAAATCTAGCAATTTATAGTAAAGTTCATTAAAAATATTAATGGTTAATCTGTTCCAAAAACAAAAAGGGAAACTAAAATTACTACTATTATTATTATTTTTTTTTAGAATTTTTGGAATTTTTACATTCTTTTTTTTTGGAATATTTATAAACATATAACCTTTGCCAAAGTTTTCTATGTCATGTGTGGTATTCCATGAATAAACAAAAGCTTTGTTTTTGTTATTTTCTTTTAAATTATTAATAGAATCTGCTATGGAATAAATTTTTTTTTTGACAGTTAAAAAATCTGTATAGTTAAATTCTATCAAATCAAACGTTATAGAAACTATGGTGCCTGTTAAACCTAGCCCGCCAACTGTTAAGTCAAAAATTTCTTTATTTTCTTCGTTTGATAAGTTTAACCAACCATTAATCTTATGGTACAGAACAATTTTCTTTATTGATTTTCTAATTGTACCGTCTACACCACATGACTTACCGTGCGCATTAGTGGCTATTGCCCCTCCAAGAGAAATATACGGATAGCCTGGTAGTTGGGGAATCCACAAATTATAATCTAGAGTAAAATTTAAAAAATCAAATATTTTAATACCGGCTTCTACTGTTATTTCTTTATTTTTTTCATCAAAACTTAAAATACGGTTGAAATGACTTAAGTCTATTACCGTGCTTTTTTTATCAAATGCTATGGGGGCATATGAATAGTTTGAGCCCATTGTGATTAATTTTGAAGATTCTTTGGAAAATTTTTCTATTTCTCTATACTTGTCAGGTCTTTTAAGCATGACCTCTGTGGTGTAGCTCCTGTCAAATGATTTTAAGTATGTATACATTTTTACTTTTTCGATAGTTTAATTTTAAGTAATAATAAAAGCATATCTTTAATTGTAAGTGCTATATTCTTAATACTCACAGACGAACCAGAACCAAACGTTCTTGGGTACGTGTGTATTCCAATCTCATTAATTTTAAAGCCTTGCAATTTCGCCTTGATAGCTAGTTCTGCGCCTAAAAAAGCACTATTAGATCTTAATCTTATTTTCTTTATTAATTTCGACTTTACCAATCTAGAACCCGTTGAAATATCTAAAAACTTAGTGCCAAATAAAAATCTTAATAATTTATTGTAAATCCATGAGATAAAAATTCTTGATGTTTTATATCGTTTTTTATACCTGTAGGTAATAACTAAATCGCAATTTTTTGATGCTTTTATTAATTTTGCTAGATCCTGAACACTATATTCCGCATCTCCGTCTAATTGAAAAATCCAACCGTATTTA
>Ga0307986_10001746_pt1 | contig 15765 bp, 15 predicted proteins | sample EllFjometageno82_FD_203170 | JGI IMG/M metagenome (GOLD analysis project Ga0307986, IMG submission 203170) | Marine microbial communities from Ellis Fjord, Antarctic Ocean - #82 | ecosystem: Environmental > Aquatic > Marine > Unclassified | place: Southern Ocean | collected 2014-10-09
TTTAAAATCTCACCTTCTTTCCCCCAAGTTGATCTTGTTTCAAATTGAGTTCCATCAGTCATTTCTACTTTAATTGTATGGTAGTTTGGGTGTATGTCTTTTTTCATATCGAGACTTATAGCAAAAGAATTTTATAAAACAATTAAAAGTTCTTTAATTTTTCAAGCATTTTATCATTAATTGCCATGCTGGAGGCTCTTATTATGATATTTTTATTTTTAGAAAGGTCTATTTCATTAATCATACCACCTGCTTCTTTTAAAATTATTACACCAGCTGCTATATCCCATAAATTAAGGTCATTTTGAAAGTAACCATCATATCTACCAGCTGCAACATAGGCAATATCAAGAGCAGCACTTCCAGATTTTCTTAAAGGTAAATCAACTTCATTTTTAGAAAAACCACCAGTAGCAAACAAACAACTATTAAGATCCTTTTTTTTTGAAACTCTAATTCTTTTATTATTAAAAAATGCACCGTTATCTTTTTCAGCATAAAACATCTCATCTTTTATGGGATCATAAATTAACCCTGAAACTATTTCATTTCCAGATTTTAGTGCAATTGATATTGCAAAGTGGGGAACACCATGTAAAAAATTTGTAGTACCGTCAATAGGATCTATAATCCATGTATTATTTTTATCTTTATTTATTTCAGATCCATCTTCTTCGCTGATAATAGAATAGTAAGGTCTTGCTTTTTTTAGCTCTTCAATAATTATTTTTTCGGCCTTTAAATCTGCATTTGAAACAAAATCTTTTGGTCCCTTTATTGAAACTTGGAGTTTTTCTATCTCTCCAAAATCTCTAATCAAAGCTCTAGATGCTTTTTCAGCAGCCTTGATCATGATATTAAGATTAGCTGATATTGATTGCATGCGATTTAAGTTTTGCCATATTGAAAAAGATGTATATATTCAAGAGGTGTACTATATCAACAAGATAATCCAAAATAATTAAATTTATAAATGCATTTTTACAAAAAAATACCAAAATCAATCAAAATTAATCTTATTAAATAAAAATGCCAATATTCTTACTAAAACTAAAGTTTTTTTTTTTATATTTTTTTTTAACAGTACTAGTATTTTTTTCCTCATCAAGCAAAACAATAGCAGATCAAAGTCCTAATAATTTATCTTGGGAAACGAGTGCAGGAAGTTACCACTCAGAAAGATTTTTTACTAGTTCTCAAATAACAAAAAATAATATTAAAGATTTAGAAAAATTTTGGGTATTTAATTCTGGTAGTACAGCTAAATTTAACACCGTTCAATCCCCACCTATTTTTATTGGCGATCAGCTAATATTGGTAACTATAACTGGAGAGTTGATATCTGTTTCTCCTGAAAATGGGAAATTACTTTGGAAAAAAAAACTTGAAGTACCCCTTGGAAGAAGAGGATTAACTTATAATAAGTCTATAGATAAAGATATTAATGGTATTTATGTTTCATCAGGGAAAAATATTATTCAATTAGATAAAAATGGTGACATTATAAGTAAAATTTTAACAGGGAAAAGCCTTCTACATCCAATATTAAATGAGAAAAATTTATATGTTGCTACGTTGAGGGGAGGCATTAAGGCCTATGACTTAAAAACTAGAAAAGAAATATGGGTCAACTCACTTTTTAAAAATAATATGCAATCAAGAGTTTGGTCTGGTTTTAGCTTTGACAAAGAATCAAATCTATTATTTGTTGTTACAAGCAATCCAGGAGATCTTCTTGCCGAAAATAGAACGGGAGACGATTTTTCTGTGAGCTTAATCGCAGTCAACGCAGATAGTGGTAAAATTGAATGGCAATATAAACATATTGTTAATGATGTTTGGGATTTTGATTTAATTAGTAACCCAATAATTGTAAAAAATTTAAAAATATCCAATCAAGATTTGCCTGTTAATTGTGTTATTGCATTAACAAAAACGGGTGATGTAATTATGGTTGATATAAAAAATGGTTTACCTGTTTTTAAAAATTCCTACGATTCTATACAAGTTCAAAAGTCAGATATGAAAAATGTTGATTTATCACCAACGCAAAAATTATATTTAAAACCAGAAAAGTTTTCAAAAATTGAAATAGATATGGATAAAGATTTCAATCACTTAAAAGAGGATAATTTAAGATATGTTAAAAACAAGCTAAGACATGCTATAAGTGGTTTTTATATTCCACCCTCAACAAATTATGATGTTATAACTTATGGAATACACGGTGGGGCTGAATGGCCTGGTGCAACATTATATAGGGATGATAAATCAACAAACTTAATAATCCCATCAAATAACTATCCATGGATCATAAGAGTAAATTACCAAGAAAAAATATATTTAGATATCGTAAACAACACTCTATTTAGAAAATTATATTTTAAAATTGAGTCTATAAAAGATCGCTTAAAAAATTTTATAACTGGAGCTCGTAAGAAACAAAAAACTGCAAAAGGTTTTTTAAATCTAAAACAGCCAATGTCTGAAGGGGTAATATATTCTAATTCAATAGACACATCATTTAAAAATAGAACTGGAGTTAATGAATATTTTCCTGAAAAATTATTAATAGATAAAATTGCAAATGTAATTTATAGATTTACACCAGGCTCATCCAACAATACTTTATACAAGGAAAAATGTAGTTCTTGTCATGGTGTTGCTAGACAAGGCAGACATGAAAATGAGACAAAAGGTGATAATTTTTATCCATCATTAGTTGGAATAACTAAAACTGACAAATGGTCAGCAATCGATACATATAAAAAAGTGCGAATAGTCCATAAAGAGAATAATATCAATTTTGATTTAAACGCAGATCAATACCTCGGTATGATGGATTATTTTGATAAATTTGATGAAAATTTATTTGAAAAAAATTTGATTAAAAAAGAAAGTTTTTGGCAAATCTTGTTAGACAAAAAAGGTTTACCAGCAACAAAACCACCTTGGGGCAAAATTACAAATATTAATTTATTAAATGGAGCTAAGGCTTGGGAAGTGCCTTTTGGAAGACGAAAGATTAGTGATAATGAATATATTTATGGTGATACAAATTTTGGAGGTGTTTTAAGCACAAAAAGTAAAATTATTTTTGCAAATGGAACCACAACACCATTAGCGTATGCTTATGATATTGATAACGGAAAAAAAATTTGGGAAACCTCACTGCCCTATGCTGGCTCTGCTCCACCAATGGCTTTTAGATATAAGGGGTGTGATATTATAATTTTTACAGCTACAGGTGGAAGATATGTTGGGTACACCAAAAACGGAGATTCTACAGTTGCATATAAATTAAAAAGTTGCAAATTTAATTAGTCTTAATTACTTTTCAGCTATCTATAAAATTTTTTTATATCCAATATGCTTTATATTATTAGATGAAAAACCTTCTTTAATAATTTGTGTTCTGATTTTTAGATATGTTTTATTTTCAGGGTGTGTAACTAAAATAATAGCATTTTTATTTTTTAAATAATTTTTGTAGGCTTCATTTAAATTAAATATCTTAATATTTAAAAATAATTTATTTTGCAAATTTTGATTTGAATCAATTATACCTTTAATAATTATTTTTTTTTGATTTAAATATTTGATTATAGGTATAGAGCCGTCAAAAGCACAATAAATATAAATACCATTCTCTACTTTAAAGTTTATTGTCTTACCAAAAAATACGTTCAATTTTTTTGGGATAGTCAAAAAATTTAATTTTGATTGGACTAAAAATGATTTTTTAAAGATCGTTCTTGTTTCGTTAATAAGTTTATTCATTTTTGATAATGTTTGATTCTTAAGTTTATAGGCATATGGAATGCTAGAAATAATTAAACCCTCTAATATAGTAAGTGGAAAATTGTTAATATTGTCTTTAAATTTATTTTTTTTAAAAAACTTGATGAGATTTTCTATTAGTCGTAAATTTCCATTAAACATTTTAATTGAAGATATTGCACTGTCATGACGAATATTCTCACCATGAATTTTATAAAAATAAAATTTTTCATTGATAATTAAAGTTTTTTTTGAAAGAAAAAAACTTTTTATCACATAGTCTTTATCTTCACCTCTATAGGCTTTGTTTTCAAATTTTATCTTATTTTTTAACAAAAATTCTCTATTAAAAAATAGACACCAAACTGTTTCAAAATGCCAAAATGGTTTAAAATTAATTTTCGAAAAATTATAAATAACTTCTTCTTTTTTTTTAAATTTAAAGTTTTTATCTTTAAACCTCTTGTTGTTAATTACTTTAAAATAATTTGTATCAAATTTGGTAACAGCTATATCTGGATTTTTGTTTCTAAGTATAGAATCTTTTATTGAATTAAATTTATCTTCAAAAATATAATCATCAGAATCAACAAAGGTAATATATTGTGAATTAGATAGCTTTACCCCAAAATTTCTTGAGTAAGAAATACCTTTATTTTTTGAGTTTCTATAAATTCTTATATTTTTTTTTTTTATCTTTTTTAAAAATGATTGTGTTTTTAGATCCGAAAAATCATCTATAATAATTACCTCTACAGCAGCTTCATTTAGTTGAGCTACAGATTGTATACATTTTTTTAATAATTTAATTTTTGTATTAAATACAGGAATTATTACAGATAAAAATTTTTTCCCCATATACCTTATTTATTAATAAATAAAAAAAATTTATTCACTAAATTTAGGGTTTTCTAGAATTACCTTTGTTTGTAATCCAGCTGGAATTTCTGGTGTGTTTAGATCTCTGCCCTTACAAAATTTACAAGCCATTAAGTATTCCTTTCTATCTTTTCTTGTATAAAGTTTTTTAATATTTTCCCTCATAACATCAGCATTAATATTTTCATCTAATAAGTCAATTATATCTTTTTCATCATATGGAATTGCATTAATATTATGCGCGTTAGCTGAAAATGGACATCTATATAATTTACCATTCAGAATACTCAGTATGTCACCAACACAACAGTTGTGAAATAGACTTTGAAGTTCATTTTCGGTTCTCTTGTATTTTTTTACTCTTCCACTGTCCGTCCATCTATCTGCTGTGTGAGTAATATAATTAATTTTATTTTCTTTTAATACATCCATTAATTTTTCATGATTATTAATGGAATGTTTGTGAGTTTCATATCTAGTAATATCTAAAGAAACTTTTTTATGTATTAGACTTTTTAAAGTTTCATTTTTTGGAACTATCGTTGCATTTGTATAAATAATTATCCTTGATAAATTTTTAAAAGTTTTAAGTAAATCAATTATCCTGCCTATATCTTTATTCATAAATGGCTCTCCACCAATTACTCGAAATTCAGATAAATAATCTATAGATGACATTGTAACTTCAACAGATTTTTTAACCTCTTCGAATGTTGAGTTTCGTGGATTTTTATAATATTGCATTAAATTTGAACAATCCACACACTTCATTGAACATCTTTCTGTTATAACTAAGTCAATATATTTTATATTTAGTTTTCCTAATCCACCATCATTAAACACCTGGCTATTTTGTGTTTGTAAGCTTGTATAATGTGTATCTAAATGTCTTTTTATTTCAATTGGTTTTTGATTAAATGGAAACCTCTTTAATTCACCAAAGTTATGAATTTCCTCATCAGTTGATGAAATAATGTTTTTAAAATCTGTATTTTTAATTAATTCATAAACATTAAAAATATTACTTAACTCTAATTTTTTAATTTGAGGTATTATTACAGCAAAATAATTACTTGCTAAAAATATATTTGCATTTTTTTCAATCTTTGAGATTTGATCCGCATCTAAAACATCAACATCACAATATTTTAAACCTTGTTTTTTTGGATCATCTTCCCAAAAGTAGTCAACTTTAATATTAAGCTTATAAAGAGCATTTATTGCTATTTTACCTAGAGTTCCAGCTCCTCTAATTATTACCTTTCCCTTATTTTGGGTAAGGATTTCTTTTAAATTATTATTATTGTATTCGATAAACATTTTAAGTTAAGTCTTTAAGTACTTTAATAATAATCATTAATAGATTTGTTCAATTATTGAACAGTATACTTATTTTTGCAATGTTGTAAATATTTTATTATTCACACTTAATTCAAATAGAAAAAGACTATAATGAGTTCTTTTTAACTTTAGGGGTAATTTTACCTCTCGGAACACCTTTTGGTTTTTTTAAATAATATTTTTGATAGTCATTCCATTCAGAAACTACTTTTTTATCAAAAATATTAGTTGTTTTCCACATTTGGCATTCATTCCAGCTTCCTGCAAAATGTAAGAAATAATTGTTCATTAAAGAAGCTCTAATACAATCTCTAACTAAATTTTTATTTTTTTGCTGTTTATATAAAAAAGAATAATGATGAGTTATTTCATATGCCCATAAACTTTGAAATTTATAGTCAAGCCATTGAATTTTTGAATTTTGCATTTCATAATTTATATACGTTTGTTCTGAATCTAAGTCTTTATAACCTTTTAAATACTTGTAAAAATAACTCTCTAAACTTTTAGAATGTTTTTTTAGATTGAAAACTATCACCCCTGTGCAGGCATAATTTTTTTGTGGTTTAGTACCTATGTATTTATACTGTGAAGCATAAGGCATAAAAAGCGACGAATCCAAAGGATATTTTTTACTAAAATATTTATTACGAAAATAAGCCATTCTTTTTTTACAACTAAATACTGAAAATGAAAGATCGTGATATTTGACAGGTGTGGGTACCGTGTAAGGTAAATTTTTAACTTGAGAAATTAATCCAATATTTTTACTTTTATAAACACTAAATATATTTGGAGCAGTTATAAAATTAATTAATATATCTGCATCTAAATAGCATACGTTTTTGATCGTTAATTTTTTTTTAATTAATTCTCTACCTATCAATAGTTTGTGCCAATTAGAAACTTTCCAGTTTGGATCATCTTTTTTTAATAAATATTCATCAAATACAATGAGACCAATATTATTTTTTTTACAATAATTTAACCAGCTTGGATAACTAAATTTTAGCCAGTTATTATAGAAACTCTTTCCAATTAATACAGTTGCTATTACATTTTTGCAATTTTTTGGTTTATAAAAAATTTTCATTATGAGATTTATATTTTTTTTAAATATTCCATAGTTCTAGTGTCAACTATAATTTTATCACCACTTTCAATAAAGGGAGGTACTTGAATATTTATTCCATTGTTTAAAGTTGCAGGTTTATAAGAAGAAGAGACTGTTTGACCTTTAAGTGCCACATCTGTTGTTTCAACCACACATGTAACTTGATTAGGCAGTTCTACTATTAATGGCTCTTCGTTATAAAAGCTTATGCTTATTTCTAAGTTTTCAGTCAGCATTTTACCTTTATTGCCAATAACTTCTTTTTTAATATTAATTTGTTCATAGGATTTGGGATTCATAAAATGATAATCTGTCTCATCAGAATAAAGATAAATAAATTTTGTTTCGTCCAGTGATGCTTTCTCTACTGATTCACTCGATCTGAATCTTTCATTTAATTTTGTATTTTTATTTACACTTTTCATTTCAACTTGTGCAAAAGCACCACCTTTACCAGGTTTAACATGCTGTGTTTTTAAGACTTGCCAAAGATCATTTTTGTATTCAATTAACATGCCGACTCTAATTTCACTTGCGTATAATTTCATTTTAATCTCTTAATAGCCTCTAATGGTTTGTATTTTTTGTTATTCCAAATGTAGCCTGAAATAGCTAAAAAGTTAGCTTTATTCAATAAAAGTTTTTTATAATTATTTAGTTTTATGCCTCCAATTGCCACTACTGGTAGAGATGTTATTTTTTTAACAGATCTTAATATTGCTAAACTAGCTTTATATTTAACTATCTTAGTTTTAGAAGAATAAAATGCCCCAAAAGCCAAATAATTAGCACCATCTTCAATAGCATTCTTCGCTAATTTTATTGAATTATGACAGGTAATACCAATAATTTTGTTTCCCACTATCTTTCTTGCCCTAGGGATATTCATATCTTTTTGACCTAGGTGACAACCATCTGCATTAAGTTTCTTAGCTAGTTTTGGATCGTCATTTATTAAAAATTTAACTTTGTGTTTTTTGCAAATTTTTTTTATTCTTTTTCCAATTAATAGTTTATCTCTGTATTTTTCTTTTTTTAATCTTAATTGAAAAAAACTTACTATTTGGGAGTTTAATATTGAATCTAAATTTGTAAAAAAATTATTATTTTCAATTTTATTAGGAGAAATTAAATAAACAAATTTCTTATTTGTCTTACTTTTTTTCAAGTTCCGGAGTCCATTTTCCTTGAGCTGCAAGTGTGCACATATTGGCTCTATGATTAAAGATTTTTTGAGTGCCATCGACATTCTTAATATCTTTTGACCAAAATTTAAGGGCACTTTGTTGTAAAGCTCGGCCATATGAGTAGCTCATAATAAAATTTGTGTCATTGTGTTTATTAATCGAGTTTAAATTTTCAGTTGCTTGTATTTCTGTTTGGCCTCCTGATAAAAAAGCAATTCCAGGAACATCTGTTGGTACGTTTTCTTTAAGACATTTTAAAGTGAATTTAGCAACTTCTTCACTTGATATTTTTTTAACAGATTTATTTCCTGGTAAAATCATATTTGGTTTTAAAATTATTCCAGTCAAATCTATATTGTTAAGTATTAATTCTTCAAAACATTTTTTAATAACTTCTGAAGTTTTAGTAAAACAATCTTCTGCTGAATGGTTTCCATCCATCAAAACTTCAGGCTCTACTATTGGAACCATTCCACACTCTTGAACAAGTGCAGAGTATCTTGCAAGAGCATGAGCATTTGAGTGAATTGATAATTTACTCGGATATTTTTTTGAAATATTATAAACTCCTCTCCACTTTGTAAATCTTGCCCCAAGTTTGTAGTATTCTTTTAGTTTTTCTCTTAAACCATCTAGACCTTCTGTAATTTTTTCTTCAGGTGAACCTGCTAAAATTTTTGCACCAGTATCAACTTTAATTCCAGGAACAGCGCCAGAAGAGGAGATTAGGTCAGGTATAGTCTTATTTGAACTTGAGATTTGTTTAATTGTTTCATCATATAAAATTACCCCACCAATATAATTCCTTATTCCTTCAGAAGAGAAAAGGGTTTCTCTAAATAAAAGCCTATTTTCTGAAGAAGACGGAACATTTATTGCTTCAAGTCTTTTAGTCATGGTTCCAGTGCTTTCATCAGCGGCAAGGATACCTTTTCCATTGGATAAAATTTTTAAGGCGATTTTATTTAATTCAGACATATTAATTTAAAGCCTTTATACCAGGCAATTCTTTTCCTTCAAGATATTCTAAAAAAGCCCCACCAGCTGTTGACACAAAATCAAAGTTATTAATCGCATCCACACTATTCAATAAAGCAACTGTATCTCCACCTCCCGCTACAGAATAAATAGTATTAGCTTTATTTTTTTCAATAATTTTTTTCATAATTTCTAAACTTCCTTTAGCAAAACTTGGATTTTCAAAATAACCAGCGGGACCATTCCACAAAATAGTGTTACTTTCTTCAATAATTTTATTAATATTCTTTATTGATTTAGGACCAATGTCTAAGATTAACTCATCTTCAGAAACTTCGTTTAACCCTTTTATTTCTGGTGATCCATTTAATTCTTTTCCTACAGTGACATCTTCTGGATAAGTTATTTTGCAATTTTTTTTTTCTGAAAGTGAAAATATTTCTTCTATTATTTTATCACAATTATCTTCTTGAATAGATTTACCAATACTATGACCTTTGTATTTGAGTAGGTTGTTAGCCATTCCTCCAACAATTATAATATTATCAAATTTAGGAATTAGATTTTTAATAATGTTTATCTTAGTTGATATCTTCGAACCACCTATAATACAGGTTATTGGTTTTTTAATCTTTGAAGTAATTTTAGTTAAAGCATCAATTTCTAGATTTAATTGAAGTCCTGCGTATGAAGGAATATATTTAGTGATTTCAAAAATTGAGGCATGAGCTCTATGAGCACATGAGAAAGCGTCATTGACATAAATATCAGCTAGACTTGCCAAATGTTTTGCAAACACAGTGTCATTTTTTTCTTCCTCCTCGTAAAATCTAAGATTTTCAAGTATTACAATTTTTTCATTATGATCATCAAATAGATCGGTAGATTCAACTTTTTTTATATTTTTGGAAATAAGTCTTATATCTTGGTTCAATTTATTTTTTAGACTTTCGCATATTGGATTAAGAGAAAGTTCATTTACAATTTTACCCTTAGGCCTACCAACGTGAGACAGTATTATAACTTTGGCATTATTTTTTAATAAAAAGTTAATAGTAGGTAAAATTTTATCTATTCGAGTTGTGTCAGTAATTTTTCCATTATTTAATGGAACATTTAAATCTAGTCTAAGTAATACTTTTTTTTGATTAAGGTTGTGTTCGTCTTTTATATTTCTCATTAAGAGATTTGATCAAGATGTTCAGCAATATCACACATTCTATTTGAAAAACCCCATTCATTATCGTACCACGCTGAAATTTTACCCATATTGCTACCAACAACACTTGTTAATGAAGCATCTATGGTTGCTGATGCTGAGTTGTGATTAAAATCAATTGATACTAGTTTTTCATAGGTAATATCCAGAACTCTTTTAGACTGTTTTTTAGAAGCATCAGTAAAAGCCTCATTAATTTTTTCTTTTGTTATTTCTTTTTTTGTACAAAAAACAAGTTCAATTAGTGAAACATTAGGAGTTGGAACTCTCATGGCCACACCTTCAAGTTTTCCTTTTAAAGAAGGAATAATTTCACCTATAGCTTTTGAAGCGCCTGTAGAAGTTGGGACAATTGATTGGCTAGCAGATCTTGCTCTTCTAGGATCTTTATGAGAATTATCTAGAATTCTTTGATCGCTAGTAAAAGCATGAATGGTAGTCATAAATCCTTTTTCAATTTCAAAAGTTTCATTTATAACGTTTGCAACAGGTGCAAGACAGTTAGTCGTACAAGAGGCTGCAGAAATAATTTGATCATCTTTTGTTAAAATATCTTCATTCACCCCATAGACAATTGTCTTATCTGCATTTTTACAAGGGGCAGAAACTATAACTTTTTTTGCACCATTTTTTATATGGCTTAATAATTTTTCTTTTGAATTAAACTTTCCAGTGCATTCAAAAACATAATCAACGTCAAATTTTTTCCAATTTATATCTTCAATATTAGATTCTTGTGAAAATGTGATTTTATTTTTATTAATAATTAAGTGTTTTTCATCATAATCTAAATCTGCCTTAAACTTACCATGAATAGAGTCGTATTTAATTAAAGAGCAGCTTGCTTCAGAATTTGATCGATTATTAATATGTTTAATTTCTATGTTTTTATTTTGGTTTTCAATGATTGCCCTAATTACCATTCTGCCAATTCTTCCCATTCCATTGATTCCAACTTTTATTGTCATATTTTACTCTTTATTAGATTCTTGGTTTTTTTGGAAATATTTTCAGCTGTTAATCCAAAGTATTTATAAATTTCTTTATATGGTGCACTTTTGCCAAAGGTATCAATTCCAAAAGTCAAACCTTCAGTTCCGACATATTTTTTCCAACAATCTGTTGAAGCAGCTTCAATAGATATTTTAAACTTTGTTTCACCAAGAATTTTTTGTCTATATGATTTTGATTGTGAGTCAAAAAGGTCTTGGCATGGTACTGATATAACTTTAGTATATATCTTATCTTTGGCCAATTTATGGCTAGTCTCAATTGCTAAATTAACCTCAGAGCCACTAGCAAGTATAGTTAAATGGATCTTTTTATTAGTTCTTAAAACTTCATAGGCCCCAAAAGAGCATTTATTTATATTCAAATATTTTTTTCTAATGGGATCAAGGTTTTGCCTGGTTAAAGATAATACACTTGGTGTTCCCGAATCTCTTAATGCTATTTCCCAACATTCAATAGTTTCCATTCTGTCTGCAGGTCTAAACACATTTAAGTTAGGTATAGATCTTAATCCAGATAGTTGCTCAATTGGTTGGTGTGTTGGCCCATCTTCACCCAAACCAATTGAATCATGTGTCATTACATAGATAACACGCAGTCCCATTAATGCTGACAAACGAATTGAAGGTTTGCAGTAATCTGAAAAAATTAAGAAAGTACCACCATAAGGAATAAATTTACTATGGAGCGCAAGACCATTCATTATTCCAGACATTGCATGTTCTCTTACTCCGTAATGAACATAATCACCATTAAAGTCAGCAGGTTTAATAATATTATGATATTTTGTTTTAGTATTATTAGATCCAGCCAAATCAGCTGAACCACCAATTAAAGTATTATTTTCTTTAGTAAGGGCATTCAGAGCTAATTCAGAAGATTTTCGTGATGCTAAACTTTTATTTTCTTTAATAGAATTTTGTTTTTCTAATTTTAAAGTTTTAGAAAAGTTATTTTTTAATACTTTATCTACAGCTTTCTTTTTTTTTTTATAAATTTTATTCCATGTAGACTCAAGTTTAATGCCCTTATTACCAATTTTTCTCCATTCATTTAAAATATTTTTCGGAATTTCAAAAGGTTTATGTTTCCAGTTTAGAACTTGTCGAACTAACTTGATTTCATCTGTACCAATAGGACTTCCATGTGAAGAGGCCTTACCCGATTTATTGGGTGAGCCATAACCAATTTTTGTTTTACAAGAAATAATAGTCGGTTTTTTTGCAGTTTGAGCTTTTTTTAATGCATTAAAAATTTCTTTTTCATTATGACCATTAATTAAAATGTATTCCCAGCCATAACTTTCAAATCTTTTTTTGAAGTTATCTGAAACTGCTAAATTAGTTGGTCCATCTATGGATATTGAATTATTATCAAAAAGCATTATTAAGTTTTTTAATTTCAAATGGCCAGCTAAACTCATTGCTTCATGACTAATACCTTCCATTAGACATCCATCACCAGCCAAAACATATGTTTTGTGATTAACCACTTCTTTACCAAGTTTTTTTTTTAAGATTTCCTCTGCAATAGCAAATCCAACAGAATTAGCAATTCCTTGCCCGAGTGGACCTGTTGTGGTTTCAATTCCAGTACCAAGGCGATACTCTGGATGTCCGGCACAAATAGACTTTAATTGTCGAAAATTTTTAATATCCTTTAAAGAGATACTTTTGTATCCAGTTAGATGAAGTAAAGAATAAAGAAGCATAGATCCATGACCTGCAGATAGAACAAATCTATCTCTATTAAGCCAATTGGGGTTTTTTGGATTAAATTTAAGAAAATTTTTAAACAAAACTGTTGCTACATCTGCCATTCCCATTGGCATACCAGGGTGCCCTGAATTTGCTTTTTGAACAGCATCTATTGATAAAAACCTTATTGCGTTTGATAAATCGTTGTGTAGTTTGTTCAATATTATCCTATCTAGACTTAGAAGACTCATTTTAATAATATAAATATATATATATGAAAATAGACAGTGAAAAAGAAAAAAAACTGAGTTTTGCCCTAAATAGATTAAAGAGTTTGAATTTACAAAATCCAACCCTAAAGAGTAACTTAGAAAATTTAAGTGCTCAAAAAAATCAATTAGAAATTGAAAAAAAACAAATAGAGGAAAAATATCAAAATTTAATAGATGAATACAAAACGCTTAATCAAAAATTAGAGAATATTAATCAGCAAAAAACAGATGAAAAAAAGAAAGAGACAGAATTTTCGGAAAAAATAGATGAATTAAATCAAGAAACAGATACTTTGTTAGAAGAAATAGATAAATGGCAAATGTAAATATTAAATTCAATGGTAAGGATTTTCTCTTATCTTGTGATGATGGACAAGAGGAGCATTTAGAAGAGTTGTTAGATCAAATCAATCAAAAATTTAATAGTTTAAAAAACGAACTTGGAAATATAGGTGAGAATAAACTCTTATTGATAACTTCAGTTCAAATAATAGATGAATATTTTGAAACTAAAAAAAAAATAGACCAAAAAAAAACTGAATTAAAAAACTTATCAGATAAATTTAGAGAATTGAGATCTTTAGTTTATGATTATAAAGACAAAAAAGAAGAAGAGTTAAATCAGCTATCTCAAGACCACGAAGTTTTTAAAATAAAGATAGAAAAGAATAAAGAAGATTATGAAAAAATAATTGAAGAAACAACAGTTGAAATAGAAAATTTTGTTGAAAAGGCAAACTTAGAAAAACCAATTCAGTAAGTTTGTGATTAAATCTAAATTAAGAAAAAAAATTATTAAAATTAGAGAAGCGGCTAATCAAAAAAATAACAAAATTGATTTTAATCAAATTTTAAAAATTCTTAAGCAAGAAAAAATTACCAAAGGTATTATAGGTGGGTATTACCCTGTAAATTTTGAAGTTGACGACTTAGTGTTACTGAAAAAATTTAAAAAGGATAAATTTAATATCTCCTTACCAGTAATTAAAAAAAATTTTCAGATGAATTTTTACAAATGGTCATTTTCTGATCTATTAAAAATAAATAAATATGGAATACCTGAACCAGAAACTAAAAAAATTGTTAGTCCGGATGTTTTATTAATACCTTTAGTTGCATTCGATAAAAATTTAAACAGACTTGGATATGGAGGTGGGTATTACGATAGATTGATTAAAAAGCTCTCTAAAAAGAAAAAAATTATAAAAATAGGTTTAGCTTTTTCAGTTCAAAAAATAAATAAAGTACCAACAAATATACATGATCAAAAATTAGATTATATTGTAACAAATAAATATATTATAAAATGAAGATACTTTTTTTAGGTGATGTAGTTGGTGTTTCTGGTCGCTCAATGGTTTTGAATAATTTGCTTTCAAAAATAAACGATAAAAAAATTGACTTTGTTGTTGTCAATGGTGAAAACGCAGCAGACTCGGGCGTAGGACTTACCGAGGAGATTTGTAAAGATTTTTTTAATTGTGGAGTTGATGTAATTACGACAGGAAATCATGTATGGGATCAAAAAGAAACAATGTCTCATATTGAAAAAGAAAATAGACTTCTTAGACCTAAAAATTTATTCGAACCTTCTCCTGGAAAAGGATTTGGGGTATTTACAGCTAAAAACAGCATGAAAGTAGGTGTGTTAAACTTGATGGGAAATGTTTTTATGAAAAAATGTGAAGATGTTTTTGATGAAGCTGAAAAATTTATGAAAAAATATAAGCTAAAAGAAGACTATGACTTTCTATTAGTTGATTTTCATGGAGAAATAACAAGTGAAAAAGCTGCTATGGGACATTTTTTTGATGGTAAGGCCACATTAGTGGTTGGTACACACACTCATATTCCAACTAATGATACGCGAGTATTAAAAGGAGGTACTGCCTACCAAACTGATGCGGGTATGTGCGGAGATTACGATTCTGTAATTGGTATGGATAAAGGTAATTCAATAAATAGATTCTTAAAAAAAAAATCTACCAAACATTTCCCAGCTATTGGAGAGGCTACTTTGTGTGGTGTGATTGTTGAATGTGATATAGAAACAGGTTTAGCAAAAAAAATAGAAAATTTTACATATGGAGGAGAATTAAAAAATTCTCATTAATTATTATGTCAGGTCACTCAAAGTGGGCAAGTATAAAACATTCCAAAGGTAAGGCTGATAAGCAAAGGTCCAAAATATTTTCTAAACTATCAAAAGAAATTAGTGTAGCAGCAAAATTAGGTGACAAAGACCCCGACATGAATCCAAGACTTAGATCTGCAATTCAAGCTGCAA
>Ga0307986_10001748_pt1 | contig 15753 bp, 17 predicted proteins | sample EllFjometageno82_FD_203170 | JGI IMG/M metagenome (GOLD analysis project Ga0307986, IMG submission 203170) | Marine microbial communities from Ellis Fjord, Antarctic Ocean - #82 | ecosystem: Environmental > Aquatic > Marine > Unclassified | place: Southern Ocean | collected 2014-10-09
CAAAAAGACGTAGCAAAACCATTTGTTGGAGTTGTGTCAACATGGAACGAAGCAGCTCCTTGTAATACTGCGTTAATGAGACAGGCACAGTCAGTTAAAAAAGGAGTTATTGAAGCTGATGGAACTCCAAGAGAATTTTGTACCATAACCGTAACAGACGGTATTGCTATGGGGCACGAAGGAATGAAATCATCTTTAATTTCAAGAGAAGTTATTGCTGATTCTACAGAATTAACGGTTAGGGGTCACTCATACGATGCGTTAGTAGGTGTTGCAGGATGCGATAAATCTTTACCCGGTTTAATGATGGCTATGTGTAGATTGAATGTACCAAGTGTTTTTATTTATGGTGGATCAATTCTTCCCGGCAGGTACAAAGGCAAAGATGTTACTGTAGTTGATGTTTTTGAAGCAGTCGGACAACATTCAGCTGGAAAAATCTCTGAGAAAGAACTTACAGAATTAGAATTAGTTGCATGTCCTAGTGCTGGAGCTTGTGGAGGTCAATTTACAGCAAATACAATGGCATGTGTTTCTGAAGCTATCGGTCTCGCATTACCTTACTCTTCTGGTACGCCTGCACCATATTTAGAAAGAGATAAATATGCCTATTTAAGTGGTAAAGCAGTAATGAATTTGTTAGAAAAAAAAATTAGACCTCGAGATATTGTTACAATCAAATCTCTTGAGAACGCTGCAGTAATTGTAGCGGCTACAGGTGGCTCCACTAATGCCGCATTACATCTTCCGGCAATGGCTAGTGAATGTGGTATTAAATTTGACCTCATGGATGTTGCTAAAATTTTTAAAAAAACTCCATATCTAGCTGATTTAAAACCTGGTGGAAAATATGTTGCTAAAGATATGTTTGAAGCAGGTGGTGTGCCTATCATTTTAAAAACTTTATACGAAGGTGGTTTTATTCACGGCAACTGCATGACTGTTACCGGAAAAACAATGAAAGAAAATCTAAAGCTAGTTAAGTTTAACGATAACCAAAAAGTTATTAGAAGGTATGACAATCCTCTATCTCCTGATGGTGGTGTTGTTGGTTTAAAAGGTAATTTAGCTCCTGAAGGTGCAATAGTTAAAGTTGCAGGATTAAAAAATTTAAAATTTACTGGTAAAGCAAGGTGCTTTGATACGGAAGAACAGGCTTTTGATGCTGTTCAAAAAAAAAAATATAAAGATGGAGACGTAATAGTAATACGTTATGAAGGCCCAAAAGGTGGACCTGGTATGAGAGAAATGCTTTCCACAACAGCCGCTATATACGGACAAGGCAAGGGAGAAACAGTAGCATTAATCACAGACGGTAGGTTTTCGGGAGCAACAAGAGGTTTTTGCATCGGACATGTTGGACCTGAGGCTTTTGTAGGCGGTCCAATCGCCTTACTTAAAAATGGTGACATAATTGATATTGACGCTAACAAAGGAAGCATCAATGTTCGACTTACAAAAAGTGAATTAAAATTAAGAAAGAAAAAATGGAAACCAAAAAAAATTAATTTTGGCAGTGGTACTCTTTGGAAGTATGCCCAAACAGTTGGTCCAACTTTTAAAGGAGCAACAACACATCCTGGTGCTAAAAAAGAAACCAAGTGTTACGCTGATATTTAAATGAAGGTTAAGCCAGTAATATTATGTGGTGGGGCAGGAACTAGACTTTTTCCAGATTTTAAAAAAAGTCCTTCAAAACAATTTATAGATTTTGGAGGATGGACACTTTTCGGCAAAACATTGGATAGGATAAAAAGCCCAATTTTTGATAGTCCAATTATAAGCACAAACAAAACCTATGAAAAATCAGTTCGTGAAATTTTAAAAAAGAAAAATATTAAAAAATTTAAGATAATACTGGAGCCTTTAAAAAAAAATACAGCACCTGCTATCATTAGCTCTACTTTAGTTAGTGATATTAAACTCAATCAACCAGTTTTATTTTTACCTTCAGATCATTATCTTCCAGAAAAAGATAAGTTTAATAAAATTTTAAAATTAAATTTATCAAACTTAAATAGTAATAATATATTTATATTTGGTATTAAGCCTAAAAATCCAAGCTCAGACTATGGCTATTTATTGAGCAAGAAAAAGAACAAGAAGATTAGTAAAGTTATAAAATTTATTGAAAAACCAAATGAGATAAGTGCAAAAAAAATTATTAATCAAAAAGGTTATTGGAATTCTGGAATTGTCTTAGCTAGAAAAGATTCCATAATAAAAAATGTTAAAAAATTTCAAAAAAATCTATTTCAATACTGTCTTGACTCGATGTTAAAGGGTAGGTCAAAAAATAATACTATTACCTTAAATAAAAATTATTTTAATAAAATTAAAGCAATATCTTTTGATTATGCAATTCTAGAGAAAGCAGAGGAAATTAACTCTATAGAACTCAACTTAATATGGTCTGACCTAGGTAGTTGGAAGGAAATATTTAAAATTATAAAAAGTAAAACAACAAAAGCTTATATCAAAAAAAACACCTTCTATCGTCCTTGGGGTAGTTATAAAAATTTTTTTAAAGGAGAAAATTTTTTATTAAAAGAATTAATCATTAACAAGAAGTCTTCTATAAGTCTTCAGAAGCATTACCATAGATCTGAACACTGGACAGTAATTACAGGCAAGCCGAAGATTACACTTGGTAAAAAGGTTTTTTTTAAAAAAATAAATGAATGTATATTTGTATCAAAAGGTTCTGTGCACAGAATAGAAAATATCTACAATAAGCCAGTTAAAATAGTCGAAGCTCAATTGGGAAAGTTATTAAAAGAGACAGATATTGTTAGATACAAAGATGTGTATGGTCGTGTTAAGTAATTTCTAATTCTATTGGAGTATGATCTGATGGCTTTGTCTTACATCTTGGTTTTTGATTAATATTTATAGATTTTATATTTTCTAATAAATTATCAGAGACTAAAAAATGATCAATTCTCATTCCATAGTTTTTTGGCCAGGACCCAGCCATATAATCCCAAAAAGTGTATTCTTGTTTGTTTTTCTTTAATTGCCTAAAAACATCTTTGAAGCCATAATTTATTAACTCTCTTAAGTATTTTCTAATTTCTATTTTATATAACGCGTCGTCTAAAAATTTATTATGATCGTAAACATCAATTTCTTCTGGTATAATATTAAAATCTCCTGATATTATTATATTTTTTTCTACTAAGAGTGTTTTTTTTACTGATTTTAAGAATCTCTCAAGCCATATTTTTTTATAGTCGAATTTTTTAGTATTTATTGGATTACCATTTGGAACATAAATATTGATAAGTTTTATTTTTTTTTTTTTTATATGTATGTCTCCAGTTATTATGCGTGATTGTTTCAGATCATCAATAATAAAATTTTGATTAATATTTTCAATTTTTATTTTTGATAAAAAAGCAACACCATTATAACTTTTTTGCCCAAAAACAAATGAGTTATAACCCGCGTTTTTAAATTCGTCATAAGGAAAATTTAAATTCTCTGTTTTTATTTCTTGAAGAAATAAAATATCTGGTTTTTCTGAAGCAATGTATTCTAAAACATTAATTATTCTTGCCCTAACAGAATTAACATTCCATGAAACAATTTTCATTTATATAGAAAATGATAAACCACACCCACATGACGATGTTGCTTTAGGATTTTCAATCGTAAATGAATCACCAATCATTTCTTTTTTATAGTTAACAACTGACCCGTTAATAATTTCTAATGAATTTTTATCTATAATTGTTTTGTTAAAAATAACATCGTCTGCTTCAATTTTTTCATCAAGAGAAAAATTATACTTAAACCCAGAACATCCACCCCCATGAACTGAAATTCTAAAAAAAGATTTTTTACCTTGCTTAGATATTATTTTTATTATTTGTTTATTAGCCTCTTCTGTAAACTCAATTTTATTAGTCATATTTAGTAAATAATGTATTATACAATTTTACTAATTCTTATGCAAAAAAATTTAACATCATATTACTCAAATTTAGCCATTCCATTAAAATCCAGAGGTAGAATGTACTACGAACCCTTAAGTCCGTTGCGTTCTCCCTATCAAAGAGACAGAGATAGAGTGATACATTCAACAGCTTTTAGGAGGCTTAAACACAAAACACAGGTTTTTGTAAATACTACAGGAGATCATTTCAGAACAAGAATAACTCATTCTTTAGAAGTGGCACAAATTGCAAGAACACTAGCTAAATATTTCAATTTAAACGAAGATTTATGTGAAACTCTTAGTTTGTCTCATGACCTTGGCCATACACCTTTTGGTCATGCTGGAGAAAATGTACTAAATGAATGTATGGAATTATATGGCGGCTTTGATCACAATATTCAAACACTTAGAATAGTAAATGTACTTGAAAATAAATATTATAATTTTAAAGGTTTAAATTTATCTATAGAGACTATTGATGGTTTAGTAAAACACAATGGTCCTGTCAAAGACTCAACAAAACTAGATAAAATTTTAGGAAAAAATTTTTTTAAAAATAAAATTAACTACAATTTAAACGCATCATTAGAAGCTCAATTAGCATCAATTTCCGATGATATTGCCTACAACAGTCACGATCTTGAAGACGGCTTGAGAGCAAACTTGTATACGATAGATGATTTAAAAAATATTCCAATTTTATGTGAAATAATCAATAAACATAAAAAATTTATTAAAAAAAAGGGAACTGAATTAGTGATCAGACAAATTATTAGAGGTATAGTTAATGAAATGGTTAATGATATCATTACGAATACAAAAAAAAAAATTAAGAATAAAAATATTAAGTCTATAAAAGATATTTATAATCACAAAGATCTAATAGTTAATTTTTCTGAAGAAATGCATCTATTTGACCTGTCGATTAAATCTTTTTTAAGAGAAAAAATGTACTTCAGTAAAAAAGTATTAAACAAAACAAACATGGGGAAAAAAATTATTAAATTTTTATTTTTGAAGATAAAAAAAAATCCATCAAAATTTATAAAAAAATCAATTTATAAAAATAAAAATTTTGAAAGAAATATTTGTGATTTTGTAGCTGGTATGACCGATAGATATGCAATTAATTTATATAATTCTTTAAAATGAATATTTTTAAAATATATTTAAAAAAAATACAAAATTTAATTATTGAAAATAATGAAATTTTAAACCTAAAATCTGATATTAATATGGAAGGTGTTATTATTGAAACTCCACCTCTAGAATTAAATTACGATCTTTCAACCAATATTGCTTTAGTTTTAGCCAAAAAAACTAAACAATCACCTGTAAAATTAGCAGAATCTATAAAAAAAATAATTCAAGAGAACTTAGAAGATTTCTCTGCAATTGTTGTTGCTGGACCAGGATTTATTAACTTTAAATTTACATCTAAGATGTATCAAAAATTAATACTTAATATTTTAAAATCTAATAATATATATGGATCAAATAAGAAGAACGAGAGTTACAACATTGAATTTGTCTCTGCCAATCCAACTGGCCCCATGCACGTTGGTCATTCTCGCGGTGCAATATTTGGTGATGTTCTGGCTAACCTTTTAACTTTTAACGGCAACAATGTCACAAAAGAATATTATATTAATGACTACGGCAATCAAATTATAAATTTTACAGAATCAATTTTCTATAGATTGAGGGAAATAAAATTCAAAGAAAAATTCGTAAAAAAAGAAAATTTATATCCTGGAGATTACGTCATTGATATAGCTAAAAAAATATTAATAGAATCACCAGAAATTGATTTAAATAATTTTAAAGAAAATTTTTCTATTTTGAGCAAGAAAGCTCTTGAACATTCAATGGATCTAATAAAAAATGACCTTAAATCATTAGGTGTCACACATGATAATTTTATTTCAGAAAAATCCTTAGTGCAAAAAAATTTAGTTCAAAAATCTATTCAACATCTAAAAGATAAAAAATTTGTTGAAGAGGGTTATTTAAACCCACCTAAAGGTGAAAAAAACAAAGAATGGAAAAAGATAAAAAGATTAATTTTTAAATCTACATTATTTGGTGACGATACAGATAGAGCTTTACAAAAAGATGATGGTACGTGGACTTATTTTGCTAATGACATCGCTTATCACTCAGACAAAACTGCTAGAAATTATAATTATTTAATTAATGTTCTCGGCGCAGACCATATAGGATATGTTAAACGTATAACCGCTGCAACAAAAGCATTATCAGATAATAAAACAATTTTAATATGTAAGGTCTGTCAACTTGTAAAACTTTTTAAAAACGGTCAGCCCTATAAGATGTCGAAAAGAGCTGGAGATTTTATATCTGTGAGTGAACTTTTAAATGAAGTTGACAAAGATTCAATTAGATTCATGATGTTGAATAGAAGTAACGATGTTGAATTAGATTTTGATTTTGACAAAGTGTTAGAAAAAACAAGAGAAAACCCAGTTTTTTATGTTCAGTACTGTTACGCAAGAATATCTTCATTATTTAGAACTTTAAAATTAGATGCTAGCAGTCGTTTTGAAATTGACGAAAAAAATTTTGACTTAAACAATTCTGAATTAAATTTATTTAGGAAAATTTTGGACTGGCCCAAAGTTATTGAAACTGCTTCTAATAAATTTGAACCTCATCGTATACCATTTTACTTATACGAACTTGCAACTTTATTTCACTCATATTGGAGCAAAGGAAATGAAGATCCTAAATATAGATTTATTGTTAATCAAAAAATTAAAAATAAAAATACACTTCTTGTTATCAAAATTGTTGCTTTAACTATCGAAAATGGGATGAAAATTTTAGGAGTTAATTTGCCAACTAAAATGTAATGATTAAAAATTTTTTTTCAGTCTTAATATTTTTATTTATTTCTGTTTTTATTTTTTTTATAATTTCTACCTATATATCTAATAAGAATAAAAAAAAAATTAATTTAAATAGAGTCAATATTTATTCAAAAATTGAAGATAATTTATCAAATCTCCCTTTTTTAAAAAATGATACTCAAGACGTAATTAAATTTAACTCTGGCTATGAGAATGATACCAGTAAAATAAAAAGAAATTTTTGGAATTTATTTAAAAAAAATGATTAGAAAAGCAGCTATTATTAGTATTTCAGGCACAACTTTAACAAAAGGAGAAATAGCTATCATTAAAGAAGAAAAACCATGGGGAATTATCCTTTTTAAGAGAAATATTTTATCTGAAAAACAATTACTCAAGTTGGTCAATAATATTAAAAAGATAATGAATGATAAAAAATATCCAATTTTAATTGATGAAGAGGGAGGTAAAGTTTCAAGAATCTCTAATATTTTTAACAACTTACCTTGCAATCAAAAATATTTTGGCGATGTTTATAATCTAAATAAAAAAATAGGAACAAAATTATATAAATCTTATATTAACTCTCTATCGAAAGTTCTTATAAAATTTGGAATTAATATAAATACTTCGCCAGTTTTAGATTTACTAAAAAAAAATACTCACGACGTAATAAGCAACAGAAGCTTTTCTACAAACTTATTTGTAGTTAATGAACTAGGAAAATTATGTGTTAAATTTTATAAAAAAAACAAAATAGCCACAGTCATTAAACATATTCCAGGACATGGTGGAGCCAATTCCGATAGTCATTTTACGTTACCAAAAGTTAATAACAGTTTACTCTCACTTAAAAAAAAAGATTTTAAATGTTTTGAAAATACTTCAAGTCTTTTTGCTATGACTGCACATATTTTGTACACAAAAATTGACAAAAAAAATAATGCTACTCACTCAAGTCTAATCTTAAAAAAAATAATAAGAAAAGAAATTGGGTTTAAGGGAATCTTAATTTCTGATGATATTTCAATGAAAGCACTTAAACACGATATTGTTAAAAATTCTTTACTTGCTTTAGAGGCAGGCTGTAATTTAGTTTTATATTGCGCTGGTAAAACAAGTGAACTTAAAAAATTACTAAATAACACCCCTTATATTGACAATTTTACAATGAAAAAAACTTCAGAATTTTATAAATTTTTAAGTTAAAATTAAAAATGGAATCAAATTTAAATAATTCTATATCTATTGAAATACCTAATTATTCAGGGCCTTTACAAGTTCTTTTAGATTTAGCTAAGACTCAGAAAGTTGATTTAACAAAAATATCTATAACTATACTTGCAGATAAATTCTTAGAATATATTAAAGAGTCTATAGATTTAAATTTAGAACTTGCGGCAGAATTTTTACTTATGGCGACATGGCTTGCTTATTTAAAATCAAAGTTACTATTACCAGAAGACGATGAAGATGATTTTAAAGCTCTTGAAGTAGCTGAAAAACTTAAATTACAATTAAAAAAATTAGAATTAATTAGATTATTGTCTGATCAATTAATTAAAAGAAACAGGATTGGACTAAATATATTTTATAGAGGGATGAAAGGTGGAATTAAATCAATTAACACGCCAATATATAAAGTTAGTTTGTATGAGCTTTTAAAAACATACGCTTCTATTAAAATGCAAAAGGCTTTTCAGACTATTAGTATACCTAAATTGCCTGTTTTTACTACTGAAGAAGGCATAAAACAAATAAGAAATAATTTTAAAAATATTACTGACTGGAAAGACATTGAAGATTTAATACCAGAAGGTTTTACTTTTAATAAGAAATTAAAAAAAAGTGGTATGGCTGGTATTTTTTCTGCAAGTTTAGAACTTACAAAGCAAGGTATTACTAACATAACGCAAAAAAAACTTTTTGGAAAAATACTTATAAAAAAAATTATCTAAATGAAAAAAAAAATAAATCAAATTAACAATATTGTAAAATTTCCAAAAAATTTAAATAAGTTAGAAAAACAAGTTGAGGCCATTCTTTTTGCTGCAGATGAGCCATTAGATATTGAAACTATTGAAAAACGTGTACTAAGTACAAATAATATTAAAAAAATTTTATTTAATTTACAATCTGATTATACCTCAAGAGGTATTAATTTAGTTTGTATAAAAGATAAATGGTCATTTAGAACCTCTAAAGATTTAATACATTTAATGTCTCTCCAAAAATCCACTGAAAAAAAATTATCCAGAGCTACTCTTGAGACTTTAGCGATTATTGTTTACCATCAACCTGTTACCAGATCTGAAATTGAAGAAATTCGTGGCGTAGCATTTGGAACTAATACTATCGAGACATTATTAGAACTTGATTGGGTTAGACCAGCAGGAAGAAAAGATGTTATTGGTAAACCTTTACAATACGCAACCACAGATAATTTTCTTCATCATTTCAACATCCAGCGACTTACAGATTTACCCAATGTAGATGAACTTAGTTCTGCAGGTCTTATTGATACAGCCACAATAGACGCATCAATATTCGGCACAGGTAAATTTTACAAAGAACAATCTCAAAATAAAAAAGAAGACATTTACTCGAATATAGAAAAAGCAATCGATGAAACACCTAATAAAGATTAATTTAATAGATTTATTTATTGTCAATTTGTGTATATAATATCTGAATGTTTCCTGGTTTTTGGCAAATAGCAATTGTAGTAGTTCTAGTAGTCCTTTTATTTGGGCGTGGAAAAATATCTTCGCTGATGGGTGATGTTGCAAAAGGAATAAAAAGTTTTAAAAAAGGTCTGTCTGATGAAATTCCTAGCGATAGTGTAGACAAAAAAGACGACCACGAAAATTCAAATAAAAATTAATTTTAATGCCACAAATTGGATGGTTAGAACTATTAGTTATAGTGATTATAGCTATTTTAGTAATTGGACCTAAAGACTTTCCAATTGTTCTAAGAAAGTTAGGAACGTGGACAAGTACAGTAAAAAAATATTTTTCTGACGTTCAATCGAATATTAATGAAATCACTAACTTTGATGAAACTATAGAAAAAAATTTTGTGTCTAAAAAAAAAAAAATAGATGATGAAAAAAAATAATTCTAGCAGTTTTGTAGGACATTTAAGTGAACTTAGATCTAGACTGGTAAAATCATTTATTTTTTTAATTCTTCTATTTATTGTAAGCTATATTTTCTCAACAGAGATATATCGTTTTTTAGTTCAACCATACGCAGACGCTGTATTAGCTAAAAATTTAGAAAGAAGATTAATCTTTACAGCTTTGCACGAAGCATTTTTAACTTATTTAAAAGTTGCTTTTTTTGCAGCTCTTTTCATATCGAGCCCTTTTTTCCTTATTCAATTGTGGAAATTTATAGCACCCGGTTTATATAAAAATGAAAAACAAGCATTGCTACCTTATCTTGTTGCGACACCTGTTCTTTTTATTCTAGGTGGATTTATAGTTTATTACCTAATAATGCCTTTAGCCATAAAGTTTTTTTTAGGCTTTGAAACAGTAGCTGAACCTGGCGTTATAGCCATACAGCTGGAAGCGAAAGTTAATGAATATTTATCATTAATAATGAGATTAATTTTTGCATTTGGTATTAGCTTTCAACTACCAGTTATTTTAAGTCTTTTAGCAAGAATAGGTATTATTGACTCAGTTTATTTACGTCAAAGAAGGAAATATTTTGTTGTAATAATTTTTGCAATGGCTGCAATTTTAACACCACCCGATCCTATTACTCAAATTGGCTTGGCACTTCCCTTATTATTATTGTATGAATTATCTATACTCACTGTCAAATTTATAGAAAAAAAAGAAAATGCATAATATTAAAGAGATTAGAAAAGATTTAGATTTTTTTAAGAAAAAAATTTCTGAAAGAAATAGTTTAATAAATCTTGATGATTTAATTCTTCTTGACAAAGATAATAGAGAACTGATTCAACAAAAAGAAGTAAAAGAACAAAAAAAAAAATTTCTTTCTAAATCAAAAGACCCTACAAATTTTAAAAAATCAAAAGATTTATCTATAGAAATAGATGAAATTGCAAAAAAACAAATTAGCACGCATAATAAGATCTTTACAATTCTTTCCAACATACCAAATATAGCAAGAGATGATGTACCTATAGGGCCCGATGAAAAATCAAACAAAATAATAAAGCAAATTGGTAACGTAACAAAATTTAATTTCCCAATAAAATCACATGTAGAAATTGGAGAGAAAAAAAAACAAATAGATTTTAAAATTTCATCTAAACTTTCTGGTTCTCGTTTTGTAATTTTAAGCTCACATTTTGCACTGCTAGAAAGAGCTTTGATTAATTTTATGCTTGATGTTCACGTTGGTAGGTTTTCCTATACTGAAATTTCACCTCCATTACTTGTAAATGAAAAAGTAATGTTTGGAACTGGACAGCTACCTAAGTTTGAAGAAGACCAATTTGAAATTAAATTAACCGAAAATGATGAAAGAAAATTCCTTATACCAACTGCAGAAGTAGTACTAACTAACTTAGTTAGAGAGTCTGTAGTTGATTACAAAGATTTGCCTTTAAGATATGTTGCTTCAACTCCATGTTTCAGAAAAGAAGCTGGGAGTTATGGCAAAGACACGAAAGGCCTAATGCGACAACATCAATTTTACAAAATCGAGTTGGTCAGTATAGTAGAGCCAGCAAATTCTTTATCCGAGTTAGATAGAATGCTTAATTGTGCAGAAGAAATCTTAAAACTTTTAGAAATTCCATATCAGGTAATTCTTCTATCTTCGGGTGATATGGGGTTTAGTGCAGAAAAAACATTTGATATAGAAGCCTGGATACCTTCTGAGAATAGATATAGAGAAATTTCAAGCTGTTCATCTTGTGGAAATTTTCAAGCGAAAAGAATGAACGCTAAATACCAGTCTTCTAATGGAACTGATTTTCTGTCAACTTTAAACGGGTCAGCATTAGCCGTCGGTAGATTGATGATATCTATGATTGAGAACTACCAAAATGAAGATGGAACTATTGAGATACCACCAGTATTGAGAAAATACATGAACAATATAGAAAAAATATAAAATTATAGGATTATGTTCTTGTTAAAATATTGCATATATTATATTTAATCTTTCATTATGAATGGACAAGGAATAGCACAATTTATACCCCTAATATTAATCTTTGTAATTTTTTACTTTTTTCTAATAAGACCTCAGCAAAAAAGAGCTAAAGATCATTTAGCGATGGTCGCTGGATTAAAACGTGGTGATGAAGTTATTACATCAGGTGGCATAATTGGAACAGTCGATAGAGTTATGGAAGATGATCGAATTGAAGTTGTATTAGGCGATAGTGTCAAAGTTCAAATTATCAAATCGACAATAACAAGCTTACTAAAAAAAACAGAAGTTAAATAATAGTTTTTTTTGTGCTTAGTTTTACAAAAATCAAAGTTTTATCTATATATTTAATATTAATTTTAACTATCTTTTTTGCATCTTTAAATTTTAAAAACAATAATTTAATAGATAAAAAAATTAATTTAGGCTTGGACCTTCAAGGCGGTTCGTATATTTTATTAGAAATTGACACAAAGCCCCTAGTAAATCAAAAACTTCAAACTAAAGTAATACCTATAAAAAAGTTGTTAAACAAAAATGAAATAGATTTTAAAGATTTCATTATTTCACCAGATAACATTTCTCTAATAATTGATGAAAAAGAACAAAATAAATTTAAAAATCTTTTTTTTAAAAAACAAGAGAATAAAGTAAATAATTTTATTTCTGAGTACAACAAATTTGAATTAGATTTAGAATTTAGTCAAAATAAAGTCTTAATACAATTTTCTAATTTTGGTCTTATAAGTTTAAACAACACTGCATTAAAACAATCTATAGAAATTATTAGAAGACGAATTGATGATGTTGGAACAAAAGAACCAACTATTCTTCAAAGAGGTGACAAAAGAATTTTAGTTGAATTGCCAGGAATAGACAACCCAGAAAGAATTAAAGAACTTCTTGGAAAGACAGCGCAATTGACTTTTAGACTTGTTTCAAAAGATGATGGGTTTGGTGTTGAAAAACTTATTTTATCAGAAAACAACGAGGAACTTACAGTAAGTAAACGAGTTGTTATTAGTGGAGATAATTTAGTAGACGCTCAACCACAATTTGACAACCAATCCAACCAACCTCTTGTACGCTTTACCTTAGACAGACTTGGTGCACAAAAATTTGGAAGAGTTACCACTGAAAATGTTGGTCGTAGACTTGCTATTGTACTTGATAACTCTGTGATAAGCGCTCCAAATATACGTGAACCTATTATAGGTGGCACGGGAACAATATCTGGCGGATTTTCATTTCAAGAATCTACTGATTTAGCTTTATTACTTAGATCGGGAGCTTTACCCGCGCCAATCAATATTGTTGAAGAAAGAACAGTTGGTCCTGATTTAGGTAAAGACTCAATAGATGCTGGTGTCTTTTCGCTTATTATTGGATTTATACTCGTCATTATATTCATGTTTATTAAGTATAAAATTTTTGGTTTAGTTTCCAATATTTCATTAATCGCAAATTTATTTATGATGGTTGGAATCTTAACTATTCTTGAAGCAACATTAACTTTACCTGGCATTGCAGGAATTATTTTAACAGTAGGCATGGCAGTTGACTCAAATGTTTTGATTTATGAAAGAATTAAAGAAGAATTAAAAACTGAAAAATCAATTATACATGCATTTGACACCGGATATAATAAAGCAAAGATTACCGTTATAGATGCAAATGTAACAACTTTAATAGCTGCTGCTATTTTATTTATCTTCGGGTCAGGACCAGTAAAAGGTTTTGCAGTAACTCTTGGTATAGGCATAATAACAACACTCTTTTCTGCATATTTTATTGCTAGACACCTAACGTCAGTCATTGTTTTAAATGATAAGGAAGGAAAATATTTTAAATTATAATGAACAATAAAATAAATTTTTCAAAATTTTTTAGTGTCGCTAATATTTTTTCATTATCAGCTGTAATCATTAGTATTCTATTTTTATTTTTTAAGGGACTAAATTATGGCGTAGATTTTAAGGGTGGTACTTTATTAGAAATTCGAATTGACAATAAGAACATTCAAATTCAAGATATAAGAGCCTCACTAAACATACCTGAATTAGGAGATGTTAATGTTAAACAATTTGGTGAAGAAGGAGACTTTCTGATTAAGTTTGAAAAAAATGCAAATGAAAATAAAAAATTCATAAGTGACTTAAAAAATAGTATATCAAAAAAAATTAGTTCAGCAGTAAATTTTAGAAGAGTAGAAACTGTTGGACCCAAAGTAAGTAGTGAACTTCTTAAACAAGGTATTACAGCTATCGCGCTGGCATTAGGTGCTATGTTGTTTTATATTTGGATTAGATTTGAATGGCAATTTAGTCTTGGCGCTATAGTAGCACTTATACACGATGTAATTATTACTCTTGGTATTTTTTCTATCCTATCTTTTGAGGTAAACCTTTCTATAGTTGCAGCGGTTTTGACAATAGTTGGTTATTCCATGAATGACACTGTTGTAATATTTGACCGTATCAGAGAAAATTTATTAAAATATTCAAAGCTTAAAACTAATGAAATCACAGATATATCTGTAAACGAAACATTGTCTAGAACGATAATCACTTCTCTAACAACACTCTTAGCTTTATTTTCAATATTTATTTTAGGTGGCGAAATTTTAAAAGGTTTTTCTTTTGCGATGATATTGGGTGTTATAATAGGAACGTATTCTTCAATCTATGTGGCAAGTCCTGTCCTTAATTACTTTAAGGTTACCCAAAAAACATTGTTAAAAGACGACGATTTATAATTTTTAGTAAAGATTTTGTGCTGCTACCATAGAAAGTAACATTGGTAGTGAAAGCAATGTATTAGTTCTTGAAAACAGCATTGCGGTTCTTGCAGATTTTACTTTTTCTTCTGGTGTACACTCTATCATACCAAGAGCTTTTTTCTGATTAGGCCAAATAACAAACCAAACATTGTAAGCCATTATTATTCCAAGCCACATTCCAATCCCGATCGCAGCATTTTTTCCAAAACCACTTCCAATTCCAAGTGTCATTGCTTGATGAACGTAACCATTTAATGTAGCTACGATTAATCCCGTTATGATAGTTGCTAAAGCAGCCCATCTAAACCAAAACAAAACTGCTGGAGCTATAACTTTTGATATAGCAGGTTTCTGTTCATTTGGAATTTTTGGCATAGAAGGAATTTGTACAAAGTTTAAATACCAAAGTAACCCAACCCACATAATACCCGCAATAACATGCAGGTATCTGAACAACCAGCTGTAGAATATTCTATCAAATGCGAAACCATCACCAAAAAAATGTAAGCTAAAGAAAAGAAGTACAGTAAGGATAATTGAGGCGTGAATAGTTTTAGATAAAGATTGAAGTAGATTTCCCATGATTCTCTTATAACATAAAATCAATAAACTATGCAGTTTTTTTCATCGTATCTTTGAACAAAATATCCTTTAAGAATTGACCTGTATAACTTCCTTTTGTTTCTGAAACTTTTTCTGGAGTTCCCTCTGCTATTATTTGGCCTCCCTCTACACCACCTTCAGGCCCCATATCAACTACCCAGTCAGCTGTTTTAATTACATCTAAATTGTGTTCAATTACCACAACTGTATTACCTGTGTTTACAAATGCCTGTAATATTTCTAAAAGCTTTTTAATGTCATGAGCATGAAGTCCAGTGGTAGGTTCGTCTAATATGTAGAGAGTCCTTCCTGTAGATCTTTTTGATAATTCTTTAGCTAATTTTATTCTTTGGGCCTCACCACCAGAAAGTGTTGTAGCTTGTTGCCCAATTTTTATATAGCCTAAACCCACATGCT
>Ga0307986_10001749_pt1 | contig 15749 bp, 24 predicted proteins | sample EllFjometageno82_FD_203170 | JGI IMG/M metagenome (GOLD analysis project Ga0307986, IMG submission 203170) | Marine microbial communities from Ellis Fjord, Antarctic Ocean - #82 | ecosystem: Environmental > Aquatic > Marine > Unclassified | place: Southern Ocean | collected 2014-10-09
TGAGCATAGAGTACAGGGGAGAAAAGTTCTCTGGCTATAACAAGCCCAAGGCTAGTGCCAAAGGTGGTAAGTCTCATGTTGTTCTAATTCAAGACGATGGCAAAGACCGAATGATTCGTTTTGGTCAAGAAGGTGCTACAGGTAGCCCCAAAGGAACTGCTAGAAATGATGCCTTTCGAGCGCGTCACGCTAAGAACATAGCAAAGGGCAAGACTAGCGCAGCATTTTGGTCAGCAAAAACGAAATGGTAGGAGAATTAGCATGAGCCTTTACAGAAACATTGCTGCAAAAAAGAAGCGCATTAAAGCTGGCTCTGGCGAAACCATGAAGAAAGCAGGAATGAAGGGCAGGCCTACTGCTAATGCTTTTAAACAAGCTGCTAAGACAGCAAAACCAGTTAAAAAGGCTAAGAAATAATGGCGTTAATTCCACTAGATTTGCCAGCAGGCGTATATCGCAACGGCACTGATTTGCAAAGCCAAGGGCGGTGGCGTGATTCAAATCTTGTGCGCTGGTTTGATAATACCTTACGGCCCATTGGTGGCTGGCGTACTCGCAGCGATACGGCTAGTGCTGGTCAAGTTCGTGGCATGAAGTCTTGGATTGCTAATAATGCTGATCGTTGGATTTCGGCTGGTAGCTATAATAAATTATATGCGTATAGCGGTGCTGGCGTTCAATATGACATTACACCAGTTGGTTTAACGGCTGGCAGTGAGAACGCACTTAATCCGATAGGGTTTGGTTCAGCATTTTATGGTCGAGAGTATTACGGAACAGCAAGACAAGAAGCTGTGACTATTACGCCAGCTACAACATGGTCGATGGATTCATTCGGACAATTTCTAGTCGCCTGCTCAAGTACAGACGGCAAAGTTTACGAGTGGCAATTAAACCCTTCATCAAAAGCTGCTGTGGTAGCTAATGCACCCGTTAATAATCGCTCTATTTTAGTGACAGAAGAAAGGTTCTTAATGTGCCTTGGTGCTGGCGGCAACCCTCGCCTGGTGCAATGGTCTGATCGTGAAAACAACACAGTATGGACACCAGCCGCTACAAATGAAGCAGGCAGTTTAGAGTTACAAACTACAGGCCGTATTCAATGTGGTGTAAGGGTACAGAACCAAGCCTTAATATTGACTGATACTGATGCTCATGTGGCTACCTACTCTGGCCCACCCTACGTTTTTGGCATTGAGCGAATTGGTACGTCTTGCGGCATCGTATCAACACAAGCGGTGGCTGTTGTAGACAAGGGTGCTGTTTGGATGGGTAGTCGATCTTTCTACACCTACAGTGGTGGTGCAGTTAGCGAGGTTAATTGCGAGGTTGCTGATTACGTTTTCTCAGACATTAACCATAGCCAGATCAGTAAAGTAGCAGCCGTATCAAATGCTAACTTTGGTGAAATATGGTGGTTCTACCCATCTGCAAACTCTAACGAAAATAACCGATATGTCGTGTTTAACTATAACGATAACACATGGGCTATAGGCGTTTTAGCGAGAACATCAGGCGTTGATGCAGGCGTATACCGCCAACCTATTATTGCCTCTGCAACCGACAAGAAATTATACGAACATGAAATTGGCTTTAACTACGATGGTGGCGAACCATTTGCAGAATCAGGCCCAATAATTATGGGCAATGGCGATAACGTAATGAGCGTTACCCAGATGATACCCGATGAGAAAACCCAAGGTGATGTTGACGCAACTTTTAAAACTCGATTCTATCCCAACGATGTGGAAAGATCATTTGGCCCTTTCAATATGGCTAACCCCACTAGCCTACGTTTTACTGGGCGACAAGTCAGGATACGCATTGAAGGGGTTAACGCTGATGATTGGCGTGTTGGTATTAATAGATTGGAAGTCATACAGGGTGGCAGACGATGAGCATATTAGATCAACCACCAAAGCTAATTAACCTTAACTGGTTGCAGTGGGCGCAAAGAACATCGGTTTGGTTGGCTACAACTCGCAGTGCTTTACGTCATAGGGGCGCAAGCGAATCAGCAGCAGAAGATGGTGTATTGCTATGGAACCAGACAGGAGAATACCCCGTTGTATCTGTCGATGGTGTTTATGTGCCTGTACAGATTGCGCGTGGTTATACAGTGTCGGCATTGCCCACAGGTGTAATAGGTCAACGTGCTTATGTGACTGACGCAGCCTCGCCTAGTTTTGGTGCTGCGGTAAGTGGTGGCGGTGCGGTGGTTATACCTGTATTTAGAAATGCCAGTGCTTGGATTGTCGGGTGACGGAGCTACAACGCTGCAAAGGCTGGATTGAATCGGCCTTAGAGTACAGTGGTGGTACGCACATATACGATGACATTGTGACCGCTATCGTTGAGGGCAAGATGCAGCTATGGCCTGCTGAAAATTCATGCCTGGTTACTGAAATTACTAAATACCCTAGAAAGAAGGTTTTGCATGTGTTTCTAGGCGGTGGAAATTTAGATGAAATTAAAGGCATGCAAGGTGATGTGATTGCCTGGGCAAAAGCGCAAGAGTGTGAAAGTTTAACGATGTCCGGTCGAAAGGGCTGGTCAAAAGCATTAGCAGACATTGGCTGGAAATCCCAGTTAGTGCTATTAGAAAAGAGGTTTTAGAATATGTCTAAGGGCGGCACAACTTCACAAAGCACCCAGATACCAGCATATTTAGAAGATGCGGTAAGAGAAAACATCAACCGAGCGCGTGACGTTTCGCAGATAGGTTATACGCCTTACTACGGGGCCGATGTAGCTGCGTTCTCGCCTATGCAACAGCAAAGTATGCTTTCCACTGGAAACGCTGCTAGCGCGTTTGGATTGGCTCCACAAGGATTTGATGCAATGGCTGGTATGCCAGAGGCTCAGACTTTTGCAGGCGGTGTACAGGGTTACTCAAGCGCACCACTTTATGAGCAATCACTAGATAACCTATTTGCCAAATCCCCAGCCCAATACAACGCTATGTCTGATATGTTTATTGACCCGTTTACAGGCGCACGTTCACGCAACAACTACGGCAATGCAAGCCCTGTTATGGGTATGGCTAGATCAGATGGTGGGGGTGATGGTGGTTATGTTGCGCCTAGCTCATCTCCAAACTATACCCCAGCGGCAGATGGTGGAACAGGGTATTGGAGTGGTGGAAAATTAAGCGGTATGCAGACACAAAACTTGTCTGACCCTGAGTTTGAGGCTTATGTTCTTGCTCATGGCTTACCCTCTGATACCTACACAGATGGGGACGCAGTACGCGGTATTGCTGGCAATCTTTTAGACTCAAGCCTGTTTGGTAGTGTCTATGAAAGGTTTACTGGCGACCCATTATCAGGCGGCTCACCAAATGCAATTGTTAGCGATATAGGTACTCAAGCTAGAGCAATTGATGGTGGATTAAACCCAAATGGCGGTTTGCTTGGCAATGTAACAACTACCCCATTGGCCTCGGCTAATATTACTGGTAGTAGTTATGACCAATATGCCCAATCAAGAATAGCAGTTCAAGAGGCTCAACGTCAGCAACTTGCTCAAGCTAGGCAAGAAGCTGATATACAGAGATTATTAGATCAAGAAGATGCTTTTAATGCACAGCAAGCCGCAGCGCAGAATTATGCAAATGAGCAAGCCGCAGCAGCACAAAGAATGGCGGCTGAAAAAGCAGCACAGTTAGCGCATGAGCAAGCAATGATTGCAGCACAGGTGCAAAGACAAAACGATAGAGACCCAGAACCAACAGGGCGCAATAGTAGCGGTAATGGTTTTGGTGCTTCTAACAGGTCAGGAAGCACATCATCTGGTCAAACTGATTACGGATTCTTTTAAGGAATAATATTATGGCAGGCAACGGAAATGGCGGTGGTTTTAACGTCAACACAGCAGCAGCAGGCGGCATCCAACAAGCAGGCATTGGTACACAAGGCGAACTAGGCTATCGGCCTATGGCTATTGGCGCACCTAGTCAAGCTAACTTGCAGCAATATACAAACCCTTATGAGACACAAGTTGTTAACCAATCTCTTGCTGATTTAGAACGCAGTCGATTAATGGCTCAGAATGTGGGTGGCGCACAGGCAAGCGCAGCTAACGCATATGGTGGCTCACGGCAGGGTATTGCAGAAGCAGAGACTAATCGGGCCTTTGCAGATCAAGCAGCCCGAACAGCATCAGGATTGCGTCAAACAGGCTACCAGAACGCACAAAGCATGGCGCGGCAAGCTAGTATTGCTAATCAGAACGCTGGTCTATCAGGCTCACAGCAGCGTTTAAACGCATCCAATCAATTAGGCAATATTTCTAACCTTGGTTTTGGCATGGGTCAAAAGATTCAGAACCGAATGGATCAGCAAGGCGCAATGCAACAGGCATTACAGCAGCAGTTGATTAACGCAGGCAGGCAACAGTACGCAGGCTATACGGGCGCACCAGCTAACAGTTTGCAGTATTTATTGAAGGCAGTAGGTGGCGCACCAGCCGTTAATTCGACAGAAAAAGGCTATGAGCCTGGTTTGTTTGATTATTTGACGTTGGCTGGAACAACTTACGCTGGCATAAAGTAAGGAATTATAATGGGTTTATTAGATAACATTGGCAATCAATTAACATCAATGTCAGATGATGATAAGCGAGGCTTGGCTTTAGGCTTGGCTCAAGGCTTTGCAGGCATGAGTGGCAATCCCAATGCTAATAGCATTATGGCTGGTATTCAAGATCAGCGAAAAGTTTTGGCGGCTAGGCGAGAAAAAACTAACGCTTCTGAAAAACTGCAAAGTCAAACAGCTATGGCTTTGCAAATCCTGTCAAAAGAAAAGTTTCCTATGATACATGACGCTTTAAGAGCAGGGATTATTTCCCCTAGTGACGCTGTTACTTCTGCTAGAAAAGGCGGTGACGTTAAAGTAGTTGGAAAATCATTAGTATCTATGGATGGTACTGTTTTATACACAGACGCCACTGCAAGTGATAACAAAGAACCGCCAGCAATGATTACTTTAAGAGCTAGGGCAGAAGCCGCTGGTCTTAAAAAGGGTACGCGCGAGTATCAACAATTTATGATAGAGGGTGGAGCCAAGAAAGGCATGACCATTACCACAAATCCAGATGGTACTTTTACAATGACTCAAGGTGGTGCAACAGTTAAACCGCTAACTGAAACACAAGGTAAAGCCTCAGCTTTTTATACAAGAGCCACATCAGCAGGGCAAATAATTGACAATCTTGAGGCGACAGGAACAGACTTTGGGCAATGGGTAATTGGTCAAATACCTTTAACAAACTGGGCCTCTTCCGCAGAATTTCAGCAACTAGACTCTGCAAAAAGAGATTGGATAAGTGCAGTATTGCGACTTGAATCTGGTGCTGCTATTGGCAAGGATGAATTTGCCAACTATGACAAAGCATTTTTTCCACAAGTAGGCGACAAGCAAGTTACGTTAGACCAAAAAAGAAATAGTCGAAGTTTAATTGCTAAAACCTTACAAATGCAAAGTGGAAGTGGTGCTGCTCAAGGAAATAACGCAAACGCAATACAAGTTAAACGCTATAACCCAGTAACTGGGAAGGTTGAGGTAGTTACCCCATGATAGAAATACTTGGCCCAGATAATCAACCTGTGCAGTTTGAAGATGGTACTGACGATGCAACCATTGAAAGGGTAATGGCTGAACTTTATCCCAACCCTTCTGCACAACAAGCCCCGTCAGAAGATTGGATGCAGGATTTAAAAGAGCGTGACTATCTACAACAAGCACCATTGACTGCTCAAGCATTAAAGGTAGCAGAGGGCATACCGCTTGTTGGTGGGTGGATACAAGATATAGCAGGCGCAGTATCACCAGAACTTCAAGCAAAAACTAAAGCTGTTTCAGAAGCAAAGCAAAACCAAGACCCTATTGAAAGCACTGCGCTGCAAGTTGGCGGTGCTGTAGTTCCTTCAATAATTGCTGCGCCCGTTGTTGCTCCAGCATCATTTGTTAATTGGTTATCTAAATTGCCCACAGTGCAAAAAATGGTAGCCGTAGGTGGCAGTGGTGGATTACTTGGCCTAGTAGAAGGTGCGGTAAGTGGCGCAGGAAGAGGCGGTGAAGATGGACGCATGGAAGGTGCAGTCGAAGGTGGAAGCATAGGTGCTGCTGGCGGTTTGTTTGGTGGTTTATTGCCTCCAGCCGTTATTAAAGGTTATGAAAATCTAAAAGTATCCTTTAGAAATGTTGGGGCAGAAGATATTGCAAAGTCTTTAAATATATCAATTCCATCAGCGCAAGTATTATCAGCTACATTTCGGGATGCTGGCACAGATATTAAATCTGCGCTACAAAACATTTTTAACGCTGGTGAAGAGGGTATGCTTGCTGACTCTGGATTTGCAGCACAGGCTTTGCTTGATGCATCAGCGTCAACAGGTGGCAGGGCTTCACAGATAACCTCAGAGGAAGTTACAGGCCGAGCAGCTAGGCAAGGTGCAGCACTATCAACTTCTATGGATGATGCACTAGGGGTATTGCCTAAAGTAGACGATCAAGCAGCAGATGCCTTAGACATGGCAGAAAACATTGCTTCATCTACAAAAGTTCAAAGGCAAGAGGCATACGATCTAGCCTATGGAACACCTATAGATTTCAGTTCTACAGCAGGCAGAGAAATTGAAAGGGTTTTTGATGCATTGCCTGATCGTTTTAAAGGTGCTGCTATAGAACGGGCTAACGAAAAAATGAGGCTTGAGGCATATAAAACTGGCAAGCCACAGCCAGAGCAAATATTAGCAGATATTGCAGACGATGGAACTGTTAGCTTTTCAACGCTGCCAAACTTGCGTCAGTTAGATCAAATTAAGCAGGCAATCGGTGAAGTTGGTTTTAAAGAAGTTGATAACTTTGGGCGACCAACAGCAGACGCTTTAGATGCAGTGAATTGGTATCGTGAAATTTCAAATAGACTAAAGGAAGCGTCACCAGAGTATAGAAAAGCAGTTGAGTTGGGCGGTGATAAGATTAGTTTAGATAATGCGCTTGAACTTGGCTTGGGAATGTTAAAGCCTGGTATGTCAGCAAGGGACGTTGCCAGAGCAATGAAAGGTGCTGAAAGTGTTGAAAAACAATACGCAAAACTTGGAGTAAGAAGTGCTGTTGATGATTTAATAAACAATGTTAAAGCAACTATTGCCTCCCCTGACATTGACATAAATACACTGCGAACAGTTTTTACTCAGCTATCGTCTAAAAATTCTCGTGACAAAATAAAAATGCTTTTAAGTGCATCAGAAGCTAAACAATTATTTAAAGACTTAGATCAAGCACAAATGTCGTTAGCTTTAAGGGCGGCTGTTGCAATGAATTCAAAAACTAGCATTAGAATAACGCAAAAAGAAATGGTTGACGAAATGACTGATATTGGTGCGTTTGCTCATCTTCTAAGGTTAGAGCCAGCAAAGGCAAGTCAAAGTGTGGTGCAGAAAGTTACAGGTGAAACAGATGCGCTTAGTGTTGCAGCAAAGCAAGAAATATACACCGACATAGCAAAGGCTTTAACCCAGATTAAAGGCAAAGAAGCTCGCACTGCTCTTAAAGTAATAATGAGAGCATCAAAAGCCGAACAAGTAAGTGATGCAGAACTTAAAGCAGTTAGTGATTTACTGCTTGCTAACTCAGGGTTTGCTTCAATAGGTGCTTTTTCAGAGATCGGGCAATCACAAGTTAATGGGGAACAGTAATGCCAAAAATGTCAGAACAAGATATTCAAAGCGCAATCAAAACGGCAATACAATCAGCCATTGATTACGTTGATTCAGATATTGCAGGGCAGCGTGAACGCGCTCAGAAATACTTTGATGGGCTAGTAGACTTAGACCATGAAGAAGGGCGGTCTAGGGTTGTATCTACTAAAGTGCGTGATGTGGTGCGTGGTGCTAAACCAAGCTTAATGCGTATCTTTATGTCTAACAACAAGTTTGTTGAGTTTACGCCCAAAGGCCCAGAAGACGTTGAAAACGCAGACCAAGCCACGGCTTATTGCCACTGGGTATTTAACAAGGTGGGTGGGTACAACGTATTAAGCAATGCGATACATGACTCCCTGGTTAAAAAAGTGGGTGTCGTTAAAGTTTGGTGGAACCAAGAAACCATTGCCAAATCGTACACCTATGAAAACCTAAGTGATGAAGAGGTACAGGTATTAGTCAATAAAGAAGGTGTTGAAGTTGTAGAGCATCGACAAGACATTGAAATGGAAATGGATGAATTTGGGATTGATGTAGAACGTAACAGTCACAGCATGGTCATTACGCATAAGTATGAAGAGGGCGAAATGGTCATTGAGGGGATACCCCCAGAAGAGTTTTTCATTGATGGGTCGGCTAAGTCTATTGATGATGCGTATATTGTCTGTCACCGCAGCGAGAAACGCGCAGGCGATCTAGTGGCTATGGGTATAGATCAAGAAGTAGTTGATAACCTCAATGGCTCAGACAACGATTCTTTGATTGGTAACATTGAAAAAATACAGCGTTTTGGTGACGCAGTTCAAGACGATGAAAGTGTAGAGAATGACCCATCTATGCGCCTGGTTCTTGTCACAGAGGCTTATCTACGCATTGACGCAGAAGGTGACGGCATACCCACTTTGCACAAGTTCTTATGTGGCGGCACTGATTACGAAGTGCTTGAGATGGAGCCGTGGGATAAAGCCCCGTTTGCTGATTTTCAAGTTGACCCAGAACCCCACGCTTTTTATGGTCGTTCACTCGCTGAGTTAGTGATTAATGACCAAGACACCACCACTAGCGTATTGCGTGGCATATTGGACAACGTAGCCTTGGTTAACACTCCACGCCTTGAAGTTAATGAGGATTTGGTGGAAATGGATGATGTGCTAAATAACGAGATCGGTGCAATCATTCGTAGTGAGCAAATAGGGTCGATTAACCCCCTTACAGTGCCTTTTGTAGCAGGTTCCACACTACCGGCACTGCAATACCTTGATATGCTCGTAGAAGAGAAAACAGGCATTTCTAAGATGAGTATGGGCGTTAACGCTGACATGCTACAAAACACCTCTGCCACAGCCGCAGCATTAACAGCACAAGCTGGCGCAGGGCAAGTAGAAGTCATGGCTAGAAACCTCGCAGAAGGGACTAAGCGACTATTTAAACTAATGCTACACGTTGCTGTTAAAAACTCTCCTGACGAGCAAATGATGCGTCTGAATGGCAAGTTTGTAGAAGTTGACCCAGCAGTTTGGGATACGGGCATGGACATGGAAATTAATGTCGGCTTAGGCACTGGGCAAGAAGATGCTAAAGCAGCCGCACTAATGCAAACCTTCCAAACACAGCAACAGATTTGGCAGACTTACGGGCCTCAAAATGGCTTAGTTAGCATGACACAAATGCGTAACACTTTAGCAGATACTTTGGCATTAAGTGGGTTCAATAATGCAGATCGTTATTATGCACCTATGGATGATGCCACTGAGCAACAGCTAATGGCACAAATGGCAGAGCAAGCTGCACAAGCCGCGCAAGGTGAGCAGGGCGACCCAATGGCACAAGCAGTCATACAAGCTGAACAGATCAAAGCGCAAGCAAAGTTACAAGGCGATCAAATGCGTCTGCAAGGAAAGATGCAAGGCGATAACATTAAAATGCAAGCTGATATGCAAGTTAAGGCTGCTCAAATGCAATCTAAACAAGGTCAGGAATTGGCTGAATTGCAGCTTAAATATCGTGAATTGCAAGCCAGTGATGATTTAGAGCGTGATCAAATGAACCAGGACTTGTTAGTTGAAGCGGCTAGGATACTGGGGCAATACGGCACAGCCGTTGACGTTGAGCGAGTTAAGCGTCTGCAAGAAACCCCACGAATGGGTAATGTTCAATGATTTTGAAAGATCAGGCTGAAAATTTGTTAGCGAATGAGACTTTTTTGGAAGTTTTTGTTAGTCTACGAACAAATCAGTGTAATGTTTTCTTGCATTCTAAAGCTGATGAAGTTGAAAAACGGGAAGAAGCCCACGCAATGTTGAGGGCTTTAAACGAATTTGAGAATACTCTGAAACGGGTTATTACCGATCAGGATATGAAAGATAAACGTCTTAAAAAATAGGTAAGCACCGATTATGGAATCGACTAACCCAGTAAGTTTAGAAAGTGCAGTAGATGCACTATTGCCTCCAATGGAGTCAGAAACAACCGAAGTTAACGAAACTGAAACCGAAATGGTCGAAGTTGAAGAAACCGAAGTTGAGCAAGAAGCCGAATTGGAATCTGACGATGATGCTGAATACGCAGAATTAGAAGATGAAGATGAAAGTGAGGAATATGAAGAGTCGGACGAGGAACAAGCCGATCAAAGTGGGCCTGAGACATTTTCTATCAAAGTTGATGGGGAGCAAGTGTCAGTAACCCTAGATGATCTAAAGCAGAGTTTTTCTGGACAACAATATATCCAAAAGGGAATGAAGCAGGCGGCAGCGGCTAGAAAGCAAGCGGAAGAAGCCTATAACGGCTTAAACCAACAGCGACAGCAACTTGACCAGTTTATGCAGCAAGTAGGGCAAAAAGGTTTGATGTTAGAACCCACTCCACCCACGAAGGATTTGCTTAATGCAGACCCTCTAGGCTACATCGAAGCAGATGCGACTTATCGTGAAGAGATGGGCCAATACCAAATCGAACAGCATGAATTAAAGCAGAACCATGACGCAATGCAGGTAGAAAAAGCAAAGGCTGACAAGGCCAACTTGGACTACAACTTTGCAGAACTCAAGCGAGTGCTTCCCGATTTTGCGGATGCTAACAAAGCAACCAAAATGAAGGAAAGATTACTCAAGCAAGGTATCGCAGAAGATTATACTGCCGAAGAAATTGGTGGAATTATTGATTACCGCGCTATGCGAGTTCTAAACAAGGCTCGGCTTTATGACCAAATAATGGCAGGCAATTCTACAGTTGAATCAAAACTGAAAAAAGCCCGTCCATTAATGAAAGCTGGTACTAAAAAGATGCCCGACTCAGCAGCAAAGAAACAACGCCAGCAACTATCTCGATTGAAAAAATCAGGCAGCATACACGATGCAGCCGCACTATTGTTTGAGTAGTTAACTTTAAAATCATTTAGGAATAATTATCATGGCACAACCAACTAACACATTTGACACATATGACACTACGGGCATCCGAGAGGATTTATCCAATGTTATCTATGACGTTTCCCCTGACGAAACTCCACTATTAAGTGCAATGGCTAAAGTTAAGGCCACTAACACTTTCCATGAGTGGCAAACCAACACATTAAGGGCAGCACAGAATAACTTTCACGTCGAAGGAAGTGATACTTCCGCAGCAGCAGTCACCCCCACAGAACGATTAGGAAACTATTCGCAAATTTTCAAAGGGTCTGTGATTACTTCTGGCACAAACGATGTTGTTGAGGCTGCCGGTCGCACAAACTCTGAAATGGCATACAACATACTGCGTGTTGCCACAGAAGTTAAGCTCGATATGGAAAAGGCTTTGTTTGAAAACGTTGCTCGAGTAGCTGGTAATGCTACTACTCCACGCAAATTAGCTGGCCTTGGTGCTTGGTTAAAGACCAACGTAGTTAACATTGGTGCTAACGGAGCTAACCCTTCTGGTGGCGTACCTGGTGCTACTGCTCGGACTGACGGTACAAAATCAGTATTCAATCAGGCAAAGTTCGATCAGTGCATGCAATCGGTGTGGACATCGGGTGGAAAGCCAGACACAGTCTACCTTTCAGCTTTCCAGCTCAACAAGGCATTGGGATTTGTCGGCAATAACAATCAACGTCAAAACGGAGCTACTGGTTCTGTAAACAACAACATTGCGGTCTATTTAACACCCTGGGGCAGCGTTGAATTTCAGCCCGTCCGAGAGTCAAGATCGCGTGATGTTTGGATTATCGAAAACGATAAATTGGCATTAGCCACTTTGCGTCCGATGAAAAACGAAGCGTTGGCGAAAACAGGCGATAATGAGCATCGTCAAGTAGTCTGTGAGGCCACCATGGTGGTGCGAAATCAAGCCGCTTTAGGTCTGATTGCTGATTGCACCGATAGCTAAACATATCTTAGTTATGCACAAGGGGGTGCTTTTGCGCCCCTTTTTTTTAAGGAATAATTATGGCTAAGATTGGCGAACAATTTTATAAAGACGGGGACAAGATAATCCACGTTAAGCAGCAGGACTACAGTTCAGCATTAAACCAGGCAGAGGCAATGCGTCAAAACGGCAATGCTCAGTTTGGCGAATCGGTTTGTTTAGGTGTTGTTGATAGGGCAATGATAAATGAATGGCTTAAAGAAGCAGGCGTTAAATGGACTGACCCAGCAAGACACGATGTTATTAAACGAAACATGATGAACCCTGATTTCAATAAATTCAGAGTTTGGCAAGGCAATCATTAGTGTGGTCAACCATTGGCGAGGTATATCCAGTGTTTATGCCAGCCCCCGTAGGCCAGACAATAGTTGCAGAGGAACAGACAAGCCAGCGTGAAGTGACAGAGCGTTATAGCGTTACTAAGGTGACGGGCATAGTCGCCTATACAGATCGTGGGCCTATGTCTACATTACATTGGGTGTCTAAATGCTAATAGAATCGGTCATTGCTGCTAACGCTGCGTTTGCGGTTATAAAAAAAGCTGTTCAAAACGGAAAAGAAATTAGCGATTGTGCAAAGGCGATTGGAGCCTACCTGGGCCACAAAGAAAAAGTTGAAGAAGAGGTTAACAAAACAAGCGGTACAAATAACGACCTAGAAGCCTTTTACGCACTCGAAAAACTGAATAATGCCGAAAAACAACTTGAATTTTTAATGAAAAAAACGAGGCTTGGAATGTGGCAAGATTTTCAAGCGTTCAAAAATAAAAGAAATGTTCAAAGAGCAAACGCGGCTAAGGCTGCAATTAAAGCTAAAGCAAAAAAAGACAGCGAGTGGGCAGAGACTATTAGCCAGATTCAGACTGCACTGTTTATCGTTGTTAGTTTATTAGGTATCGGACTTTTAAGTATTTATATGATTTACAACTTTGAGAGATAAAACAATGTCAAATATGCCAGATTTTGAGGCAGGCCAGCTAGTTAATGCGGTAACTCAATTAAACAAAGACGTTGAAAGCCTAACAAAGACAATGGCTAAACTAAATGATCGTCTTGCTGCTCAAGAGTTACAACTCGCAAAAGGCAAGGGCATGGCTGCTGGCGTAATCATTCTAGCTGCTGCTCTAGGTGGTGTTTCATCGTATGTCATGGGGAAAATCTAATGGGCTTCCAGCTAGGTAAAAACAGCATGAAAAACATGGAGGGTATTGATGACCGGCTTATCGACATTGCAGAACTTGCGATTACTCTTAGCCCTATTGATTTTGGCGTCCCCAGTGACGGAGGCTGGCGTTCGGAAATTTGCCAAGCAAAATTGTATAACGCTGGCAAATCTAAATGTGATGGAAAAAATAACCTCTCATATCATCAATCGGGCAAGGCGATCGACCTGTTTTGTCTTACACCCGAAGGTGCGGCAAGCTGGGACGTTCACGACCTTACAACAGCCGCCACAGCTATGTTGCAGGCTTCCGCGCAGTTAGGGTATGAATTGAAGTGGGGCGGTCTATGGAAATCATGGCAGGATTATCCACATTTTGAACTAAGGGATTAATTATGGGCTGGTTATCAAGTTTGGTCGGTGGAAGCGTTGTAGAGCCTATAGCAGCTATTGGTTCAGTGCTAGACAACTTAATTACCACAGATGAAGAAAGGGCAGCAGCAGACCTTTTAAAGTCTAAGCTGGCACAGCAGCCTCAAATGGCTCAAGCTGAAATAAACAAGGTTCAAGCACAACACAGATCAACATTTGTTGCAGGGGCTAGGCCGTTCTTAATGTGGGTGTGTGGTTTAGGCTTCTTGTTTGCCTTTGTTATTAACCCCATACTGCAATGGTTAGCACCGCATCTAGGCGCACCAGAATTGCCGCTAGACGCTATGTTAGAGTTAACCCTAGCCATGCTTGGCTTGGCTGGATTGCGTACAGCAGAGAAAATAAAAGGCGTGTCTAAGTAATTCCCCTAGACTCCACCCTTGGCTGCTTATGGCAGTCTTTTTTCTGCTCGACATAAACTTAATCATCCCATTTGTGCTTATGCTTATTTGCTTCGGCATCTATTTTGTCTGCATAATCTCGCAATAGTTTTGTGATTCTGTGAGAACCTTCACCATAGTCAAATTCGATGCTTCCAAGGACAGTATCTTTCAGAATATCCTCTAACACTATTACATAACTGTCGGTGCGAAAGCAGTTTTCGCAAACACCATTATCATCAAGCCAAAAACCAATTAGCGGCTTGTCTTTAAATCCGCTATAAAGTTCAAAATCTAAATCAGGGTGTTGCGTATTACATTCTGTACATTTTGCTATTGTCATAGTCTATTCTTCTTTTTTTGCTGCATCATTAAGTGCTTCTGTTACCCATTCAGCCAGCTTTTGGCCTTTTGATGCTTTAACCCATGCTGCCTTTTCGTGCGGATAACAGCGCACAGTTAACACCGATGATTTAGTTTCTTCTTTTGCAGCGTTAGTGTTGCCAAAGCTTCCATGCTGTAAAGGTCTACTTTTTACTTCTATCCATTCAACATTATCTGCCCAAATTTTACCTACATAATCCAACTTTGTTTTATCATTTATCATTATTTCGTCCTTTTGAGCCGTAATTACTTAGGATACACCAGCCCCAAAAATCACCATCAATACCATCAATGTAACAATCGTCCCAAAACAAGCCAGCTTTAAAGCCTTCACTTTTTAAAATCTGTAACGCAATTACAGCTTGGAGTGCGCCACCATCTACCCAATGCACATGACTATTGGATAAATCAAACTCTTTTATTTCGTCACCATCTTCCCAGATAAAGCGATCAGCATCAGACATTTCAATTCCGTCAGTTGAGCATTGCGTATGACTACACATTTTAAAGTGCTTCAAGGTTAGTTCAAGATTCATGTATCACCTCTACTTCTTTTTTAGCCCTAGCCACTTCAATGTCGGTAAGTTTTGCCGCAAAGCTCTCAGCCATTGCTAAAGCGCGATTAAACTGTTCGTCTGTGTCTGCTGTAATGCCTAAGTTTAAAGCTAGCACTAAAGCCTCATAGTCATTCGTTGGCTTATTCATGCGTCCCCTTCATTAAGTTCTGACTTAATAAACTTATCAATCTCACGAATATCTTTCATATCAATACCGCGAAACGTGACCCAGAAAGAGCCTTCATCAAGACCGCCCGTTTCTTCTTCAATAACCATTCGATCTTCAAACTTATCTTTGATTTGCCCAAGACCTGCATAACCAAAAGTTATCATTGGTGTAATATTATATTCAGTATTCATGCGTCACCCCATGAATTAAACAGTTGGTTCATTTCATCCCAGACGCTTTGTGAAAAGTCTGTAACAGGTAGTGATGCAAAATATTTAAATTCTTTTAAGTGAGCATCAAGATTTCGTTGCTTGTTTTCTTCTGAGGCATACTCATGCGTCAAATGATGGTTCATCATGGCTATTAAAGATAATGCTTGTTTATCCATTGGCTTATTCATAATCTACTCCTTGCTCCAAGTGCCGCTTGATCGGTGGGGCCGTAGCCCCGTTATTGTTATGCTAATACTTTTGATGTTTTAATAGTGTAGGTTTGTCTTTTTAATACTACTGGGGTATCTAAAAACAATTCAGAAATTGATTCAGCTAACTCTATGG
>Ga0307986_10001750_pt1 | contig 15749 bp, 7 predicted proteins | sample EllFjometageno82_FD_203170 | JGI IMG/M metagenome (GOLD analysis project Ga0307986, IMG submission 203170) | Marine microbial communities from Ellis Fjord, Antarctic Ocean - #82 | ecosystem: Environmental > Aquatic > Marine > Unclassified | place: Southern Ocean | collected 2014-10-09
CTCCTTATAATGCAGGCCTTGTGAAAAGAAATACGAGGTTCGTTTTTGGGCGTATCTGTAATTTTGATTATTTCTTTTGAGGGGAGAAATCTAGCATATGATCCACACCCGTCATATGCCCACCTACGTCAACAAAATTAGGCAACTCTTTCGAAATCAAAAAGTCTATTGCGAAGCCAGACCAATAATCTTGTTTACCTTCTGAGAAATCTGGGTATTGCATCCAGTTTTGATTTAGTTTTTTAATATATAATATTCCAGATTCCTTCAAATTATTCTTATTTTCCCAACGTGCCATCTCATTGTCATACCATCCAGTTTTCCCACCATTAGAAGAATGGTCCTTTTTTAGCTTAAATTCAACCCCAACTAGACTCTCGAGATGTGGATTTAGAATATGCGCAACATTTTCAGGGCATCTAGGTAATTTGGAATAATTATTAATTTTATATTGTAATCGTAGATATTTTCCATTTTTGAAACTAAGTTGAAAGTTAATAGGTCGTTCAGAATATTTTTTATTTAATTCTTTACCAACCTGGGTTAAGTTCTCAATCCATTCATTTGTCCAATCCATCTTAACTAATTCAGAATGGCTGGGCTTGCCTTCCCATGGCACCACACTATTTGCCTCATTAGTGATTAAAAACAATTCATAACTTTTTACAATTGCATGGATATCTCTCTTTTTGGAAAACTTTCCCGGCCTAGTTATGCTAGGAAATGCATCAGTAGAGATTTTTTCGAAATTCCATACGATAAGCAATTTTGGTAATTTATCCTTATTCCAGCCATCAATCGACGATAAACGTAGGCCCTTCCCAGTACTAATCCCACGTGATTTGTTTTCTGATTTTTTAAGCAGATTAAGCCAATCTCTCTTGTCCGGCACAAATATCAGTTATCGCTAGAAGTGTCTGACATATAACCGCGTAGCCCATTCATATTACCATTCAAAGAGTTAGTTTTACATCCAAAAACGCGTTCATGTGGTGTCATTTGAATTGAATTTAGCAAAGCGGAATCTATTGATTGTAAAAGATTCTGTTTGAAATTATAATTGATATTTGGAATCTGTTTACCAGCATTGTGTTTGAACACTCGGCACTGATCTAAGCAATCGTCTAACTGGCTACTGAATTCAACTGCTTTCTCTCTCTTTAAGGGTAAAAGGGGAAAGGAAAGAACATTTTTCATTTCGACTTGGAATCCATTACCATTTACTCTCCACCACCAATAGAATAGGTTACTATTAATTGTCGAATGTATTAACTCATAAAATTCACTATCTACTCGAAGTAGAATCGTATTTGGACGCTCAAGATCAATAGGTATCCCTGTAATGAAGTAACGAATTGCTTTTGGAATATAAAGCAGCTTCCCGCCTTCTTTTACTACAACATCCGCAATTGTAGTTTTCTGTTTTCGAAGTTTCCGGAACAAACGCAGGTCATCTGAATTCTCAAGCATTGGAATGGCTCCATTATAGATGTCATCCCTTGAGATTCGTATAGATTTTAACGAATTGAATAAAGAATCACGTTCTGCAGTTCTCCTCCAACGGAGTAAAGGTGATGTGTGAATTGATTTATTGGAATTTCTATCAACGGAGATTATTGCCGTGCGTTGGTTGATATTTGTATTAGTATTAGATTCGATTTTACCTTGGTCGAATAAGAAGTCTGGAACGCTATCAAATATCTGGAATGTGACCTTAGCATCTTGATTGAGAATTCTTTCTCTTAATGGTAATGATTCTTTAGAGCCAATAATGCTCTGAGGAATAATCATACATAGAGTTCCATTCTCATTTAGCAAATTCAATCCAAGTTCCGTGAATGCTGAGTATAAGTTTTTTACAGAACTAGTTTCAAATGTTGAAATTATTTCAGGTTTAACCCTTACATAGGGAGGATTACCAATTATCGCATCATAGCCTTGATCTATTTCTAAAATGGTATGATTTTTCCAATCTATCTTATTTTCACATGGCCCTACTGCAAGGCTATCACACAATGAGAAATTGAGTTCCAATCCTTTTTCGGGACACCCTGCAGTAATCCACATAACTACCCGAGCTAATTTAAGGGCTTCAGCATCAATATCACAGGCATGAATTACTTTTGAGCATACTTTCTCCCTAAAGTAAGATTCATCTTGTAATTTCCACTTGCTCTTCGCCTTTTTCCACATTACTCGTACTAATTGGGAGCAAAAAGCTCCTGAACCCACAGCAGGTTCTAGTACCTTCATTTTGTAAAGTTGTTCTACAGTTTCACATCTTGAAATCAACGATTTGGCGACCCCATTACTCATGTATCCTGTTACGTCATAAGGTGTGTATATTTTACCAGCATCTCTTCTAGTTGGATTATGAATTAGTTGGATTTGTTCATTCTCCCAAACAGCTTGATGTCCAGTAAATAATTCAGAAACACCACCTAGGTCTTCTTCGGCAATATCCTTCAAATTATTTTCGATAAATGATTTAACAATGTTTAGGCTAGGCAAAGTACTCTTGTAATGAGATATTTTGTCTATTGAACCATTAAAAAAAGATAGTATTTTGTTTGGTCTTGATAACTGATTCGGTATTTCTTTACCTGTTATTCCTTCTACTGCCACTCCTAATGTGATCTTCAGTGCAAGAAGATATGAATCATACATTACTTTTTCAGATGATTCGTCATTTGTTATTTGAGATATGAGTTCAATAATTGAATTAGAACACAATTTAGTAAGTTGTTTGCGAGCCTTGCTTCGCTGGAGTTGACTTACCATGAAAATACCCTAATGGCAAGGGTATTTAAGCTAATAGAACTAAATCACATCATGTATAGCATTTGGGTTCCTTCAAACTCCGAAACATCGCAAGAGTTTCGGTATTTACATTGCTGACATTGTGGTCCACCGACTGCTTGAGAAGGGTCTGCTAATGATGCCCAATTTATTGGCCCACTTAAGTGACTAAATCCATTGGTTAGATGCTGCTGGATTATCGCACCGAACACTGTATGTTCTTTGTGCTTCTCTTTCCAGACATCAACATAAACCTTGACTTGCCGTTCCCAATTCCTTCGCTTCTTTTCGGAATATCCGCCGGTTTTTAATTCCGCTAAAATACGATAGGATTGATATTCAAAGACGAGGTCTATAGAACCATGTAGATTCAGTTCTTCACCTGCGATGTTTCTCGACGAAGGTGGTGAATGATCGTAGCCATGGTGATCATTTTTTGTGTTTATTGTTACTTCCTCCTTGACAGACCATTTATTTTCGGAACCCTTTTTCCATTCTTCTAAGGCCTTTAGGAGATTCATGCTACCCTGTAGTAGAGTTTTTGCTTCCTCCCAGGTCTTTATCATTCGATGTTGAATCACTCCTGTTTGAAAATATCCATCCGGAAAGGCTTTTCGGAGGAGGTCTGATGACTCGAGATTCTGCCTTAAATGTTCTAAATCCATCGAGATCTGCTCTGCAACCTTACCACGCTCGCTCCCTTCGCGTGTTAGAACGAATTGAATGAGTTCATGTACACCAGTTCCAACTAGTTGAGCATCTGTTTGTTTTGTCCTATTACTTCCTCCACCACTATTACGATATGATGTTAGTATTTTACTTCGCAAAAACTTGATGCATCCACTAGATTCAGCGATGGTAGATACTCGTAGATACCTCATCAAAATCACTCATATAGGAGGTGGTGAATCCATAAAACCGTCCTCATCCTCATCGGGTAGGGGATAGATTTTCTCTTCAACCATATGAGGTGCATCTCGAATCAATTCATATGGCATAGTGATGACTTTATTTTCTAAATCACTTGAAAATGTTCGTGTCTGATTGTAGGATATAACATCACTCGGGTGGGCCGAAGTGCCCTCCAATATTGAATGTACATAGATTTCACGTTCTTCCGTACCATCACTTTTCGAGATAGCGATATTGGAATGACCCTTTTTCTCCATCTTCAACGTAGGATAAATATCGTTTAATGTAGCAATTTCTCGGTCCAACAGATCTTCGTCAATTCCGGATTTGTCATTTATTCTAAAATCAAGCCCAATATCGGGATTACTCAAATAACTTAGAATCTGATATCCTAGACGTCTGTCCATTCGGTCGGCTTCTCTTTGATTCCTGAAGTCTAAAAGACAACCGATGCATACTCGGCTGCAAGGACGCTGGGCTACACATTTAGACCCATCAAGTCGATTTTTAACATTTTCCAAAATATCCATAATCCGATTTGAATTTATTTCGCGAACTAAACCAGCACCCCCGGAAGCATTATCGAAAAGGTAAATATCGATAAATCGATTCTTTACTTCTGGATCATCTTCACTCGGAACTACCACTTTTCTCAGATTACCACTAATTTCTCTGTTGACCAGCTCAAGATTATCCGTTACTTCAGTGATCAGAGCCTCTTTGATTGCTCTAAATCCAGCATCAAATGCGGGATGTTTCCACTGAATATTAAGTGGCTCCTCTACTGCAATTCGTAGCAAGAAAATATCTGTTCTAAATGTCATTCCTAAACAAACATTCGTCTGATTTTCAACATTGGTAAATGTTCCTGTACAGGTTTGACGTGATTTAGTAGATAACTCAAGGAACTTTCCTTTTTTCCACTCATCCTCATTTAAAAGAAAATCTCGAAGCAATTGTTCGAGTTGAACCTTCATATCCCCGCTCTCCGATTCGTTAATAAGTTTCCTTTTCGCATGAACTTCTCTACTAAACTCCTTGCTTACATAGATAGTAATTTCATTACTTAAAATTGCATATGGCCGGTGGTGAGATGTATCGGCTGAACCACGTAGATCTACGAACCCACACTCCACACAGATACTAAATCCATCGCCCTTTGGACCAGGGTTTACAAGGAGGAGTTTCGCTGCTTCATTATTTTTCGCATCTTTATCTTCGGTTTTAACCTCCTCCATTCTATCTGCTTCAAAGCGGAAAGCCTCAATACTAATCCAAGAAGTATCAAATTCAATACGTTTGAATCCTTCTTCTTCTATAGAATTAGTAAGTGGCGTAGGTAAGGTTGCTCTCCCAACTCTTGTTCTTTTTGCAAGCTCTTCGGGATCTTCCGGTGCCCTCATTTCTCGTACGCTTAAATTCTGTGGTGCATCGAGTTTGGTATACTCCTTGCCATTGCCAAAAGGAACAACTCTCGGCCGAAACACTTCTGGAGTAACCAATCGTGTACTTCTTAACTTTCCAGTACCGTCATCTCCGGCCTGACAGCTCGGACAAGTTTCGTTTCCATCTATGTTCCAATCTGCGGCTATACTTGCAATGATAAAGCCACAATCAACGGCTTCACAACGATGGAAATATTTCCAATCTTTAGCTTGGTCAACAAGAACACCAGGTACATCATATTGAATTCTTGGTGTACCTAGGCTCAATTCCTTGAGATGAGATATAGGGTGCTTTGGAAACTTAAGCCCCACACCTTCAACGAGGAATGTTTGTTTGTTAATTGTGAGCCTCTTGCCTGGCTGAAATTCAGACAATGCTACCTTTAGGTCTTGGCTTGTTCGAGCATAAATATACTCTTTGGCCTTTGTACTACCGGCTCTCTTTCGAGTCCCCTTTACTTCAAACGTAGCAACATCAAGCGGGAATGAAAAACTAGGAAATAATCCCATCTCAATAAGGCGATTCATAAGCCCCTCGTCTTCATCGCTTGACAATTCGATTTCCCCCCTCTCTAGCAAATCCAGTAATTTTCTTATTCGCAGATTGATAAATTCTATTGCTTGGTCATCATTGCCATCATATTGGCGAGAAAGTGCTGTTACAAGCCTTTTCTTAACTTCTATGACAGTCAACACCTCAACTGGTTCTTCATCTCCACTCATTGATTTTCCACCTCTTTCGCCCACTCAATGAATGCAGTTATCCCATAATACTTATTTTCATCTTCTAAAAACTGTTCAAGTGTACCGAGGCTTTCCATGAGTTGATGCACAACGCCACTTTCACCCTCCATACCTTCGAAAATCAACTTATCTTTTTCTAAATATCTAAATCTCTTTGAAAACAATTGGAATAATGATGCATTTACATGCCGTTCCATAATTCTTGGGTTCTGTGAATACAAACGAGGGGGTTTTGTTGGATTTCTCACGATACTCATCGGATCTTCAAATCTAGCAAGTGCATAAGCAGCATTATCGATATAAGTTAATGCCACCGAAACCTCTGCTGTTCCCCGACCTGCACGGCCAATTCTTTGTTGGTAGTTTGAAGCGTGTGGGGGTACAGTTCGAAGTGCTACTGCGGTTAGACTACCAATATCAATTCCAACCTCCATGGTCGTTGTACAACTTAAGATATCAATCGGAACCTCATCAATCGGATATATATCGGATGCTCTACGGACCGGAATATCTTGAAATTGTAATTCGTGTAATTCTGTTTTTGAGAACACATCATCTTCATTTAGTTTATCTGAAATCTGGGCGGTATGCTCCTCGGAACGGAATATTTTGAGTGCTGTTATGGGACTTTTAGAGTCAGCCAAATGGTTCTTAATTTCAGTCTCTAGGGTTAAGACTCCATCTCTCCAGAACTTAATTCGTTGCTCAAAGTACTCATCCAGTTGCCGAGTTTCACCTTGATTATACTCATCGAAATGGATTCCTTCAACCGAGTTACATTTAGAACAAGCCCCGTTGTCAAGTGACATGCGAACTTGTTTGCAAGTTCGACAGAACCTGAACTCCATCTTATCGTTTGGATTATCCACCCCTGGTAACGATTGAGTAAATGGTTCAACCACCACCAACTCTGCCTTCAACGATAGATATGTGTTAGAATTTATAATCAATCCATTCACGAACGTTCTACTAGAAGTCGGTGACAAGTCGTCATACTGGGATAGAACTTCTCCGAGCCATTTATTGATGTCATCCATGCACTTTTCTTGTTCCCATACTCTCCCCTTTGTAATGTCCCATTTTGGCAGCATTGTTACCCTTCCAAAGTAAGTAAGGCAGCCTTTTTCATCAGCTATAGATCTTATAGGTCGTTGAGTCGCTTTCCCTCGCAAAGATTTAGGTTTGGGTATCTGATCCATAAATAATCTTGGGAGCACTGTCTTTGCAGCATTACATAGATCTGTTGACGGACTATCACAAATTTTCATGTGACCGAGACCAATATTTTCCGCTGCAAAGAAGGTTTGACACAGATGATAAAGAAGAATTGCGGTCCATGATTTCAACTCTTCATGATCTCCCAAATATAATTCGAAATGCTGAGAAATTATTTTGTTGGCTTCTTCGTTGACTTCTAGAATCATGATTAAGTGGCTAGCCATCTTGTGGATTGAAGTTATAGATCCATGCCTATCAGTCATAGCGAGGTTGTATATCGCATGTCGTCTTCCTTTCTCACTATTATATGACGTGTTGGTATTCTCCCATTCCTCGGTAAACCAAGCCAGTTTTGTTTCAAAAAGTTCTGATGATTTTTCTAATTGTTCTTTGTAACCAGATCCGTCTTTTGCTTCTAGAATTAATTTCAGTGCTACTGAATCTGATGAAATATCACTGGATTTGAGGATTATGTTACATTTTGAGCATAACCATTCCTCTATTTCTTCAGCAGGTGTCAAATCACGTTCATTTCCTGTAGCATACAATTCATCACTTCTCGTCTTTATGGTTTCTTGCATAGCAACCCGACGCCCAAATTTGCGAATAATGTCTTCATCTACATCCAACAAACGTATAATCCAAGGTTCTGGTTCGCCAAGAAGATTATTCTCATCTAATGCGAGTAAACCTGCAACGCATGTCCGGATTTGATCATAAGAAAAAATTGTCCCATCGTCTCTTCCTTCACGGTTTTCAAATAATGAGGAACGTAAAAATGCGTTCCATAAGCAAAACCAGGGATATAATCGACTTAGGGAACGTTCATTCTCCGGCAAAGAACGGAACCAAGGACGCCGTAGCATAGAAAATAACACCTTACGACTTTCATCTAATAGAGATGATCTGCTGAGATTCTTTGCAAGTTTTGCGGCTCTCTGACGACCATCACTGAAAATTAAGGTTTTTCTACCTTGATTTGGAGTATTCGATGACAGATCTGGGTCTTGAACTGCAGTGAGCGTGTTCACAGATAAAGCAAAGGCATCATCACCCCTTGTTTCCATATCCGTGATTTGAGGAAAGTCCTTTCTTGAATGATCAGTTTTCGTTCCTGGATCAACAGGAAAGTCAATGATTCGTGGTTCATCATCGTGGAATTGGTGTGCAACTGAATCATGTTGATTGGTTGGGTCCCAACCGACTCCAAGTCCAGTTCTAGAAAATCCAGATACCTGTACTGCAAATACCGGACCCTTTGGCGGGTCTCCATGCGCCCATGGATGGAGAGCTCCAGTTAGTGAATCCATCCAATGAGTTTGTTTAGCAGCACCTTCCTCTAAACGGTAAACACAGAGGCCAACAAGATGTTCTTTGACTTCCCGATGGGTAGCACCAATACCTTCTGGCTGATTGAATGATGTTGGCTGACTGACGGCAACCTTACAATTTTTAAATCCTTCTTTCGAGGCTTGTCCTTCACTCACTGGAACCCAAATTCGATAAAATGGTTCGCCCGAACCACGGTCGCTGAGTAATTCATAAACACGGCCTCCGCATTCAGCATCTAAACATCGGCGGTCACCATATGTCTGAATATTGGCACACCGCACACAGACTGATAATCTCGGCAAACCTCTCAAGAAAAAGTGCGCTCTTAAAGGGAGAAGTGGTGTCCCCTCCCCCTTTAAGACTCCTTTATCAGTCTGAATTAATGTTGACATATCTTCCGGGTCTTCTCGCCATGTTCTTGCAGCAGCGATTAAATCAAGTAATGTGTCAGTCGCCTCAAGTGCCCCGTCCACTGGGTGACCATCGTCATCTCCCCATAAAAACGAGGCCAATTGTGAAAAGAATTGAGGCTGGGGCCCTGTGAAACCCTCAATCACTTCCTGATTCTGTAATTCTTCTCGTTCATTAAGAAATGTATAGAATCGGCGGAAGATATCGGTTGAACGGAGATGCCAATACAACTTTTCCTGTCTCCAGCGCTGATTTCGCAGTATTTCATCAGATGGCCAGGAACTATCGGGTTCAATTGTGGCAGGTTGTTCTGATTCAAGATACAATAAAGCCTGTAATTCTTCATCAGTAAATTCATTGACATTAGCAGTAATTAACTCACCAAATGCATGACGAACATTTTTTTCTGGAACATCATGGGACCCTATTTCAGAAAACATCGATTTTCGTTCACCTTTTGGAAGAGCAATACTATCTTCTGGAATCGATTGACCTGTAAGCAGTTCGATAAATTCCATTTTCTTAGATTTAGCCTCCTCACTATCTCCGCCAAGACTCGCACTAGTCATAATAAATTGTAGCTTATCTTCAGCAACGCCAAGAACACTCCTCAATCGCTGTATGAGCATACTGACTTCAGTACCCATTGCACCTTGATACAAATGTGCTTCATCAAGAACAAGAAGAAGACGATTTCCTTCTTTTTCAAGCCAAGTAGAGGTATCTTTCCAAAACCTGTGCTCAAGGGGTCGTACAAGCATGTATTCAAGCATAGAATAATTTGTCACCATCACATCAGGTGGTCCACCCTTCATCCGGATTTCTTTTAGTAAATCCTTCACAAAGGGCTCTTCGCCAGGAACAATATTGCCATCATCATCAACTTTATCTCTAAATAGTGATGAATTAGTTCGACGCAAAACATCCATTGTCCATTGGTGATATCCTCCTTGATGCATCTCTGGTCGAGTTACTAACTCACGATCATCTTCATCAGTGGTAATGCTGGGATAGCGGATCGCACGATCTTTGGCACCAGTACCCACATTGGATTTACGCATGAACCAGCATAAGTTCCAACGATCGCCCATTTTTTGCCATTGTGTGATGTCTCTATTGGATTCATCAAGTTCGGAGGCTGTAAAATTGTATTGATTAAACTCTTCCGTCCCAGTTTGCACTACTAAATCAGACCAGTTTTCAATTGTCCATCTAATTTGAAAACGTTCTTGCTCTGTGAGATTTGTATCTGTGTACATCACGCAATTATCTTCAGAATCACCTTTCACTGGACGCATTCGGAAACCTTTGGCAGGTACTTTCCCCTTTTTCAGCATCTTCAACCAAATTTCTGGCCTCCGAGTTTCTAATTCAACATAGGTTTGATGAATATCTTTCAGTTTGGGACGATTGTGAGAATTATCCCACTTATCGCCTTTATTCTTTGCATACCATCCATGGAATGGAGTTCGGCTGGTATACATTCCAAATCTTGGATTACGGCCAAAGCCTAATTCGTTGAGATGTTTTGAAACTTCTCTACCCCCAAGCATATGTCGTAGCCTACCCATCTGGTCAGCAACTAAGGCATTCATCGGATAAAGAACGAGACATCGGACCGCATTTTCTATCGGCAGTTCACTTTTCTCCCGTACTGCACTTTTGTGCAAATGGGAAAGAATGGGTAGTAGAAAACTCTCAGTCTTTCCAGAACCAGTACCAGTCGCTACCATCACATGTTTTCCCTCGAGATAGGCCACAAGTGATTTCCACTGATGCGGAAATAGTGTCCAACCCTTGAACATTGAAGCCTCCAATGTAGGAATAATAGCCTTCAAACGTTTCTGGATTTCAGCAGGAATTTCAGGATTTTCATGTAATCTTTCTACATTTCCATGTTTCTTGTCGCGAATATACTGCGGTATGCATTCAATAATTGGTTCTTGAATGAGAGGGTAATGAGAATCAGTGTCACTCCACAAATGCCTTCGCATCTTGCTTAGATCATTGGGCCAGCACTCAGGAGATACGAGAGGATAACGTCGTTGAATATCTGCAATATGTTCCTTTTCAATCCTCTGTTTAACTTCGTTAATTCTCATTTAATTCACCCCACCAAAATCGATTCTTTAGTTGCTTCGTAAGTTCTGCTATGTGCTCAGTTGAAAGAGACGAAGAAAGCATAGTCTCTCCTTGAAAAATAACTCTTTTCGCAGCCATTAACCTGTTTTTAATTAAATCAAACCCTTCAGGATCTCTCTGTACAGACCATGCAGGCAGACCCAATCCTATGAATCCATCGGGATTGTACTCTCTAAGAATAATTGAAGCAAAGGCTCTAACAGTTTCTCTAGTAATGTAAACCGAATCGTACAGGGAGTTTTTAGGGTCGGCTAACCATGGCAGCTTAAGAGTCTCACTTTTACCAATACGGCCTAAATCATCGATCCAACTCAAATCAATTATCTTAGAAACTGTACTATCGGCTATAACAATAAATTGTTCTTCCATATTTGTGATATTGAGTGATCCAAGACGCAACTTCCACGGGGGATCTGCCGGTGTACTAACATCCCAATTACTCGGGGTCAGCAAGCTTAAAAATAGTCTGTGTTCCGAACTTAAAATGATTGAACTGGCTTTACCCCAATCGTCCTTTTTAAGCCAACATGGGATTGGTATCCTTCTTGTGAGGAGATTCACTACTGGTTGAATCTTGTAAGCACTGGTAGGTAACCCAGAAAGGGGTAAACCTGGTCCTTCGATGCGCCAACGATATTCCTGCCAATCAGATTCAACAGTTTTAGCCTGAGGTTCAACTGCGTTCCAAAGGGAGATTAACCATGCTGATGCTGAAGGCGCAATGTCCATTTCTCTTGGGTGAACAAGTACTTCGTGATAGGGTTCAAGTATTTTTAATTGCTTTGCCTCAATGAAACGTAAACCCGTCTCCCAATCAATTTTAATTGAGTCAAGACCTAAAGATTCAAGTGAACTTTTAGAACGCGCATCAAACAACATCACTATATCTGTTCTTCCAGGCAGACGAGAGATACATGTGGGCCTTGCTTCCAAACGATGATGAGTTTCAAAGTCTTCTCCACGAGACCAATACTCCAATTCACCCAGTCCATTTATTAATCCCAAAATATCATCTTTTTCAATGTTTGAAAGCCCGAATAACTCTTCTATAGTGTAAATAATGAAGCGAACTTTTCCTGTTAAAGTTGATGCTGGAATTCTGTTGACACTTTTCCCCTCACAAAGATGTTCAAAGACCCAACGAATTATTTCCAACACATGACCTGTAGACAAAGAGTTACATTCATCAATTTCCAATGCCTCAATTAATCCAACCATGCCACTTAGCAAATGGTCGCGGTTGGCTTCAAATATTGCATGTTTTATTTGGTGTGATGGCCCTCCCCACATATGATTGGAACCTGAAATGACAAAACCTTCTTCTCTAGCAGAAAGATAAGTAATAGGTTCAGGCATATTTTCTTCCCTTTGGAGCACAATAACTGAAATCCACCTCGGCATTTTTGTGCTTGTATTTTCAAAAGCAATGCGATAATTGCCCACTTCTTTGAATTGAAGACTGCACCACGCAAATCCTCGTTGGTCCGGATTAATTTTATGCTTGATGGACGATCTATCACCATTTGGAAAATATGAACCAACACGGATTGATGGATAATGCGTTCCACTGGTTCGTTCATCATTATCTGTATATGTTTTGGTACTGGTTTGAATAAGAAGATCCAAACGGTTAGTATCTCTTAGAACAAATAGGGGTTTACTGCCGTCGTCTGTAGCACTGTTCGGATTCATATTTTTGTTCCACATAAATCGGATTGATCTTCTGTCTTCTGTAAATTGAGGAATCGCGCTTCTATGATCCAATGCTAGAGCACATTTGTAGAGAAAGCCACGAACACTGTTTTCACCGCCTAGTGAAGAAAGAATACTGTTGCTGTTTTTCACGAACAGAAAGATACCAGGGTAATTTTCAAATATTTCGAATTGTGCCATTTTCTTATTAGCATGAAAACTAGTCAGAAGGTTTTCAGCGCTTTCGCTAAGAGTGAATCCCAGTCGCTCTTGCCACAAATTGCTTTCAGAGTTGCCATCGGGAAGAGATGGTATCCATGCAAGGAGTGAATCTCCGCTACAGAACCGGATTCTTTGGTCGTGGGCGCTACCCCTTGGTACACGTTCTTGGAATTGTTGTAAACTTCTTGAAATATCAGTCTCACCAACGAAGAAACGGATTCTTTTCTTGCTAAATGGAACGATGCTCACGCGAGATTCGGGATGGTCCTCGTTTTCTTCGAGTAAGAGCCACTCTAAAACTCGTTCATCGTGCTGCAACGGGCTGTCGAATACCACTTCTCCAGTATCAGCATCGATATCGATATCTAAATCCTCAACTTCAATTACTAAATCGGTAAAACCCATTTCAACAGTACATCTCTCCAAACCATATGGGATGTTATATTTCAGTCTGTGGTGCCTTGGTTTTAGTAGAACTTGCATTTTCCTTGATTCTCCCGGTATGCGTGTTATCTCGAGATATAATACATCAATTGCATGTATGCTATTTGGCTTCTCATCATCAAGGCCGATGGATTCGTTCCTAAAATCAGTCTCTTCTCGTAAACTTGGAGCACCTGCGGGACAATCACCACAACTACCAATAATTCCACTACCTCTTCTAAAAAAGCCAATTGCAATATTTGTTGGTGATGAATAAGTTTGACAACCGGGCCTGTGAGTTCGCGTGCAACCTCCATTTACTGCATCTGGATTTGGACGGCAAGTTCTAACAGCGTAGCACATTTTTCTTACTCTTGCAAAAAGTTCAGGATGATTTACCCGAAGGAGCTCCATATCTTCAATATCAACCATATTCCCACCCCGGCCAAGTACATCTGTCAAGATCTCAAGTCCAACTGGCCAAGATCCAATTTCATTGAGCCTAATTGCTTCCGCCATGCCTTGGTTTCCAAGGTATGACTCTTGAGTTCTCAATCCTTCTTCTTGTGAAATATTGAATACCATCTCATCCTCTCCTAATTAGATATTCAAATGAACCTTTCTTGAAAGTGAACTGTTCGGATTTAAAGTTGTTATTGTAAGCAGGAACATATAATTTATTATTTGGAAGAATGCCAAATTGCCAACCCGATTTAATTTCAGTAACATCACACCACCAGTCATTTGTGACTTTTTTTGAAACCGAATTCATATGCTTGTTGGTTGGCCCAGTATAGCCGCACTTACTACAGGTGATTGACATGAAAGTTCCGTCTTTCGGACAAAAACTCATCCCCGATGGCATTTTTCTACCAAGTAACACAATTGTTTCTAAATTAAAGATACTTGGGTGGAATGATGATTGGAAAGTCTGAGTAGAACTTTCTTTTACTTCGCTAATTATTTTATCATCATAGTGTAAATCTCCTAAGAAAAAACGCTCCCCAAACGGGGTCGTTTTCACATATAATGGGATATCATGATTCCATTTAGTGGTTTTCACAAGTGAATCCCAAAAAGGCTCTTCAATAACAATCTGCAACACTTTACTCGTATGATCGTAATCCAAAATTGTTGGAGGTGTTTTTGGTGATTTTTCTTCATTACAAGTTTCAAACATTAAAAGCAAATTTCCATGCAAGTCTTCTTTCAAATCGTTTCTTATTTTCAATTTCAAGGTGAATTTAATATTACTACTATCTTCTGTTAAATCTGAGTCATAACTTAGTAATTCAAGGTTCAATGGCGTAAAATCAACCCAATGTTTTGCCATATTTAAGGGGAGGAATGAGTTTTCAATCCATGTCTCTTCGTTTGTAGTAGTATCTATATTCAACCGATTGTAGGATATTTGAAGTGGATCACCCTCTGTAAGCCATTTTGATACTGGTATTACTTTATCATGGGAATTAGTTAGTTTAATGATGGGGTTATTGATACAGAGAACCCCAAGACTGCATTCTTTAGCTTCGTTATTGGATATAAAACGAAATCTAAAACTTTTTCCTTTACGGTATGATTCTAAGAGTTTTTCTGAATGAATCATCATATTAGTTCCGAAGGCATCAGATCCCACAGATTCACCACTCCTTGTCCAAGGTGAATTTTCCGTCATAATGTCCTGATATTCGAGATAAAGAGGCCATGCTAATGAATTGTGATGCGGTTCATTATCCCAATCTAAAATATTCACTATGATTTCTTTATTCTTAACGCTAATTTTAGACTCTACTGAAAACGGACTAGCGACTCCACATTTTATTATCCTCAGTGGGTAATTTAGGTTCTCATGAACCAAGGCAATATCTACCCCGAATTTCTGCGAGTTTTCGCGGATTTGATTTGATGTCAATGTAATTGAAGAATCTCCCTCAAAATCTAATTTGACATCAATATTAGGGTTATGAAAATGGAGAGCAAAACCTTTTGCAGCTCTGTCAATGCGAAAAGTTATTTGTTCGCCGTCACTAAGATGATATCTCTCATTTCGTAACTCAATAATACCGCTTTGTTTTAATTGAAAACAACTTGTAAGGTCTTCTGAAGTAAGTATACTTTCAGATTCCAAGTTGCTAATACGCAGCACAAATGCAGATTTAATCCTAAGGCCTAAGAACCTTCTTAGGGATTATTCTTGGGGAGCAATATACTAAGTGCATCAACAGAAATAATAATCTGTGTCGATGGTTAATAAGCCTTTAATTATGGCCCAAATTCACGCCTCCGAAGCATTAAGAAAGGGGACGACGATTAAGGAGGTTTATGAGCGAATCAAAGAAGCGCATATTTCTCAGAACGAAGTCACCAGAAGAGAAGAAATTATACGAATCAAAAGCGAAAGAACTGGGA
>Ga0307986_10001751_pt1 | contig 15748 bp, 15 predicted proteins | sample EllFjometageno82_FD_203170 | JGI IMG/M metagenome (GOLD analysis project Ga0307986, IMG submission 203170) | Marine microbial communities from Ellis Fjord, Antarctic Ocean - #82 | ecosystem: Environmental > Aquatic > Marine > Unclassified | place: Southern Ocean | collected 2014-10-09
ATCTGCCAGCTACTAAGTCTAAGTTAACTTCATCTTGAGTTTTGTAGGTTCTAACATTTACTTTGCCTACATCACCAGATTCTAAAAAGTTTTGGTGAATAGTTCCAGTTTGTGTGCAAACAGTTTTCCCAGCTAAAGCTGATTTGATAGTTTTTAATGCTTTTTTAGCATCACTATTTGGGCTTGCAAGACCAATCCCTGCTGGAGTTTTCATTCCTTCAAGACTTGAACCCTTCATTACAGCAAGTGCAGCAACTTCATCAGCATAACCTTGTGAAAAAGTAATTGCTTTTTGTCTTTCAGCAGTAATTGACATACCAGCCATAATTGCATCAAACTTCCTCAATAACAAAGCTGGAATCATTCCATCCCAATCTTGTTCAACAATAGTACACTCATGACCCATGATTGCACAAAGTTCATTTGCTAACTCAATCTCAAAACCAATAAGAGCACCTGATGCATCTTTAGAGTTCCAGGGTGGGTAAGCACCTTCTGTTCCGATCTTTATTTTATCGGCATAAACATTTCCGATTAACAATAAAGAAGCAATAACAGTTAAAATTATCTTTTTAAATATATTCATTATTTCCTCCATAAATTTGAGGGAGAAATCCCTCTTTTTTATATTTATTTCACAAATTTAATAATTAAAAAAGAAAAAATTAATAATTAATGATTAATTGAGGAAGAAAAATTCCAAGAACAGTCAAAACTTGGGATATAAACCCTATCTAAAGTTGTGTTGCCAAAGTTTTTATTAAAAACATCTAGCCATTTTTCTACTTGTTCTGGTTTTTTATCTTGGCTACCAACTTGAGCTGTAATTACACCATTTGGTTTTAGTATTCTAATTAATGAATCCATATTTTTTGCAGCAAGATCTATACAAAATTGATCATCATTAAGATCAACAAAAATTTTATCATACTTATCATCTTCGACAATTTTAATACTTTCAAAAGCATCTCCCCAAATACATTTAATTGAGTTTTTTTCAGTAGACTTACCACCAATACTTCCTAAATGTTTGTTGCAAATTTCTACTACTTCTTGATCAAGTTCGTACCAATCAATAAAATCAAACCCTTTTGAAATACATTCTCTAGCTACACCACCATCTCCACCACCAATAATTGCAGCTGTGCCCATATCTTTATTTAACTTTAAAGCAGCATTAACAAAAGTTGAGCTATATAAAATTTCATCATTTGTAGCTACTTGAATTTCACTATCTATGAATAAAGATTTACCAAATTGTTCTAAATCTAAAATTTCAATATGTTGACCCACTTTAGATCTAAAATCCTCTAAGACTTCATTTACAACATAAGATTTTTGTAAGCCTGGTGAGCTATAAATATCACGATACAAAGACTTGGTATCTCTAATAAATTCTTTTTTGACAATGCGTTTATGTTTGAATTCATTTTTTATGATGTCTAATGCTATAGAAGGGCTGATTTTACCACAGGTAAAAAAATCAAAACTAATAATTCCTTTTTCTGGAAATGTATGAAAGCTAATATGACTTTCTGCTAAAAGAGCAAGAATTGTAAAGCCCTGTGGTTTGAATTTATATTTAGATATTTTAAGTATGGTAACTTCTGCAGCTTTTGCAATTTTGTGAATAATATTTTCGTAGACAGAGGGATCATATTCCTGAGTAGTACCGATAATGTCTAAAGTTATATGTTCTCCTACTTTAGTCATAAAAATTATCCCTCTTATAATTTTCTATTAATAAAAACTTGAAAGTTTTATATACGTGAATTGATAATTTTCAACAGCTAATCATTTATACACACGTTCACCTTGCATGCATAAAGAATTTTGTCATCATCTTTATTAAAATTTATCAATAATAAAATCTGAAAAAGCTTTTGCACCAAGTTTCAAATTTTGGTTCCAGTCATTGCTAGAGTTTTCATCAGCATTATCAGATATATATTTAAAACATCTAAAATTTATATTTTCAAGTTTACACACTTTAGCAATTGCATAGGCCTCCATATCTACAACATCAACATTCATGTCTATCTTTTTGTTTACAAAGCTGTCTCCCGTTCCACAGGAATATCCATCATTTGAGATTATTATTTCTTTTGTTTTATCAAATGGTGTTTCTCCTAACTTAAGGTCTAATCCTCTAACATCCATATCTCTTTGAAAGAATTTTGTGCATTCTACAATTCCCTTTAATTGACTGTTTAGAGCTCCAGCTGTTCCATAATTAATAACAATTTTAGGTCTATGAATACTAATTAAACGTAGAGTGTTATATGTAGCATTAATTTTTCCTACACCCGTATAGTTGAAATACTCTAAACCAATAGTTTCATCTTTAATTGCTGCCAGGAATAATTTGTTCATAGATTTTTTTTATCAAAGATATAAATATATTAATAATATGAATTTAAAAGATTATATTAGATCAATTCCTGATTATCCAAAAAAGGGTATTTTATTTAGAGATATTACAACTTTAATTAAAGATGAAAATGCATTCACAGAATCTATTAATCAAATAATTGAGAGATCAAAAAAATACAAGATAGATAAAATTGCCGCAATAGAATCAAGAGGTTTTGTTTTTGCATCAGCAGTTTCTTACTTGCTTAAAAAACCTTTTATTATGTTTAGAAAAAAAAATAAACTTCCTGCAGAAACTCACTCAATAGATTTTAAACTAGAGTATGGAACAGCGACTATAGAGGTACACAAAGATTCCATAAAAAAAAATGATTCTGTTTTGATAATTGATGATCTTATAGCAACTGGTGGAACAGCTGAAGCTGCTGCTAAACTTGTTGATATGTCAGGTGGGAGAGTTGCTGCATTCGTTTTTGCAATTAATCTTTTTGATCTAAAAGGAAGTAATAATTTAATTAAAAAAGGTTACAATGTAGAAAATTTAATGGACTTTCCAGGACACTAAGATTTTAGACTTCTGGTCTATACCAAGATTTTTTACCTAACATAGAATTAAATAACCCTAAAAATCTCATTGAATAAATTTTTTTTTTATACTTATTAACTACTATAAAATAATAAAAAAATTTAATACTATAAGTAATCATTAATGGAAAAGTTGTCAGAAAAGCTTTTGTATAACCATAGTGTTTTTTATTAAAATAAAATTTTGACCACATCCAATGCCAATTTCTAGAGTATTCAATTTCTTTTTGATAAATAGCAGATGCTGACTTTCCACCTAAATGATTAATTTTTGCTTTTTTTAAAACATATATAGCATTATTTTCTTTTTTTTTTCTAAAACACAAATCATCATTTTCTAAGTATAAAAAAAAATTTTCATCAAAATAAATATTGTCATTAAATTTGCTTTTATTAATCAACATTGCAAAACCATCAACTGAATCCACACTTAAATAATCAAGCTTGTTATTGATTAGATTTTTACTTTTAATTTTGTAATTTGGATACTTTATGTCATCAGATATTGGTGCTAAAATAGAATAATCCCAGTTTATTACTGAAAAATCAATTAGCTCTTGTAAGGTATTACTATAAAATTTGACGTCTGGATTTATTACAAAAACATAATCTGTTTCAGATAATCTTATTCCCTTATTATTTGCTGAACCCATCCCACAATTTTCTTGAACAATAACTCTAATTTTTGAATATTTTTCCTCTAAATCTTTTTTTAATTCTTGATTATTAGAGTTTTCAATAACAATTATCTTAGAGTTTTTTGGTAAGGACTCAATGCACTCATGAATTATATGCTCACTTTTAAATGTAACGATAATAAATGTTAGGTTATTTAAGCTTAAAATCATTATTGATGTAAATTAATATATACTTACTATATCTATTATTATAAATAAAATCATGCGTAAAATTATTGTAACTGGTGGTCTTGGTTTTATTGGTAGCAATCTAATTAGATTATTAATTTATAAAAAATTTAAAGTAATAAACTTAGATAAGGTCACTTATTCCTCTAATTTTTATAATACAAGAGAGTATGCAAAAAATGCAAATTATAAATTCATTAAGTGTGATATAAATGATAAAAGTAAATTTAGTAAGATTATTTTTAAATATAAGCCTATTTGTATTTTTAATTTAGCAGCTGAAACGCATGTTGATAGGTCAATAGATAGACCAGAAAGTTTTATTAATAGTAATATCCTGGGTGTTTTTAATTTACTTGAGATTTTTAGAAAATATTCAAAAACAAATAAGAAAACTAGATTAATTCACATTTCTACAGATGAAGTCTATGGAGATATTTTGAAAGGTAGGTCTCATGAAAACTTTCCCTACAAACCTAGTTCACCTTATGCTGCTAGTAAAGCTGCTTCAGATCACTTAGTATCTTCTTATGTAAGAACGTACAAAATTCCTGCTATAATAACTAATTGCTCAAATAACTATGGCCCCAACCAACACCCTGAAAAACTTATTCCAAAATTAATTTATAACATCCTTAACAATAAAGGTCTGCCTATCTACGGTAATGGAAAAAATTCACGAGAATGGATTTATGTAAAAGATCATTGTGAAGCATTAATAAAGGTATTCCAAAAAGGTAAAATTGGTGAGTTTTATAATATTGGCTCTAATAAAAATTTGAATAACCTAGAAATTTGTGAGGCTTTAATAAAGATAGCAAAAAATACAATTACAATTGGCTCAAACGTTAAGATTAATTTTATTAAAGACAGACCTGGTCACGATATAAGGTATGCACTAGATAGTAAAAAAATATTTAAAAAATTAAGATGGAAAACATCTGTAGATTTTAAAAAAGGTCTAGAGAAAACATTTTTGTGGTACCTTCATAATGATAATTACTACAAATTTATTTCTAAAAATGATATTATTAAAAGAATTGGTAAATTATAATGATTAAAAAGGGAATTATTTTAGCAGGTGGTATGGGTACAAGAATGAGTCCCTTAACTAAAGCTGTTAATAAACAATTGCTACCTATCTACGATAAGCCATTAATCTTTTATTCTCTTTCTATTTTAATGTTATCAAAAATTAAGGAAATACTAATCATAGTAAACAAGGGACAATTAGATCAATATAAGAAATTGATTCCTAATGGCCATAATTTAGGAATTAAAATCTCCTATATTGAGCAAGATAGTCCAAGAGGTCTTCCGGATGCTTTTATTCTTGGTGAAAAGTTTATAGGTAAAGACAATGTTGCTTTAATACTTGGTGATAATTTTTTTTATGGACAAAACCTGACTAAAATGCTTTTGGGTTGCTCAAAGTTGTATGAGGGTGCTAAAATTATTCTACATAAAGTTACGAAACCAGAGTTATTTGGAGTTGCAAAGGTAAATAAATCGAAAAAAATTTTAACCATTAAAGAAAAGCCAAAAAAATTTTTTTCTGACCTTGCTATTACTGGATTATATTTTTTTGATAATAAAGTTGTAAAATATGCAAAAAAATTAAAACCATCCAAACGGGGTGAATTAGAAATAACTGATATTTTAAAAAAATATTTATCTACTAAAAAACTTAATGCAGAATTTCTTGGTAGAGGTGCTGCATGGTTAGACACTGGGTCAATTGAGGATTTTTATAAAACTTCACTATTTGTTTCTGCGGTTGAAAATAGACAAGGCTTCAAAATTGCTTGTATTGAAGAAATTGCTTTTTTAAATAAATGGATTAATAAAAAAAAGATATTAAATGCAATTAAATTTTATGGTAATTGTAATTATTCAAATTATTTAAAAAAAGTTATTTCTTAATGGTAGCGGGAAGTGGAATCGAACCACTGACCTCAGGCTTATGAGTCCTGCGCTCTAACCGACTGAGCTACCCCGCCACTTAATTATTGTTGTTTTATAATAGATTTTATTTTTAGTCTATCAAGTATTTGCCTGAATTCCTTACTCACTGTGCCTATAGTGTGCCAAGTATATATGGCTTTTCAGTGTGCCGAGATTTAAGCTAACGTATAGAGATTATGAAAAAACTTTTAGGGATTATAATTTTAAGCTTGTTGTTGAGTGGGAATGCTTATGCAAAAGAGAAAAAAATTAGCAATGGGCTATCTATCAACATTCCAGAGGGTTATCATTATTTCGAACTAACATTAAAACAAATTATAACTAGATTTCCTTCACTTGATATTAGTGATTTTCAAATGGAGGGAATTGACTTAGGAATTGGTATTGATACAAAATTAATTGTTTTATCAAATGAAAAAAAAACAATTAAATTAGTTGAAGATATTTCCTCAGTTTCAGGTCTAGCAAGATTAACTAAAGATTACTTGGAGCCTTTTTTAGGTTTAGAAGAAGATCCCAAATTTATGAAGATAATCAAACGCTATGCAAAAAAAAAATTTTCTCAAATTGATTTAGATAATTTGTCAGAAGAAGAATATGGAATGATTTTTTTTACAATTTTAAATGATAAAAAATTTCTAAAAAAAATTGATAAATATATTCGTCCATTTATTGATAAATTTAACTCTGATTATGGATTCGACAAGGCTACAACAATTGTGATTGGAGATAAAAAAATTAAATTTATGGATGAGCTAAAAAAAACATCATTAATTGATGCTAGAAATTTAGCTAAAGAAGTAATTAAAGTGATGATAAAAGAATCACCAAATGACCCAATGGTCAAAGCTTTCAAAAATTATAAATATGAAATAGAAAAAAATTCTAAGGGTAATTTATACCTTTATTCAAATCACATAGATTTTGCAAAAAATGTACCTATTTACAAAAATATACTTAAGTATTTCAAAAGACAAGATATCATATACACAACAGAAAATGACAAATTATTTGTAATGGCTTCTACATGTTATAGGAAATGTGACTTAACAGATTTTCTAGAAATTATAGGACCCACAAATATATATAGTAAATCCAAAAAAAAAATAAAAAAAGTAGTAAGTGCATCTAATGAAGTAGATCAACTTACAGATAATTTGGTAGAACAACTAAATCAACTCAATGATCTTTATAAAACTGGTGTTTTAACTAAAGAAGAGTTTAAAAAAGCTAAGAAAAAATTATTAAATTAAATAAAAAAACTTTTAATTATTACTATTTCCCCTTGTCACTATTTTATTTCGTCCAGTTGTGCATAGAGTGTGCCAAGATATATGAAGATGTTAATTAAGGGTCACAGGACACTGAACAAGAACACTGACCTCAGGCTTATGAGTCCTGCGCTCTAACCGACTGAGCTACCCCGCCACTTAATTATTGATGATTTATAATAGATATTATTTTTAGTGCAATCAAGTTTTCCCTGATTTTTTTGATGAGTGAGTCAAGAATACTTCTTACTAGGTTCCTGTGGACTAAACATTTTCAAGCTTTTTAATACGTTCAGAAAACATAAACCACGATATCTAAAAAAAATTTATCCTATTGTTAATCGAAATTAATTTTACTGTAATTTTCAAATTTTAAATTATTTTCGAAAGTTTGATGATCATTTATATTATCTTTTATATATTGATTTAATTCATCTTTGTTTAAATTTTCAGGAAATAAAGCTTCAGAACTTGTCAGAAAAATCCAAATTATTTTACCAGCTTTATAAAAATAATGTTCTGTTCTAATCATTTTTTTTGGAATCTCTAATTTATTTTTTTCTAAAAATTTTTTAATTTTAGATTTTCTTAAGTGTAAACTAAGATGTTGAACAGAACCAAAATGTGGGCCAAAAATATCTTCTTTATTTTCTAAAATTTTTATAGAAATACAGTTAATTCTTAATTCATTATTAATAGCTCCTTGGTATATTTTTTTTGCAGAATTATTACAGCCATGTGTTGATTCGGGTTTTAAAAAAATTGATTTAGCAACACTTCTAAACCGACTCTCATACTGACCAAAATTATCAAAATAAAATGTTTCTAAAATCCTAATAATCTTATTATTTTCTTTTTGAAAATAAAAATTATTCCTATAAGGAAACTCCTCAACATTACCAAAAATCTTTTCAATATAAACAGGCGATTCTGTGTCTAAAAAATAAATTTTATTATTTTGAAATTTAATTTCTTTAGTAAAGACATTGGTATTCAGTAAAAAAAAGAAGACCGTAATCCCTAAAATCTTTTTCATCATATGGACTTTGCCACCGTGTCATGTGTGTGTCAAGAAATGTTAAGAAATGGAATAAGGTACGCAGAACAGAAATTCCGACCACTGACCTCAGGCTTATAAGTCCTGCGCTCTAACCGACTGAGCTACCCCGCCACTTAATTATCATTGATTTATAATAGATTTTATTTTTTAGTCTAATCAAGTATTTGTCTAATTTCCTTGCTGACTGTACCAACTCAATAGGATCTTAATATGAAAAAATCAATTAAATTAAAACAATCTTTTATTTATTTGATGATCCAGGTAATGATATTTATTATATAAATAAATATACTATAAAACGTGAACATCACAATCTTATCTTTTCTTGTTTTTTTATTCCAATTTAATTTAAATAATACAGATGAAGAAGTTGTTAATAAAATGACTCCAATTATAATTACAAGTATTGATAAAATTATAAATATATTCATTTTTAATGACAGGATTGATTAAATTTTTTAAGTCTCCAATAATTGTATGGCCATGGTGTTAAAAATCCTACTAATAGCATAATGGGTACTACCCAGTATGTAAGTTGTGCACCACCTGTTAGATAATAGTCTGCCAAATTCATTGTAATTTCCATGCTCAACATTGAAATAAAGCTCATCCCACAAGCAGTTTTTAATGCTTTGATAATTTTAAAATTCTGCCTAATCAAAATAAAAGTTTCAAGCATAATGCTTGTTAACAAACCATTTCCAATTGCAAGAATCATTATACTAATCACAGGTAAGGAAATTTGAGTTAATTGAAAAAATAATATTGTTCCAAAATCTCCAATTGAACAACCAATAACACACCACATAGTATTTTTGGCACTTTTGAACCAAGTGTGTTTACAATGCCAATTAAAATTTTTAGATTTATCATTCATTGGTTATTATTTACTTATTGCAATTTGTTTATTATATATTTTATCTTCCCAATGATTTTTTATATACGAAAGAATAGAATCTATTTGATTATCATTTAATTTATCACCAAAGCCTATCATTTTTCCTTTGTAATTTTTTATCAAGTTAACAAACCCAAGTTTAATTATGTTGTGTAGTTGCTTGTCAGAATGATGCCACGAATGACCTGTTCCATTTAATGGTGGAGATGGATTGCTTCCCTCACTATCTTTATTTTTCCATTTTTTGGCTCCTGACAAATTAATCATATGACAACTCGCACAATACTGCTTATATAATAACTTACCTCTTACTATCATAATTTTTGAATCTCTTGTAATTGGTTAATGTTTACTTGCTTCTATTACTTAATATTAAAAGAGAAAAAAATGATTACTATTCGTATAAACGAAAATTTCATTCTAAAAAATAAATTTCTATTTAATGAATGCCGAATAAGTTGCTAGAAGACAAATTGAAATAATGATCAAACTTGAGAAAATTATTTTTTGCTTGATACCACTTCTTTCCTCTATTCTTACTCTGTTAAGTAATTTATTAATATCAACTTTTGTTTTTCTATCTATATTTTGAAATTGAAATGTTTTTTTTTTATACTCATTTTCATAAGTAGGCTTACCGTTATGAAAGTAATTTTTTTGCATATATTATTTAAACCATCTATTATTTACGCAATCAACTAAAAATTATAAAAACTTAACTTGCTTATCCTTTAGTGAATTGATTTCTACTATTACTGGGTATTTTATTTTGGCAACTTCTATATATAGATTCATTTTTACTAACTCTTCATTTGAGTAAATTGACTTTACATATCCAAAAGAAAGGTTTTTTTTGTAATTAAACGAGTAATTTCCAGATGTCGTTTTACCAATAATTTGATTATTCAAATAAATTGGCTCTTCATGTAATAATAGTGGATGACCTGGGCTGCTATTCTTTAATGAAAGCATAATAAATCTTCTTTCCTTTTTTTTATCTTTAATCTTTAATAAATTTTTTTTTCCAATAAAATTATTTTCTTTTTTATAACTAATAATAAAGTTCAATCCTGCTTCATATTGGTTTTCTTCAGGAGATATATCGTGTCCCCAATGTAAAAAACCACTTTCCATTCTCATTGTATCCATTGCATGTGATCCACAATGAGACATATCATGATTTTTTCCCTCCATTACAATGGATTGATAAACTTCTTTTGCATCATTATTGTTAGCATAAATTTCAAAACCTAATTCTCCAACATATGATAATCTTTGAGCCCAAACTTTTTTAGAAAAAATTTTAACAAATTTTCCTGTGCCAAATTTAAATGCTTCATTTGAAAAATCATCAGTTGAAATTTTGGAAATTAAATTTCTACTTTTTGGTCCAAAAATTCCTAAACAAACAAGATCATCTGTTATATCTTTAAATTCTAAATCAGACGATAAGTGTTTTGCAATATGGGCTTTATGGTGCGTTCTAGTTGCAGCTGAACCTATTATTCTAAAATTATTTTTTTCAACACATATAACTGTTAGATCGGTTTCTATACCTCCTGCCTCATTAAGCATTTGAGTGTAAGTTGATTTTCCTATTTCATTTTTAATATTAGCTGTACATATTCTTTGTAATTCGCTGTGTGCTAGCTCACCTTTTAATTCATATTTTGAAAAGGGAGATAGTTCATACAATCCAACGTTATTAACTGTATTTTTTGTTTCAAATTCAACTGATGGATACCAATTTTGATAATCAAAACTGTATTTATATTCTGGCTTTTCATTATTTAAAGCATACCACATTGGTCTTTCATATTCCCCAGACACACCAAAACATGCACCCACTTTTTTCAGTTCATCATGATAGGGTAATAATCTTTGATTTCTTGATGTGTTATGTTGTTTATAAGGCCAATGCATCCCATACAAATCTCCAAGGGTTTCAGTAACTCTTTCCATAATAAATTTTTTGGATGAATGAAATTTTTGAAATCTTTTTATATCTAATGAAAATAAATCTTCATTCATATAACCATTAATTATCCACTCTGCAGTAACTCTACCTGCTCCACCTGAACTTGCTATACCAATGCTATTAAAACCACAGCAAGAAAAAAGATTATTAACTTCTGCAGTTTCTCCTAAAAGATATTGAGTATCTGGTGTAAACGACTCTGGACCTGAGAAAAATTTCCTTATTCCTGCAGTTTCCAACAATGGCAATCTTTGAAATGATTTTTCTAAGTAAGGTTCAAAATGATCAAAATCATCTGGAAACTCACCAAATGAAAAATTATCTGGAACAATTCCTTTTTCCATAAAAGCTGGTTTTGCATTTGGTTCAAAAATACCAACGAGCATTTTACCAGCGTCTTCTTTTAAATAAAGACAGGCATTATAATCTCTTAAAACTGGTAAGTTTTTTGGTAATTTATCTAATGGTTCAGTAATTATATAAAAGTGTTCATTAGGATACAAAGGAATACTTACACCAATATCTTCTCCTATTTGTCTAGACCACATCCCGGTTGCAATAACAACATATTCACAATCAATCTTTCCAAATTTAGTTTGAACGCCAATGATTTTTTTATCTTTAATTAATATTTTTTCTACTGGAGTTTTTTCAAATATTTGAGCTCCTTCCATTTTAGCAGCTTTGGCTAAAACATTTGTTACACCCACTGGATCTACTTGACCATCTTCAGGCATATAAACACCCCCCAAAATATCTTGATCATTTATTATTGGGTAAAGTTCTTTAATTCTTTCTTTGCTGACTGTTTCTACATTAACATCAAATAATTGTGCAGCTGTAGCCTGTCTCAACAATTCTTGTAATCTTTCTTCTGAACTTGCAATTGTAATTGCACCATTCTGCTTTAGTCCTGTTGATAGTCCAGTTTTTTTTTCTAACTCTTTATATAAATTTAATGAATATTTTCTAAGTTTTGTAATAGTTGATGATGCTCCTAATTGACCAACAAGACCTGCTGCATGCCAAGTTGTCCCTGATGTAAGCTGATCTCTTTCTAATAATATAGTGTCTTTCCACCCATACTTTGCGAGATGATAGGCAACAGAACAACCAGCAATCCCCCCTCCAATCACAACAACTTTTGCGTTGGTTGGAAGTTTTTTGTTCATTTTTTCTTAGCTTGTTACTGCTTTTTCTGGAGAAACAAATTCATGTCCAAAAACATCCGCAACCGCTTTGTAAGTTACCATACCTTTGTGAACATTTAATCCTGCTAAGAAGTTTTTATCTTCACTTAGAGCTTTTTCATAACCTTTATTTGCAAGCTTAACTAAATAAGGAAGTGTTGCTGTATTTAATGCAATAGTTGAAGTTCTAGGAACTCCACCTGGCATGTTTGCTACACAGTAATGTACAACATCATCAACAATATAAGTTGGATCACCATGAGTTGTAGGTTTACTTGTTTCAACACATCCACCTTGATCAATTGCAACATCAACTATCACAGATCCTCTTTTCATTAATTTTAACATTGGTTTAGTAACTAACTTTGGAGCCTCTGCTCCAGGTATTAAAACACCTCCAATTAAAAGATCTGCTTCTGCTATTAATTTATTTAAATCAATTTTATCACTTTGTTCAGGAATAATTTTATCACCAAACATTTGAACTAATTGTTTTAATCTTGCCTCTGATTTATCAACTATATGTACTTTAGCTCCCATTCCAGTTGCGATAACTGCCGCATTTTCTCCAACAACACCACCACCTAAAATAACTACCGTTCCTCCTTCAACTCCAGGAGCACCTCCTAATAAAAGACCTCTACCTTTTTGATTTTTTTCTAAACAATGTGCGCCAGCTTGAACAGACATACGTCCAGCAACTGCACTCATAGGTGCTAAAAGTGGCAATCTACCATTGTCATCAGTTACTGTTTCATAGGCAATACAAACACCTTTAGATTTAATCAAACCTTCAGTTAATTCTTTTGCAGCTGCTAAATGTAGATAAGTGTAAACAATCTGATTTTCTCTAATCATCTTCACTTCACCTGACTGAGGTTCTTTTACTTTAACAATTATATTCGCATCATTGAAAATATCTTCTGCTTTATCAACAATTTTTGCACCAATGCTAGTGTACTGTTCATTCTCAAAACCAGCTTCAAAACCACCATTATTTTCAACTAAAACTTCATGACCTTCTGATATTAAAGTTTTAACACTGTCAGGGGTTAATCCAATACGATGCTCTTGTGGTTTGATTTCTTTAGGTACACCTATTTTCATAGTTAACTCAGCTTTCTTTAATTGATTAATTTATTCTAGTTCTTTTGATTTTTTTGATAGTTAGTAATACCAGTTCTTAACTTGTCAATAATTTCATCAATATGTTTTTCTTCACAAATGAATTGTGGAGCTATAATTAAACAATCCCCAGTTGCTTTAAAGTTAACACCAGCCTCATAACAGGCTTTAAAACACTCTAATCCAGCTTTACCAGGTTTGGTGTTTAACTTCATGTCAATTCCACCCATCATTCCATAACCTCTAATATTGTCTACAGACTCTAAATCTTGTAATGAGAATAAACCTTTTTGGAAGTAAGGAGCTAAATTTTTTGCTCTGTTAAAAATATCATCTTTTTCAAAAATATCTTGTACCGCTAAAGCAGCAGCAACTGCTACTGGAATTCCTGAATAAGTGTAACCATGAAATAGTTCAACAGCACCTTTTGGAGAGGCATCCATTACCGCATCATAAATAAAATCATTACATGCAACAACACCCATTGGTACTACTCCATTGGTTGTGGCTTTTGCCATTGTCATAATATCTGGTATTACTCCAAATTCGTCAGCACCAAATTTAGAACCTGTTCTACCCCAGCCAGTTATTACTTCATCAAAAATTAAAAGAATTCCATGTTTATCACAGATCTCTCTAAGTTTTTGTAGATATCCTTTTGGTGGAACTAATGTTCCAGTGGATCCAGCAATTGGCTCCACAATACAAGCAGCAATATTTTCTCCACCAAAATTTGCACAAATTGATTCCAAATCATTGGCTAAATAATCTCCAGTTTCTGGTTGACCACTTACAAATTTGTGTTCAGGTAAATGAGTGTGTCTAATATGTTGCACACCTGGCATTAGAACACTTGCAAATGCCTTAACATTATTAACCATACCACCAACTGATATGCATCCAATATTCATGCCATGATAACCACGTTCACGTCCAACAAATCTATATCTTTCCGCATGACCTTTTGCTCTATGGTAAGCAATGGCTATCTTAAGTGCAGTTTCTACAGCTGTAGATCCACAAATTGTATAAAACATTTTGTTTAAATCACCTGGAGTATGTTTTGCAATTCTTGTTGCTAATTCAAACGAACCGCCAAATCCTTGTTGAAAAGGCTGAGCATAATCTAAAGTTTCTAATTGTTTTGTAACGGCTTCTGTAATTTCTCTTCTCCCATGTCCAAGTGGATTACAAAATAAACCTGAGCTCGCATCTATTTGGGTTTTCCCATGATGGGTTGTTAGATAAACTCCTTTTGCTGCAGTAATTAATCTTGGATTTTCCTTAAAATCTTTATTAGATGTAAAAGGCATCCAATGTTCGTTTAATGAATTCGGTACTGCAGTTCTATTTTCTGAGCTCATATTTTTTTCTCTCTTTAAGTAAATAATTTTAAAGGAAAACTTTTAGACTAAATTGATCGGTTTTCTACAATTATTTTCTTCCTTAAACATACATTTTACTGTGACTATAAATACTACAACCTCAGAGTGTACAACTTTTTTTTGTTTTACATATCTCTTAAATTGGATTTTAATGTCGCTAATTTAATTAAATTAACAATAGAAGGATAATAATGAAAAAAATAGTAAGTTTTATTCTTGGAAGTATCCTTGCTCTTAACTTATCTGTGTCAGTTGCTAATGCTGCTGCCAAAGAAGTTAGAATTGCATTCTTTTTAGAATGGGCAAGTCCAAACCAAGAAGATAAAGTAAAAGGTACATTCGCAAAAGCTTTTGGTGTTCCTGTTAAATGGACAAACTTTGCAACCGGTGGTGAAATGACTGAAGCTATGATGTCGGGAGATATTGATATCTCTTACTCACAAGGTCTTACTCCATTTGTAAATGCTGCAAACAGTAAAAAACCAATCACATTAGTTGACGTTTCAATTCTTTATGGAATGAAAGGTACAACTTGTGTTGTTGCTAACTCTGCAGGAATTACAAAAGCAAACGCTTCTTCACTTGAAGGTCAAAAAGTTGCAGTTGCTTTAGGAACTATGGCTGATTACGTATTCAGGGAAACTATGAAAGTTGTTGGAGCTGATGCTTCTAAAATGACTATCGTTGACATGGTACCTGAAGATTCAGCAGTTGCTTTAGCTAACGGTGACGTTGTTATGTCATGTTTGTTTGGTAAAAAATCAATTGCTACAGCTCTTAAATCGGGTAAATTAATGTTATCTGTTAAAGAGGCTTCTGATAATGGTATCGCTGGTATCGATATTACTTCAGTGACTAATAAATTTATGAAAGAAAACCCAGGTATGGTTAGAACTTTCTTAGAAATTACTCACGAAGCTAATGCTAGATATAAAGCTGGTAAATCAGACATGGGTGTTATCTCTAAAGATGCAACTATGGATGTTAAATCTACATCAGATCAAATGGCTAGCTTTGGCTTCCCATCTGTAGATGAACAAATGAACAACTAC
>Ga0307986_10001752_pt1 | contig 15742 bp, 17 predicted proteins | sample EllFjometageno82_FD_203170 | JGI IMG/M metagenome (GOLD analysis project Ga0307986, IMG submission 203170) | Marine microbial communities from Ellis Fjord, Antarctic Ocean - #82 | ecosystem: Environmental > Aquatic > Marine > Unclassified | place: Southern Ocean | collected 2014-10-09
CGGGAGATCTATTATGCGTACTTTAGAAAATATTAAAGATCCAAATAGCAGTGATGGTAATGATAAAGTCGCAACTCTACCGAAAAGTTCAACAGGTAGTTATGGACAGGTAGAAGATTCAATTGAAGAAAAGATTGAAAAAATTAATTAATCCATTACTTATAGCTTCCTAATGTCAAATTATGTATTTTACGATTTTGAAACAAGTTCATCTAATAAATCTTGGGGTCAGATAATTCAGGTTGGAGCTATTTTAACTAATGATAATTTAGAAGAGTTAGATCGCTACGAAGCAAGATGTAGACTTAGCCCAAGTATTATTCCAGAGGCCATGGCTCTCATCGTAAATAAATCTTCACCAAAAATGTTAAAAAGTGCAAATCTTTCCCACTATGAAATGATTAGACAGCTTGTTGAAACATTAAAGCGTTGGGGTAAGGCTACATTTATAGGTTTTAACAGTATAGATTTTGACGAGGAGTTCTTAAGAACTACTCTATTTCAAACATTAGAATATCCATACTTAACGAGCACAAGTGGAAATAACAGAGGTGATCTACTGAACTTAGCAAGAGCTGCTAATCTCTATTATCCAAATACTCTTAAAAATTCTATAAGTGCAAAAGGAAATGCAGTTTATAAATTAGATCAAATGGCTCCTCTTAATGGTATCGAACACGGAGACGCCCACAGTGCTATAGGTGATGTAATTGCAACATTAGGAGTTGCAAAAATTATTTCAAAAAAAGCCCCAAGTGTTTGGAAAGCAAGTCAACTAACAACTAATAAAGATTCAACTTTAGAAGTTATAAAAAAAGAACTTTATTTTTGTACAAATGAATATTTTTATGGAAAAAGTCGACCTTATATTCAGGCTTTTGTTTGCCAGCATCCTAAATACCAGTGGCCAAAATGTTTTGACTTAAAACATGACCCTAGTATTTATTTAGACTTGCCTGCAGAAGCTTTAAAAGTTGCAATGGGCAAAAATCCTAAATTTCTAAGAACAGTTAGACATAATAAACACCCAATTATTATGAATCCTTCATACGGAAATGAATTTGAGGAATATAAAATGATAGGAGCGGAAAAATTAGCTGCTAGAGCTAAACTTATAAAAGATCACAATCAATTTGCAGAAAAAATAAGCTTAATTTTACAAGATGAAGCTGAAGAAAAAGAGCAAACTAGATCACAAGAAGATATCTATGAAGAGGAAAGTATTTATACTAAATTCACTAGTGCAGAAGATAATAGAATTATGCCAGAATTTCATAAAGCCGAATGGGATAAAAAACTTTCAGTTCTGGAAAAGTTGAAAGATGAAAGACTACACTATTTTGGTAGACGTTTGATTTATGAGGAAAAACCCGAAATACTTCCTAAGGAGGAATACAATCAAATTCACAGAACAATCGCTAAAAGACTTCTAAGTACCAGTACTGAAAAGTGGAATACAATTCCAAGAACATATTCAGAGATTGACACTTTAAGAGAAAAGTTTGAACGAGAAGGTCAACCAGAAAAGCTAACTATACTTGATGATATTAATACATACGTTGAGGAAAAAGAAAAATTTTACAACGCTGTCTAGTTGACTTTAATTAAAAAACACTTATTTATAAATTAATGCCTACAAAAAAAATTACAGATGAAAGTTTTGAAACAGATGTTGTTAAAGCATCAATACCAACAGTTGTTGACTTTTGGGCTGAATGGTGTGGGCCTTGTAAACAAATTGGTCCAGTATTAGAAGAAATTTCAGATGAAATGAAAGATCAAGTAGTTATAGCCAAACACAATATTGATGAAGAACCAAATTCTCCAACCAAATATGGTATACGCGGAATTCCTACAATGCTGTTATTTAAAGATGGCCAATTAAAAGCAACTAAAGTTGGTGCTACCACAAAATCAAATATTGTTTCCTGGATAAAAGAAAATATTTAATTCTTACTTAAAACTTCTCCAACTAAAAACAAACTACCAAAAATTACGATAGTTTTACTTTCCTTCGAAGATATTTGCTTTAAAGCATTTTGAATATTATTAGCAGAAATAGTTTGCATATATTTTTTTCCAATATTTTTTAATTCATCAGCGTTTAATGCGTTAGGTTCATTTGGGATACGTACAGTGATTAATTTTTTGAATATTTTATTAAATGACTTAATAAATTGACGAGGTAATTTATTTTTTTGCATTCCCCAAATACCATATACAGGTCCTTTTAAAGTTTTAAGATAGTTATATAAATTTTTAGCACTTTCCACAGAGTGGCAACCATCAATTAATAAACTCTCATTTAAATTTAATAATTTTTTAAATCTTCCTGTTGTTAGATACTGAACTCTTCCTTCAAACATAATTTTAGGAATTGTTTTAACAATAGTTTTTTTTGATACACCAAAATCTAACGCTACTCTAATAGCCAAAGCTAAATTGTTTATCAACCCTATTGAATGAATAGTTTTAGACTTGATGGGAATATTATTCTTTGAATCTTTGTAAATATAATATTTTTTAACTTTCTTGACTTGAAAACTTGAGGCATAAATTTTTTTACTCTTGTTATTTTTCAAAATATTTTTGATAAATCTTAAAGTTTTTGGGTGTTGTTTTCCTATATAAATAGTCGTGTTTTGCGAGAGTGAATCTAATTTTTGTCTACAAATTTCTTTTAAAGTCTTTGGTTTTACCCAATCTTGGTGTTGAAAGTTGATATTGGTAACAATTTGAGCTTTAGGTTCGGTCCATAAATTTGTACTGTCTCTTTTAAATAAAAGCCCAGCCTCAATTAAATGATAGTCAATAGTTTTTTGATTTTTAGCAGCTAAGATATAAACGCAAGTTAATAACTCAAATAAAGTTAGTTTTAAACCTGTGGACTCTACAACTTTAGTATATCGCTTTATTTCTTTGAGAGAGATGTGTCTGCCCTTTAGCCAAAATCTATGTCTTACGTCATAAAGATGAGGACTGGTAAATGTAGTTATATTTTTTTTATTTGCCTCTAAAAAAAATTTTAAAGATGTTAAAGTACTCATTTTTCCGTCACTACCTAGGATATTAATGGGGTTTGTTAATTTTAAATGTGGAAAATCGAGTGATGCTAGAACTTTTTGGATACGCTCAAGATCTAAATTAATTCTTCGGCTATAACGCTTTTGAAGATTTTTGTAGAGATGTTTCGAGAGTGATAACATTTGATGCGTCAGTATTAGCTTGAGTTTCGGCCTTTTTCAATAAAACACTTAGCAAAGTACCAATTGTATCTCTTAAATATTGTCGATCAACCACAAGGTCTATTCCTCCATGGTCTTTTACATATTCTGCAGTTTGAAATTCTTCAGGGAGTGTTTCACGTACAGTATCTTGAATAACTCTTCTTCCAGCAAATCCAATTGTAGCTTTAGGTTCTGCAATTAAAATATCACCTAGCATTGCCCAAGATGCTGTAACGCCGCCAGTTGTTGGGTTAGTTAAAACTACGATGTAAGGTAAATTATGTTTTTTTAATTCATTCACAGCAAGAACTGTTCTGCTCATTTGCATCAAAGCAATGGAGCTTTCCATCATTCTTTGGCCGCCTGAGCAAGAAAAAAATATGAAGGGATTTTTATTATCAATTGCATGTTGTACTCCATGAATAAAGGCCTCACCACTTGCAGCACCAAACGATCCACCAATAAATCTAAAATCTTGTGCTCCAACTGTTATTTGAATATTCTTCACTTTCCCGGTCGCAATTGCAACAGCGTCATTTTGTTTTGTAATTTTTCTAGCTGATTTTAATCTATCAACATATTTTTTATTATCTACAAATTTTAAAGGGTCATCTTTTGGCATTGGTGTTTGAAGAATTTTAAATTTTTTTTCATCAAAAAAAATTTGGAACCTCTCGTCACAACTTAATTTATGATGAGAACCACATTTAGGACAACAATTTAAATTATTTTGTAAATCTTCCTTGTAAATTAAATTTTTACACTCACATGTTGTCCATAAACCATGCTCAGAATCGCTAGTCTTTTTTTTAAATAAAGAGGCAATTTTTGGTTTTATAAATTTTGTAATCCAGTTCAAACTATTTTCCTTTTTAAATTATGAACAATCTTACTTAAGTTTGTGACAGGATTTTGTCGTAATTTCAAGGATCTTGTAATTTCTTTGCAAAGTTGGCTACCTACAACTAATCCATCTGCATTTTTAAGGGATGCTATAGTTCTTGTTGTTATTCCAAAACCAATAACAAGATTTTTTTTTGGACTAATTCTTTTAATTTTCTTGTAATTTTCTAGGATTTTTTCTGGAGAAACCTTTAGTTTTCCACCTGTAGTTGACAGCATACTTATATAATAGACCATATCATGTGAGTCTTTAATAATTTTTTTTATTCTTTCTTTAGTGGTTGTAGGAGAAATAAGTTGAATAAAGTTTATTGAGTATTTTTTACATTGCTTAGCAAAAAATTTATTTTCTGGATAAGGTAAATCAACAATAATTAGTCCATCAACACCAACTTTTTTACACTGCCTAAGAAAAGATAACTGTCCATATTGTAGGATTATATTGAAGTAGCCCATTAAAATTAAAGGCTTAGCATATTTACTTCTTTTAAAATCTTTAACAATTTTAAAGATATCTTTTAACTTAATGCCATTTTTTAACGCACGGTGTGAACTTTCTTGAATCTGAGCACCATCAGCTACAGGTGTATTATGAGGGAAACCTAATTCAATAATATCTACATATTGAGCTATAGTTTTAATAATTTCTAATGACTTATTTTTACTGTTATCGCCAGCAACCGTATAAGTTAATAATGCAGGTCTTTTTTCTTTCTTACATTTTTCAAAAGCATTAAAAATTTTTGAATTCATCTTTTATAACTTCCTAATCTCTTTTGTATAATAAATTTATCTTTTAAGGAGTCTCCACAACTATTTACAATAATCACCGTTGAAGATTTTAATTTAGGAGCAATTTTAATAGCTTCGGCAAAGGCATGTGCTGGCTCTAAAGATGGAGAAATATCTTCTAGTTGAGTTACTATTTGAAAAGCTGCTAAAGCTTCCTCGTCGGTTACAGAAGTATATCTCGCTCTTTTTACATCTTTTAGAAAACAATGAAGGGGTGAAATACCAGGGTAATCTAATCCGGCTGAAATAGACTCCGTTTTGCTAATCTGACCTTCTTTATTTTGCATCACATATTGTTTGGCACCATGCAAAATTCCAATTTTTGCATTATTAGATAATGGGGCAGCATGATGTTTGCTATTTTTTGGTCCACCTGCCTCTACTCCAATGAATTCAACTTGTTTAGGATTGTAATCCATAAATTCATTCCAAAAACCCATGGCAGAGCTTCCTCCACCAACACAATTAATTAATTTTACTTTTTGAGGAATCTTTCCAAATACATTTTTTATTTGGATGATTAGTTCTTTAGAAATTTGAGCTGTACTCCAAGCACAAATTTTTACAAAGATATTAGGACCAACAGTTGAGCCTACACACATATGCGTAGTTTCACAGTTTGCAACCCAATAACGCATGCACTCGCTAACAGCCTCAACCAATGTTTGGCTACCCGAATAGACAGATATAATTTCAGCACCATTACTTTTCATAGCATCCACGTTTGGTTTTTGACGTTTCATATCTTTGGCACCCATGAAAATTTTACACTTCAAGCCAAATTTTTTAGCTGCCATACTAAGCATTTTTCCTGCATACCCAGCACCCGTATCACCAACTATGTATTTTTTACCAGCTCTTTTTGCAATAAGGCAATGCACAGTTGCGTTATATATCTTGTGAGCTCCTCCATTAGCTTCCGAGACTACTTTGGCCCAAACTTGAGCGCCACCTAAATGTCTAGTTAAATTTTGTAGTTTAATAAAAGGAGTAGGAGCACCTATATAATTATCAAAATAATAATCTTTTTCTTTTATAAAATTTTTATTATGACGCAGTTTTTGAAAAAGTTTAGTTAAGTCTTCAATAGGTTTTTTTAAAGTTTCAGGCACATAGGAACCACCAAACTTTTTAGCATATATTCCATCTCTATCATGTTGGTCTATCAAAGGAATATTTTTTTTAATTTTAATCATTAATTTGCTTTATTTTTTTTAAAAATTTTTTGATTTTATCTGAATCTTTTACTTTATCTGTTTCTAAAGCTCCAGAAACATCAACAATATCTGTTATTTCTTTTAAATTTTCAAGCATGTCAATATTGATATTTCCTGCTAGCATTCTACAAATAGAAGAAGGGACTTGTTTAATCCAATTATAGTTCCAACTTAAAGATTGATGCAATCCAGAGCTATCGAACAGAATAATATCTGCTACTCTTTTATAGATTTTGTATTTTAAAATATCTTGTTCCTGTTTAATTTGAAGAGATATAATTATTTTTTTTTTATAATTATCTTTAATCTCTTTAATTTGTTCACTCGAATAATCTCCATAAATTTGAAAGTAATCTAAATTAAGATTAGAAAAAATTTTAAATTCTTCTCTAGAAGGATTAACTAGGACACCAACATAAAAGGTATTTTTTTTATTTATCTGAGTTAGTTGTTCAGCGGTTTGATAGTTAATAAATCTATGACTTTTTTTGTAATTTAAAATGAAGCCACAGAAATTTGCACCATATGTAACACAAGTCTTAACATGTACAGCAGTCGATAAACCACAAATTTTTGATTGCATTATTTGGCCGAGTCAATAATTTTTTTTATATTGTCTAAAGGATCACCTTCGTAAATAGGTCTACCGATTACAGCAAAACATTTTTCATCAGCAATAGCATTAAACTCTTTGTAGTTTAAAGTTCTTTTTTGATCCTGTGTATTTTGATTTTCCCTGATACCAGGGCAGAAAATTTTCATATCTTTTGATATTTCACGTGCAAGGCTAATATCCTGTGCCGATGCAATTATACCCGATAGTTTTGCTTTGTTAGCAAGTTGAATTAATATTTTTACCTGATCTTTTACATCGTGAGTAATTCCAATTTGTTCTAAGTTACTTTTATTCCAAGACGTTAAAACACTTACAGCTAACAATTCAAGATTAGTATCAATTGCTGCTTTTTTTGCTGCTTCCAACATTTCCAAAGAACCTAAAGAGTGGATGGTAAAATATCGAATAGACTTAATGCTAGATATAACTTTTATAGTCTTTGCTACTTGATTAGGAATATCAAATATTTTGGTGTCCAAAAAAATAGGTAATTTAAATTTATCAAATTCCTTAATACCATCTAAACCAATCGCACTGTAAAGTTCTAGTCCTATTTTAATACCAGCTAAATAGTTTTTAGTTTTATCTGTTATATCTAAAGCTTTATCCAAAGAGTCAAAATCTAATGCTAAGAATATATTTTTTTTCATTCTGAATTTTTTTTATTTATTTCTTGTTTTAAATATTTTGACATTTTAAATGAAATTTTTTTCTTATCAGGTACAAAAATAATCTCGCCTGTTTTTGGGTTTCTAGCATTATATCTAGCTTTGATTTCTTTTAATGAAAATCTTCCAAAATTTCTTAGTTCGACTGGTTTACCTTCAATTAAACTTTTTGAAATACTATTAAGCATATTATTAAAGATAGCTTCAATTTGGGAACGTTTTAAGGCAGGGTTTTTTTGGTGTAGTTCTTTAATAATTTCTGACTTTACCAAGAATTATTCTTCTTCTTTTTTTGTTTTTTTTGTTTTTTTTCCTAAAGCTTTCTGAAAAATCCCAGCAAGCGTTGCCCCAGATTTGGCAGCGTTTACGCCAAATTTAGCAACTAAACCTTTTTCTTCATAAACCTGGGCTGCTTTTACACTTAACACAACTTCTCTTTTAGTAAGGTCTAAATCTGTAATCATTGCATCCAAAGCGTTTCCTGCTACAAAAATTTCTGGTCTTGCATCAGATGACTCTTTTGCCAATTGATTTTTTTTGATCATAACAATAATCTTTTTATCAGTGTCGACCGAAACTTTAACTCCAGTTTTTAAAACCTCATGAACTCTTGTAGTTATAATTGAACCTTCTTTTTTCTTATTTTCTTTAAACCAATCAAACGGATCTTTATCAAGAGCTCTTAATGAAAATCTAAGCTTGTCTTCTTTAAGCTCCAGGATTTTAACTTTTATTTTTTGTCCTTTTTTAAATTTTTTTAAATCTTGATTTTCTTCGCTGTACGAGAGTTCTCTATAATGTAACATCCCTGTTAAACCATTAGATAAGTCTGCAAATATAGCTTTATCTGTAATGTTATTAATTGTTACTTCAGTAATTGATCCTACTTGATCCTGAACTTCTTTCCACGGGTTAGGCAATGTTTCTTTAAGTGATAATGAAATTCTTTTTGCGTCACTATCTATTGAAACTATTTTAACATTAACATCCTGAGAGGCCGATAAAACTTTAGAGGGTTGAAGGTTTTTGTTTGTCCAAGAAAGTTCAGAGCTATGTATTAAGCCTTCAATTCCATCTTCGAGTCTAACAAAAGCACCGTAATCCATTAGTTTAGTTACTGTTCCAGTATAAATAGACCCAATTTTATATTTTTTCTCCAAATTATCATATGGGTCTACTGTTAGCGCTTTAACAGATGCCGATACTCGATTGGTTTCCTTATCTATTTTTGTAATTTTAACTTTCATTGTTTGTCCAATAGTAACTAGATCTGATGGTTTTTTTACTCGGCCATGAGACAAATCTGATACGTGAAGCAACGCATCAATACCTTTTATGTCTAAAAAGATACCCCAGTCAGTTGTTGCTTTAACTTTAGCATCATCAATTATATCTCCTTCTGCTAAATTTTTTAGAGCTTCTTTAGCTTCACTGTCTTTACTTTTTTCTAAAACAGCTCTACGACTTGTACAAACATTACCTCTAACTTTATCAATTCTCGTTGCAATAACTTTAAGCGGCACATTCATTAAGTGGTCAAATTTTTTAAGAGGCCTCACGTCAATTTGTGAAGCTGGCATAAAAGTAGGAAGACCATCGCAAGTTGCTATGAACCCACCCTTAATTCTTCCTGTTATATAAGCAGTAATTTCTTCACCTGTTTCGAAAACTTTTTCCATTCGATTCCAAGCATTCATTCGTCTTGCTTTCTCTCTTGAAATAACAAGCTCTCCTTTTGCACTTTCAATTCGTTCTAGGTAAATTTCTATTTTTGAACCAATTTCTAATTTTGAAAGCTCATCATCGTTTTTAAATTCTTCAATTGGAATCATACCTTCCATTTTCGCTTTACAATCTACTACGATAAAATTTTTATTGATTTCCGTTACTGTCGCTTTGATGATTTCGTTTTCTTTAAGCTTACGATCTTTAAAGTCGTCATTAAGTAGGCTCTCAAACTCTTTTTGAGAGCTGGATAATTCCTGGTTAAAAGTTTCAACTGCCATATTTATCTTTAATTTTTATTTCAATTTCTGTCGACATTTTTTTTAGCATACTCTTGATATTTTTTAATTTATCAGTGTGCACAATTACCGCATTTTTTGCTTGAATCAAAGGAGAATTTTTACGATTTTTATCTAAATTATCACGGATACGCATAGCTTTTTTAACTTCATCAAGTTTAATATTCTTGTCATTTTTTCTAAGTTCTTTAAATCTTCTCCTTGCTGCGACATTCAAATTACATTTAAAGAAAAATTTAATATCAGCATTCGGCAAAATAACAGTGCCAATATCCCTTCCTTCGATACAAACTTTATTGTATTTTTTAGCAAATCTTTTTTGAAATATTTTTAAAATTTCTCTAATTTTTTGTTCTTTAGCAATAATAGCTGTATGTGCAGATATCTCAGGTGAATGTAAACTTTTATTATCCAATTTTTTTAAACTTAAGTTTTTAAAACATTTTTTAAGATAAGAAATTCTATTTTTAGGTTTATGTTTCAAGAGTTGATAGCTTGCATATCTATAAAGTAATCCCGATGATAAAAATTTTAATCCGTATTTTTTAGAAATTCTTTTTGATCCAGTTGTTTTGCCGCTAGCTGCAGTTCCATCGGCAGCAATAACTAATTTATATTGTTTTTTTAATTTCAAATTTTGCTCCAAGTAATTTTATAGTTTCTAAAAAAGAAGGTGAAGATGTTCTAACTGTTTCAAAGTTTTTAATTTCTGATTTAACACCAGTGACTAAAGATAAAATCACTGTACTCATACAAATACGGTGGTCTCCCAAGTTAGGGACTTTAATAGTTGTCTTTATATTTTTTAATTTTGAAACGCCAAATATTTTCATTTCGTTTTTGCTAGATTTACATTTTATACCTGTCTGAATTAATATTTTTTTCATTTCTTCTATTCTGTTACTTTCTTTATTAGCTAAATCTTTAATCCCCTTAAAAACAGATATTCCTTCAGTCAAAGCTGCAATAATAAAAAGAATTGGATACTCGTCTGTTGCTGAAACATAATAATCTGGACTTGCTTTAATTGCTTTTAACTTACTACTTCGTATATGGATATTTCCTACAAATTCATGATTAATCTTTTTTATATTTTTAAACTTTATTTTTGCGCCATGCTTTTTAAGAAGGTTATAAAAACCAATTCGTCTTGGGTTTAAACCCACATGTTTAATTTCTAAGCTAGCGTTTGGCGTAAGTAACGTTAACGCTGTAAAAAAAGCTGCTGAACTTGGATCTCCTCCAACATTAATTTTCAAAGGACTAAGGTATTTTTTGCCATAAACTTTAATGTGGTTCTGTCTTTTATTATTTTTTTTAATTTTTATAATATTAAAACTTTGTAAAAGCATGTTCTCAGTATGATTTCTACTTTGATTCTCTTCTATAATGTTTGTTACTCCGTTGGCGTTTAGACCAGCTAGCATCGCCGCACTTTTTAGCTGAGCGGATACACCTGCTTTATATTCAATGCCAATGGGCATTTTTGAAGATACTAACGTTAAAGGAAAAGTAGTCTTATTTTTTGGTAAAAAGGTTGTGCCAAATTCATTCATAATAGTAATAAGTTTTTGCATATTTCTTTTATTTAGTGAGTGATCACCCTTAATTTTAACATGAATATCAGGATTGGTAGACAACAAGCCTACAAGTAATCTTGCTGTAGTACCAGAATTGCCACAATCTAGAACTGCATTTTTTTTTGCATAAAAAGACCCTAAGCCATTTCCGTAAACGCGATATTGTTTAGTCTTTATTTTATCAATTTTTACGCCTAATTTTTTCAAACAATTAATGCAAGAAAAAATATCATCTGATTCTAAAACGTTTTTAATTTCAGAAATACTATGACTAACAGCTCCGATTAAAAAAGAACGAATAGAAATAGATTTATCAGAATCAACACTAATCCTTTTATTGTAAGACTTAATTTTACTAGAAATGTTGAGTGAAAAACTTTTATTTATCATCACAATTAAGTCCGATAAGAAGATCCAAAGTATAATTCTATAGCTTTTGAAGATTTTAAAATTTCCGATGGAGTTCCTTGAGCTATAATTGACTGCTCTCCAAGCACATATGCTCTGTCAACAATATCAAAAAGGTTATTAACTTGGTGGTCTGTTACTAAAATAGCACAACCGAAATTTTGTAATTTTAAAATATATTTTTGAATATCCTGCACAACAATTGGATCAAGCGCTGCCATAGGCTCATCTAACAATACTACACTTGGTTTGTTAATTAATAAACGTGCGAGCATCAGCCTACGAACCTCACCACCTGAGAGGTTTGAAGCTTCAATACTTCTTAAATGTTGGAGATTAAACTCATCAAGTAATTTTTCAGTTAATTTTATTTGGCTGTCAACTCCCTTAATGCTAAGTTGGCAAATTCCTAATATATTATCATATACGCTAATATCAAATACACTTCTTTGCTGGCTTAAATATCCAATTCCAGATTTAGCTCTAAGGTGAATAGGTTTATCTTGGATTTCTTTACCATTAAGGATTATTTTTCCTGCATCCGCATACGTCTCACCTATGATTGTACTGTATAAAGTTGATTTTCCTGAACCATTAGGACCTAAGAGTCCTACGCATTCCCCAGGATAAAGATCCATACTAATTTTTTTTAAAATTGGTCTACCATTAAAAGACTTGCTAATATCTTTAATTTGAAAAACAGGCTTGTCTTTCTTAAATTTAATTATTCTGAAACCTTTTTTCATTAATTTTTAATTTTTATATTTACCTGACTGTTACCAAACATAGAAAAATCTAAAGTTTTATTTGCTAAATCATATTCAATATTATCAGCAAAAAATTCTCCTTTATTTATACTTTCTCCTCGCACATTACCAGAGAGTAGTAGTTTAGCATTAGTATTTGAGTAAGTTAATTGATCAGAAAGCAAAGTATCTGTTAAATAAGTAGCTTTAACATTATTTTCAAATTTCATATTTAACGTTACATTATTATAAAGTCCTGTATCGCTTATTACTTTTAAAACAGCTCCATCTTTTAAATAAAAATTCGCAGTTACATCGGTCATGTTTATTTTTTCAGGTGTTTCTGTCTTAAAATCAGCTTTAATTGCGTTTAAAGTATATCTATTTCCATTTAGATCAAAACCAGAGTATTCAACATCAGAGAAACTGTTTGTATCAGGGTTGGTTTCAACTTCTATCTTAACCTCTTCTTTAATTTTTTGGTTTTTATCCCGATAAGTATTATAGAGAAGAAGAGACGCAGTAAGAAAAATAGTAAGTTGTATTAAAATAATTTTTTTTTTTCGAGTTATCACTTTATTCCATATTGTAGCAGGGAATGAATGTGTACTATTCCCTTTAATTTTTTATTAGTTTTTTTCTTATTATAATCTTTTTCTGATGCTACCAACAAGCTAGTAATTTTTTTATCTGCCATTAAAGACAATGCTTTAGAAGCGGGAGCAGATTCAGATATAAATAAAGGATTAGGTGTCATGAATTTTTTTAAATGGTCATTCTTAGAATAATATTTAATTCCTCTTCTTGCGTCTCCATCAGTCAAAATACCCTTAACATTATTTTTTTCCATAACTACAACCAAACCAAGTTTTTTTTGATCAATAATTTTTGTTGCATCATAAATACTTTTGTTCAAATTAATTTTAGGCAGTTTATTGTTCGTAATCATAATATCTTTAACCAATAATAATGTTTGTCCAATATTGCCACCCGGGTGAAAGACTTTAAATCTTTCTTTTGAAAAGCTCATTTTGTTCATAAGTGCAATAGCCAAACAATCACCCAATAATAATGTAATACTTGTACTTGTCGTCGGTACCATGCCAGTTGGATCAGATTCTTTAACTTGTGGTAGAAGTATTTTCACATCGCTAGCTTTTAATAATAAGCTATCTTTTTTTGAAGCAACTCCAATAATTTTAATATTAAAACGATTTGCATACTTAAGCATATTTGTAATCTCAGAAGTATTACCCGAATATGAAAATACTAAAAGTAAGTCTCTTTTATCAATTTGACCAAGATCGCCATGATTAGCTTCTCCTGGGTTTAAAAAAAATGAAGAAACTCCAACTGATGATAAAGTTGCAGAAACTTTTCTTGCAATCAGACCACTTTTTCCAATACCTGCACAAATGACCTTACCTTTACAATTAGCCATAAAATCGACTGCCTGTATAAAAGGTTTATTAAAAACTTTATTTATCTTTTTTAACTCAGAAATTTGGATAGCCGCAGCTTTTTTTGCGACAGAGATATAATTGACTTTAGCCATTAATGTTCAAATATTGAAAATTTAAATCCTTTTTGATCCAATTCTATTCTTGTATCTAGAAAATCTAAACACTTTTTATAAATATCCATACGATCTTCTCTAACTAACATTTTCTTTAATTCATTTTTAATTCTATGCAAATAAATTACATCATTAGCAGCGTACTCTAACTGTTTATCACTAAGATCATTAATATTTTTATTCCAATCACTTGATCCTTGATTTTTGTCTAATTTTTTATTGCAAAATTCTTGAACTAAACTTTTTAGACCATGTGAATCTGTATAAGTTCTACAAATCTTAGAAGCTATTTTTGTACAAAAAATATTATTCATTTTGCACTTTAAAAAATATTCAAGTGCACTTTTATCAAATCTTAAAAAGTGACCAATTTTTTGAATCTTATCATTCTCGAGTACAGAGGCTAAGTTAGGCATTTTATAATTAGATCGGTCAGGTTGAATAATGTAAACTTCCCCACCATCACTACAGATTTGAACTAAACTTAATTTGTCACGTTCTGGGATTAGTAATCCTGTTGCTTCAGTATCAATAGCGATACTATCTTTGAATGAATTTGCAACTTCTGAACTTATGTCCCCTTGAATCTTGTGTATTTTCATATAACTATCTTGAATACCATGAATAATTACCCAATAGCAACAATCCTTGGCGGTGGTGGATTTATAGGAAGATATCTTGTCCGAAAAATGACTGAGAGAAATTATCAGTGCATTATTCCAACCAGGAACGCTTATTTAAAAGGTTATTTGAAAACGCAAGCTCCTCCAGGAGCAATTGAATTTGTAGATTTTAACCCAAAAGACTTTTCTAAAATCAAAGAAGCAATCAATAACTCAGACATCGTTATTAATTTAATAGGAATTCTTTACGAAAACAGAAAACAAAAATTTTCTAGTATACATTCTGATTTACCAGGCCTTATTGCTAAATACTGCTCAGAGTCAGAGGTTAAAAAATTTATTCACGTCAGTGCTATCGGAGCTAATGCTGATTCAAAATCATTTTACCAACAATCAAAATTTAGTGGTGAGCAAAAAGCATTAGCAAATTTCAAGAGTACAGTAATTATTAGACCAAGTGTCGTTTGTGGTAACGAAGATAACTTTACCAACCTTTTTGCAAAATTAAGTTTATTTCCAGTAATACCAGTTGTTAAGCCAAATTATAAATTTCAACCTATTTTAGTGGACGATGTGGCAACTGCTGTTGTTAAAGCTATTGAAATTAAAAAAAATGAAGGAAAAATTTATGAGATTGGTGGCCCGACAATAATTAGTTTTAAAGATATGGTAAGATCTATAGTCAGCACGATAGGAAAAAAAAGATTTATTGTTGAGATGCCTATGCCACTAGCAAAAGTTCAAGCAGCTTTATTTAGTTTAATGCCAAAACCTTTACTGACTAAAGACCAATGTGAAATTCTAAATGAAGCAGATAATATTGTTTCTAAAAATCATTTAACTTTAAAAGATTTAAATATAAAACCAACAGATGTTCAGAAAGCTATGCCAAAGTGGTTATGGAGATTTAGAGCTGGTGGTGAGTTTTCCAAAATTTAAACCTATACTAGAATCTTTTTATAAAAATTTAATACTTACCTGTGTAATTACTACTGTTATGCAGTCAAAAGTTCTGCTAAGTTTTTTAAAGTTAGTTAATTATTTTTAAAAAACAAACAGGGGAAAATCAATGAAATCACTAAAAAAATTATTTTTTGTTTTCAGCATATTTGCACTTTTTTCACACGCAAATGCGGAAGCAAAAACTACAATCAATTGGTGGCATGCATTCGGAGGAAGACTTGGAGAATTACTTGATGTTCAAGTTAAAAACTTTAATGCGAGCCAAGATAAATACGAAGTAGTTCACACAAGAAAAGGTAATTACTCAGAAACATTAAACGCTGGAATAGCTGCGTTCAGAGCAAAACAACAACCACATATCTTAATGGTATTTGAAGTTGGAACAGCTTCTATGATGGC
>Ga0307986_10001753_pt1 | contig 15741 bp, 15 predicted proteins | sample EllFjometageno82_FD_203170 | JGI IMG/M metagenome (GOLD analysis project Ga0307986, IMG submission 203170) | Marine microbial communities from Ellis Fjord, Antarctic Ocean - #82 | ecosystem: Environmental > Aquatic > Marine > Unclassified | place: Southern Ocean | collected 2014-10-09
CCAAGTTCGATTCTGGGCGTGGCCTCCAAAATTAGGTTGTTTTATTTTTTTAAAAAAAGTATGTTGCGAATATTCCTCGGTAGCTCAGTTGGTAGAGCAGTTGACTGTTAATCAATTGGTCGCAGGTTCGAGTCCTGCCCGAGGAGCCAAATCAGCCTGTCTTATCAAAACTTTCTGTATTTCTTAAAACTTGTAAAATTTTATCTTTTTCTTGTTTGGAAAGATTAGAAAAAGTTCTAGTAAGAAATAAAAAATTTAAGTTTTCAGAGGTGTCCTTTTCTAAACTTTGATCTTTGTAGTCTTTGTATTCTTCGTAAAAATAAGTGATGGATACTTTTAAAAATCTTGAAAGTTGCATTAAACGGCTTGAGCTTACACCGTTAGTTCCTTTTTCATATTTTTGGATTTGTTGAAATGTGACGTTAATTGCTTGAGCTACTTTTGTTTGTGTTAAACCTAATGACAGTCTTCGCATTCTAAGTTTTTTTCCTAAATGAACATTAAAATTTTCTTCCATTAACTCCCCTGTTGTCTTTAATTGGTTTAGACATTTTAAATAAAAAATAAATCTAATAGTAAAACATTATTTAATGCAACAATTAAAACACAATAAAAATAAAAAAAAAAAGGAAAAAAAACGCTAAAAATAATAAATAAAAGTATTGACAAGTATAGTAATTTTGCCTTCTTGTATTTGCTAATTGTAATTTTTTAACCTGTATTCCCAGTATCCTGTCTTATCAAAAGCAGCTTTAAGCCACAAATTAGTTTTTTCATCATACCAAACATCTGTGTTTAGTTTTTTATTATCTGCTAGATTCTTATCACTTGAAGTGAAATTGAAACGTAGGGCGTAATATGTTTTTCCGTATAAATTTAATTTTTCTTTGCCCAAAAAAGTAACTTTTTGTTCTATAATTCTTCCAGAAATAGCACTGATCTGTGCTTTGGCTTGTACAATTTCATGATTCCACCATGTACCTACTGGGTACTCCTTGGGTGATGTTATTTGGTTTTCCGAACCACTAATAATTAATAAATTTTCTTTTTCATTAAAATTTATTTGAGTGTTTTTGATTTTATTATTTTGATTTGTTTTTGATGAAAAGTTAACTAATTGACCTTTTTCATATTTTTCTAAACTTGTAGCTTCGTACTTATATAAGTCTATACCTAGTTTTTTAATCTTAAACTCAATGATACTTTTGACTACAATATCATTAGCATTTGTTTCAAATGAATAATTGTGAAAACCAATTAATTTGTTGTTTCTAAACAACTCATACTCCAATATGCTTGATTTTTCTAAATGCCCAACGTGGGAAAAGGTTTGAGTTGTAAAAATTAGAAATAAAATAATTGAAATAAAATTTTTTTTCATATATTTAAAAATATGGACAAACGTAATGTTTTAAAGCTAATTGGAAATACACCATTAATTAAATTAAAACAAGCCAGTGAAATAACTAAATGTAATATTTATGGAAAAGCTGAGTATTTTAACCCGGGAGAATCAGTTAAAGATAGAGCGGCACTGTTTATTGTAGAAGATGCAATTAAACATAAAAAAATTCAAAAAGGAGGCGTAGTTGTTGAAGGAACTGCTGGAAACACCGGTATTGGTCTAGCCATAGTAGCAAAGGCATATGGTTTAAGCTTAAAAGTTGTTATTCCAAGAACTCAATCTGATGAAAAAAAACAAACGCTCAGTAAATTAGGAGCTGAACTTATTGAAGTTGATGCTGCACCATATAGTAGTTCAAAAAATTATATTAAATTATCAAAAAAAATTGCAGATGAACTGTCGGGTTCTAATCAAAATGGTGTTCTGTGGGCTAACCAATTTGATAATACTATTAATACAGAGTCTCACATAAGGACCACTGCTGAAGAGATATGGACACAAACTGCAGGCAAGGTTGATGGGTTTGTTTGTGCTGTTGGTACAGGAGGTACTTTAGCTGGTGTTTCTATTGGATTAAAAGAAAAAAATAAAAATATTAAAATTGCACTATCTGATCCAATGGGTTCATCTTTATATTCCCATATTAAATTTAATAAACTTGAAAATTCTGGAAGCTCTATTACAGAGGGTATTGGAACAGCTCGAATTACAAAAAATTTTGAAAAAGCATTAGTAGACAGCGCATTTCAAACCACAGATGAAGAAGCATTAAACTTAATATTTAAACTTAAGGAAGACCAAAATATCAGTCTCGGGGGGTCTTCTGGTATTAATATATCTGGAGCTATAAAACTTGCAAAACAATTAGGACCAGGACATAACATTGTAACTATTTTATGCGATCCGGGTAAACGTTATGCTAGTAAGATTTACAATAAAGACTTCTTAAAAAGTAAGAATTTACCAATACCAAACTGGTTATAGTATCTGGCTTAAGAAAAGTTTTGTTCTATCTGATTTAGGATTATCAAAAAAATCCTTAGTTTTAGCTTTCTCAACAATACGACCTTCATCCATAAAGATCATATTATCAGCAACTTCTTTTGCAAAGCCCATCTCGTGCGTTACTACAATCATTGTCATGCCACCTTTTGCAAGATCGACCATAACATCAAGAACTTCTTTAATCATTTCAGGGTCTAATGCTGATGTGGGTTCATCAAATAACATAATTTTTGGCTCCATACATAAAGCTCTTGCAATAGCAGCCCTCTGCTGCTGTCCTCCGGATAATTGGCCTGGAAATTTTAAGGCCTGGTCTTCAATTTGAACTCTTTGTAAATTTTCTATAGCTAATTTTTCAGCTTGTTTTTTTGGTAATTTTTTTACCCAAATTGGAGCTAATGAACAGTTATCTAAAATTGATAAATGTGGAAATAAGTTAAACTGTTGAAAGACCATTCCAACTTCTGCTCTAATATTTTCAATATTTTTTGTATTTTCTGAAATCTCGTGACTGTCAACTATAATTGATCCCTCCTGATGTTCTTCTAGTCTGTTAATACATCTAATTAATGTAGATTTACCCGATCCTGAAGGGCCACATACAACTATTTTTTCCTTAGGTTTTACCTCAAGATTAATTTCTTTTAAAACTTGAAATTTATCAAACCATTTGTTCACATTTTTTAATTCAATTATATTTGACATATTATCTTTCAGTACTAAGTTTTTTTTCTAAATTTTGACTATATCTACTCATTGAAAAACAAATAATCCAAAAAACAAGAGCGGCAAAAACATAGCCTTCTGTAGCCATACCTAACCATTTAGGGTTTGTTTTTGCTAAACCTATCATACCTGCCAATTCAAGCAACCCTACCACAAAAATTAATGGTGTGTCTTTCACTAGTGCTAAAAAAGTATTTGCGATGCCAGGAATCACTAGTTTTAAGGCTTGAGGCAAAATAATCAAAAAATGCATTCTCCAGTAGCCCATACCTAAGGATTTGGCCGCATCATATTGTCCTCTTGGAAGTGCTTGCAAGCCACCTCTAACCACTTCAGCCATATAAGCAGCTTCAAATAAAGTTATAGCAATAATAACTCTCATTAATTTATCCATATACGTACCGTCAGGCAAAAACATAGGAAACATAACAGCAGACATAAATAAAACAGTAATTAAAGGAACGCCTCTCCACAATTCTATAAAGCCAATAGAAGAATATCTTACGGCGGGTAAATCTGATCTTCTTCCTAGTGCCAAAAAAACACCTATTGGAAAACAAAAAATTAGGGCAAAAGCTGAGACTATAAAAGTTAGCGATAGGCCTCCCCACGCTCCAGTTTCAATCCATTCTAAACCAAATAATCCACCTGAAATAAGGTTTAAAGCTATCACCGGAAAAATAAATAATAAAAATAAAATTATATATTTTTTGAATCTATCAGGAAGTATAAAAATTAAACTGATTGAAATAAGTAAGGATAAAAAAGAAATATTTATTCGCCATTGTTCAGCGTCAGGATACATTCCATACATAAATCTATTAAACCAAACTCTAACAAAGACCCAACATGCTCCTTCACCTGTACAGTCTTCTTTTGTACTTCCTAAAAAGTTAGCATCAAAAAAAAACCAATTAAATAAAGGTGGTACATATTTTATCAAAATAAAAATTACGATTAAAGATAAAATTGCGTTAGAGTTGCTAGAGTTTAAATTTTTATTAATTGCATCTAATGTTTTGTTCCCGCTATATTCAATTCTTATAAAATGGAGTCCAAAAGCTCCTAATATTAGTGGGGTAAGATAGCTAATTACGCTAGGGAGAAATTCTGTTATATTAAGATTTAAAAAAGTATTAGAAAAAATATCTATAAATCCAATGCTCAACAAAATTATGCCCAGGATTAAATACGTATAAAAATTTTCTTTATTTGGTTTTGTTATATTTAAATTCATTTTTTATTTTTCTTTAATAGCTACACTTTCGTTGTACCAATTCATCAATGAAGAGATTGAAAGACTTATCAAAAGATAGGTACCCATTGTAATACTTACTATTTCTATTGCTCTACCTGTTTGCATTAGTGCAGTTCCAGCAAATACAAGGACTATATCAGGATAGGCAATTGCAGCGGCCAAAGAGGAGTTTTTAGTTAAATTTAAGTATTGATTAGTTGTGGGTGGAATAATTATTCTCAAAGCTTGAGGCAAGACAACTAATTTCAAAATTTGTGTTTTGGTCAAACCGATTGAAGCAGCAGCTTCTTTCTGACCTTTTCCTATGCCTAAAATCCCAGCTCTAACATTTTCAGCTATAAATGTAGCTGTGTACATAGACAGTGCCATTGCGAGTGCCATCAATTCTGGAATTATACTAACGCCTCCACGAAAATTAAAAATTGTAGCTGACATTTGTTTTAAAACAGGAATTTCAAATTCAAGTTCAACACCCCCAATTAAAAAACTTAGAGCAGGAAATACAAATAGTAGTGCTATTCCAATATAAAATGACGGGATATACTTACCAAATTCTTCTCTTTGTTTTTTTGCATGTTTAGAAACAAAAATAATAGCAATAATTGCAGCTATGACTGAATAAATAAATATGGAAAAATTTGTCCATATGAATTTAGGTACATACCATCCCTTAACAGTTAAGTATGAAATATCATTAAAATTCATGGCTTGCTCTGGAAGAGGTAGCGCCCTTAAAGCAGCAAAATACCAAAAAAAAAGTTGTAATAACAAAGGTATATTTCTAAATACTTCTACGTAAACTTCTGAAAATTTTGCAACTAAGTAATTAGAAGAGAGTCTTCCAATACCAACTGTTACACCTATTAAGGTAGCAAAAAAAACACCTATAACTGAGACTAAAAGAGTGTTTAACAAGCCAACTAAAAATGCTCTAGCATATGAGTGCGAACCATCGTAATCAATTAAAGAAAAACCTATGTCAAATGAAGCTTCTTGTGTAAGGAAACCAAACCCAAAAGCAATTCCTCTATTGTCCATGTTAACCTGAGCATTAAAAGTAAAATAACTTATTACCAATAAAATTGATAACAAAGTTAAAACTTGAGGTACTAATCTCTTCTTATTTTTTAAGTCTATTGAAAAAGGTTTGAGATTCAATTTTTTTTAACAACAGTTATGATTAATTTAATTTTATTCATTTGGGGTAATCATAAAAAAAAGGGCTAGATAAATCTAGCCCTTTTAATTTTTAATTAATTTTAATAATTATCTAGCTGGTGCTACGTAAAGTATACCACCTTTAGTCCAAAGTTCATTCGGACCTCTGTCAGGCATAATTCCAGTGCTAGCTATGTGTTTTTCATAGATTTCACCGTAATTACCAACTTGCTCAATAATTCTTAAGCTCCAGTCATTATCTAAACCAAAAGCAGAACCTAATTCACCTTCAGAACCAACTAATCTCTTGATTTGTGGGTTTTCAGAATCTTTTAGGCTTGAAGCATTTGATGAGTTAACACCATATTCTTCAGCTTCGATCATAACGTTTAGAGACCATCTTACTATGTCTTCCCAGACAGCATCGCCTTGACGCACAACTGGCCCAAGTGGCTCTTTAGAAATTGTTTCAGGCAATACTTTGTGATCATCAGGAGAGCTCATTTTAGTTCTTTGAGCTGCTAAACCTGATTTATCAGTAGTATAAGTATCACATCTTCCAGCATCATAAGCAGCAACTACCTCATCGGCTTTTTCAAAAGCGATTGGCTCATAACTTATGTTTTTAGAATTAAAGAAATCTCTCATATTTAACTCAGTAGTAGTTCCTGTGTTTGTACACGCAGAAATACCGCTTTGAAAATCATTAACTGAGTTAATTCCAGAGTTTTTTCTTACCATGAAACCTTGACCATCGTAGAAATTAACGCCAACAAACGTTAAACCAATGTCAGCATCTCTAGATAATGTCCAAGTAGTGTTTCTTGAAAGAATATCAATTTCACCAGCAATTAATGCAGTGAATCTTTCTTTAGCACTTAGCGGCGTGTATTTAACTTTGTCTGCGTCTCCTAAAACAGCAGCGGCAACAGCTCTACATACATCAACATCAATACCAGACCAATTTCCAGCTGCATCAGCATTTGAAAATCCTGGAAGACCTTGTGAAACTCCACATTTTACAAAACCAGCTTTTTTTGTATTTTCTAATGTTTTTGATTTCTTAGAATTACCACTACCACCTTGTTGCGAGCATGCAATAAGAACTAATGAAGCAAAACTAATTAAAATCAAATTTTTAAATGTTTTAAACATATTTAAATATCCTTTTTTTATTGTTTATTTATTTTGATCGATCAAAATATTAACATTAGCTTAATTTAATTATCTAAAAGGATCAATCTAACTATGGCATAATTATACTACATGTAGTTAACAAAGTTTTATCTTTTACTAAATATAGTTTTTTAACGTTTTCAGGAATACCCTCAATTAATTTTAAATTTAGGTGAGGTTAACTCGAACAGCCTACTAATAGTTCTTTTGTAGGGTTCTTTTAGTCTTATAGAAGAATTAAAATTTTCATAATTAAAGTTTGCGGTAACCATAATTGGAATTTTTTTTTCATAAAGAATATCGATTAGCGTAATAAACCTTTGCTGTTTATCAGCATTTTCATCAGCAAAATTTGGAACATTATCTATAAGTATAAAGCTACAGTGATCAGAGATTTTTATATAATCTTCCGCGCCAATAGAAATTCCACACAGTTCATTGAAATTAAATCTAGCTAAACCCTCGAAATAGTTTTTGATAATAAAATTTCTTTTTTTAATAACGATATTTTTTGGTTTGTTAATTATTCCTTTTGAAATTTCTCTGAAAATACTACTTGCTTGAAAAAAAGTTTGGTCGTTAATCGGGTAAAAAAAACGCTCTAACTTAGAGATACCAAGCTTTCTATAGTCTTGATCTACAACTAATTCATTTTCTTCGCAAAATCTCTTAATAATTTTAATAAAAGGAATAAATTGATCCCTTTGAAGTCCATCTTTATATAAATCTTTAATTTTAGTATTTGAACTTATAAGAACTTTTACTTTCTCCCTGAAGATAGCCTCAAATAATCTTCCCAGAATCATAGCATCAACAATATTTGTAACTTGAAACTCGTCTAGATAAATAAGAGTTGCTTTATTTTTTAAATTTTTAACAAAAGCATTTATAGAATTATCTTTATCTTGAAGTTTGTAACTATGCCTAAAATTGTGAAACTCAATCATAAACTCGTTAAAATGCTTACGTTGTTTGGCTTCTTTCAAATTTTCAAAAAAAAAATTAAGCAACATTGTCTTTCCTACTCCGACACTTCCTTGCAAATAAAAACCTAATTTTTTTTCTGACTTAAAGAGAAGTTTTGATAATATTTTGTCAATCAAAACTTCATCTTTGTAAAATTTAATAAGTAGATCTAGAATCTTAATCTGTTCTCTGTTTTGTTGAAATTTTTGCGTTGTGCAAAATGTAAGAAATTTATTTATCATTTCATTGAAATTGGTGCGCCCTGGAGGATTCGAACCTCCGACCCTCGGTTTAGAAAACCGATGCTCTATCCAACTGAGCTAAGGGCGCTCTTTAACTAATTTAATATAATTTTAACAATAGAAAAGGTTAAAAACAATTAAGTTGATAGTTTCTATTAGAAACAAACTATATGATCAATATTAATAGGCCTTTTAATCCCAAATTTTTCATCAACTTCGTGCTGATGAATATGATGTGAGTGAACAAATACTGGAATCAATAAATTACTTGGGGTTTTAAGAGTGTAAATAAAATTAGTTCCTCTAAACTGTCTATCTACCACTTCTAGTTTTAGGTTGCTTCCATCGTCATGCTCTAAATCTTCAGGTTGTATTAACAGCTTTACATCTGAACCTTTTGGATAATGTTTAATAAAATTACCTTTGATTGTCCCAAGGTCAAAACTTTCTAGGCTGTTTTCACCTGTAACTTTGGCTGGGATTAAAGTACCTCTGTTTAAAAAACTTACTACTTCTATAGAGTTAGGAAAATGATAAACGTTATAAGGATCATCATATTGTTTTAGTTGTCCGTCCAAAATAATTCCGCACTTAGTTCCTAAATAAAAAGCTTCGTAAGAGTCATGTGTCACGATTATTGTTGTAATTTTATGTTCAGTTAACACTTGTTTTAGTTTTACTTGTATTTCCTCTTTAAAACTTTGGTCAACATTAGACAAAGGTTCATCTAATAACAATAGGTCTGGATTGCATAGTAGAGATCTTGCTAGTGATGCTCTTTGAGCTTCACCAGAACTTATTTGGTGCGGAAATTTATTTATTACATATTCTAAATGTAAAAATTTAATTACCTCATCAATATTTAAAATTTTTTTCTTATCTTTGTTTCTCTCGGCTCCGAACTCTATGTTTTGAATGACATTGTAGTGAGGGAATAATGAATTATCTTGAAATGCCAAAGATATATTTCTATTCTCTGGCTCAACATGTGTGTCTTTAGAGGATAATATATTATTGTTTAAAGTGATTTTTCCAGAATCAATTTTTTCTAAGCCCGCAATAGTTCTTAAAATTGTAGTTTTTCCTATTCCCGAAGGTCCTAATAAACAAATAATATCTCCTTTATTTTCAATGTGCAGAGAAACATTGTTTACTTTGTTTTTAGCACTGGCAGTGAATGTAACATTGTCTATATCTAAAAAGTTTTTGCTCATAATTTCAATCTTTAAGAATAAATCTAGATGTAATCAAAATAAAGAAACTTGCAATGATAATTAGGAATAAAGACGGGGCAGCAGCAGCTTCAAGTAAATCTTGAGATGCAAAAATATAAGCAGTGGTTGCAAATGTTTCAAAATTAAAAGGTCTCATTATTAATGTTATTGGTAATTCTTTTATAATTTCAATCGCTATCAAAATTCCTATTAAAAGCATCGAGTCTTTTAGATAAGGTATGTGAATATTAGTAAAAGTTTTAAACTTTGAATAACCTAATAAATAAGCACTTTCATCAATTGAATAATTAATCTTTAAATAACCTGATTTAATTCCATTACTCGCTAATGAGTAAAATCTAATAAAATATACTAATATTAATCCTAATATAGAACCAATAAAAATGGATTTAATTGTTTTAATTCCAAAAAAACTAATAACAGAACTATCAAACCAAGAAATAAAGGTGATGAAAGCTACAGCCAAAATTATTCCAGGTATGGCATAACCTGAAACTGAAAAAGTAGTTAAGACACTCAATAGTTTGCTTCTGGTTACTCTGTTTCCATAGTTAGAGATAAAACTTAAAGAAATTAGTAAAATACTTGATAAAAAAACTAACAACATTGTATTTGAAAAAAGTTTTATTAAATTTAAATCTGATAAATGTTTTGGAAAACTAATAGTCCAATAAAGCATTTGTAAAAAAGGAAATAAAAAACTAACAAAAAAAACTAAAGCACAGAAAGTAAAAGCTAAAAATGATTTACGACCTGTAAGATTTATAGGCATTTTTTTTTTAAAACCACTTTTAGTTGGTGTGTGATACTGAGCTTTTTTTCTAGAAAAGTTTTCTAAGATAAACAAGCCAAGAATAAATATTAGCAGATAGAAAGACAGTCTGTTTGCAAGAGCAAGATCGTCAAATGAAATCCATGCGTTATAAATTGCTGTTGTTAACGTTGAGATACCAAAGAAAGAAACTGAACCAAAATCAGACAAAGTCTCCATTGCCACAAGAGAAAGACCAGCAACAATAGCAGGTCTTGCTGAGGGTAAAATTATATTTAAAAAAGATTTTTTTTTTGAAAATCCTAAATTTTTACCAAGTTCAATTAAGTTCTGTGATTGATAATGGAAGGATGCCCTTGTTAAAACGTAGACATACCCAAATAATGAGAATGAAATAGACAGTATGGCTCCCATCATGCCGTCAAATTTAGGTATATGTAAATTATAATTACCATCTCCAAATATATTTTTTAAAATTGTAAAAGCAGTACCATAATTTTCAAAAAAGGCTGTTAATGAGTAAGCATAGATGTATGCTGGTACTGCAAATGACAAGATTAAAGCCCATTTAAAAAAATTAACTCCTGGAAAGTTATAGAAAGATACTAAATACGCCCCAGTTACTCCGATTAAAAATGTTAATATTAAGACTCCTAATAAAAGAACTAAAGAATTAAAAATATATTCATATAAAAAAGTGTTTTTTAAAATTACTGAATAGTTTCCTGTGGTATCGAAAAAACTACTAAAAACTGTTAGTATGGGTATTGCTACTATTAGAGATATTAAAAACGAACTTAAATACCAAATATTAATTTTTTTTAAAAACATTTATACTGTGCCCATAACACATTTAACGGGGTAATTCATTAAAAGTAATTATGGGCACTCAAGAAGAAAAATTAATTAATTTTCTTCCATTTATTGATATTGATTTTTTTACACTCTGATGAAAGATCAAACTCTGTCAATTGCCAAAACAATAAACTTTTTTCATCAGTTGAATTATTTGTATCAATACCAAATAAATCTTTTCTCATCTCTCTAACTAGAAAATAAATAAAAGAGTATCTTTTTATTTCCATTTTGCAGCTAACATTACTTCTAATGCATCAGCTTGTTTTTTTCCGTAAGAGACTACTTTTGTTTTAAGATCTTGTTTAAATCCAAGACCCATTGCTTGAACCAATTCATGTGGTTCTACACCGTCAATAATTGGATATTCAAAAGTATTATTAACTATATGCTCTTGTGCGTCTTTAGTTAATAAAAACTCAAGTAGCTTTATTGCATTATCTTTATTTGGAGCAGTTTTTATAATTCCACCCCCACTAATGTTCATGTGGGTTCCTCTGCCATCCTGATTTGGGAAGAAAGGTAAAACTTTTTTTGCTGCTGCCTTTTGCTCTTCACCTTTACTGCCGGATAACATCAATGCGTAGTAATAAGTATTTGCTACGGCTAAATCAGCTTCACCTGCTGCAACTGCTAGTATTTGAGCTCTGTCGTTTCCTTTTGAATCTCTGGCCATATTTGATACGATACCCTTAGCCCATTTTGCTGTGGCTTTTTTTCCATTATTTTGAACTAATGAAGCAACAAGAGATTGGTTGTAAACGTTATTTGATTGTCTAATAACTACTTTACCCTTCCATCTAGGATCAGCAAGATCTTCGTATCTCATACCATCAAGATCGTTTACATTAACTCTTTGAGGAGAATAATAAATAATTCTTGCTCTTTTAGCTATTCCAGTCCAGTTGCTAGATCTTAAATTAGATGGAACAGAAGCTTTTATTTTTGAAGACATTGAGTTTTGAAACATCCCTGCTGCATCAAATGCACCCAATCTACCCGCGTCAGCAGTAATGTATAAATCTGCTTTTGAGTCTGCGCCCTCTTCAATTATTCTTTTTTGAAGAGCTTTGTCTTTGCCAGAAATTACATTTACTTTAATACCTGTTTTAGAGGTAAATTTTTCATAAAGTTGAATGTCGGAATCATAATGTCTTGCACTAAAAACGTTTACTTCGTTTGCAAGCAAAGAAGTTATGCAAAACGTAAATGCCAAAACAAATGAGGTTATTTTATTCATATTTTTTCCTTTTATTGAGATTAATTAATTGATAATGATAACTATTACTAATGATAATGATTATCAATGTCATAAAATGTCGCAGGTATATATATGAAATCAGGAAAATAAAAAATAATTAAGATTTAAATGGGGAATTAAAGTCTAGGGAATTTTTGGATTGCTACTTAAGCTTAATAATGGAATTTTTAGATAAAATATTACTAAGGTTTTCAAAAGCACTTTTTAATTCTTGTATATTTTTCTCAAAAATAATTATTTGTTCTTTTGCATTTGTTAGTTTATTTTTATTATCAGCATTTTCAACGACTAGTCTTTCATAATTTTCTTTATAAAAAAAAGACTCACTTAAATTTTTGAATTTTGATTGACCGGTTGAATTCTCTTCTTTAAGTGGAACATAATTAGGATCTCTATTTATTTCTTTAACTTGCTCTTCTAAATTATCTTTTAATTCTAAAATTAAATCTTGAGAAAGATTTTTGTTATTATTGCTTTCTTTATTATTAAATATAGTTATATCCTGTTGTAATTCTATAATTTGAAGACGTAATTTTTCTTCATTTTTTTCAAAATTTTTTAATAATGAATCTTGTAGTTTTAAAGTTTCAATAACTGATGATGAAAGATTATCATTTTTAAAATTACCAGAAGATTCCTCGTTTTCTTCAGAATAGTTTTCGTTAATTAGATGTTCTTCATTCACATTCTGATTATTTTCACTAGTATCAGGAATAAAATCATCGTTAGTATTATTCTTGTTTAAAACTATAATTTCTTTTTCTAAATTATTTATTTTATAGTGTAAGTCAAAAATAGTTTTTAGAGTATTTTTTTTTACTTTTTTAGATAGTGACGAGTATAAATCATCAATAATATTATGTTTAATTTCCTCTAAGTTAATAATTGATAAATCTTGATCATCATATTCATTGTCTAAAACTAAAATATCTTCATTTAAAATTGTTGGGATTATTCTTGCTAATTTATTTTTTTTAAGTTGTTCCGCATGAACCTCTGCTTCTAATATTAATTTTTCTGTTATAGGGAGAACATCCTGATTTTCCGAAATAGTTGTTGTAATTTTTTTGGTATTAATTGTTTTAGAAAAATTAGGTTTGTTTTTTTCTTTTGTATTTATATCTTCTATTGCATTTAAAATACTATTTAAACTATAAGGTTCGTTCATATTAATATATTAATTCTTTTTTTATTTTGTGATAATTTTTTGGTCAATAATTAATCACTTGTTATTTGTTTTTCCCAACGTATACAACTTTTAACTATAGTTGACAGATTATTATTTAAAGGTTTCCAATTTATAAATTTCAACAGATTTTTATTATCTGCAGTAATTTTAACCATGTCACCATTTCTTTTTGAAAGTTTTAATATTTTTAAATTTTTATTAGCATATTTTTTAAATTCATTGATGGTCTCGTTTACGGAAACACCAATTCCATAACCGCAATTTAAAACCTTTGATTTGTTTTGCTTATTTATAGCCTTTAAAACTTTATAATGAACCTCTGCAATATCAGAAACATGAATATAATCCCTAACACATGTGCCATCTTCTGTTTCATAATCAGAACCATAGATCTTGAAAACTGGTTTCTTTTTTAATATTTGAATCGAAAGGTTTTTGAATAACTGGTCGCCTTTATTAATTTGGCCAATCTTACCGGATGAACTGGCACCAGCGACATTAAAAAATCTAAGTATTCCATAATTTAACTTGTGCTGTTGACAGAAAGATTGAATTAATTTTTCACCGTGTAATTTTGTTTTACCGTAAACACTGGTTGGTTTTAGATTAGTTTTTTCACTTACTTTTTTATGTCCGTCTTCATAAACAGCACATGTAGATGAAAATATTATATTTTTAACATTTGTTTTTTTTAAAGCTGATAAAAGATTTTGTGTGCCGGTAACGTTAATATTAAAATATTTTTTTGGATTTTTTTGACTTTCACCAACTGACAATACAGCGGCTAGGTGAATTACTGAGTCAATGTTGTTGTCTATGATTATTTTTTTTATAGCCCTGACACTTTGAATATCTGATTTAAAAAAAATGGCTTTCTTATTTACTAATTTTTTAAACCCAGTAGATAAATTATCTACAATAAATAATTTTTTTTTATTTTTAATCAATACCTCAGATACGTGAGATCCTATATAGCCAGCACCACCTGTAATCAGGATGTTTTTAATTATATTCATATATTTTTTTTATTTCTTTAATTGTCATAGAAGTGCTTTGTTTAATACTTTTATTGGTATTAATTACAATAGAATTTTTTTTAGTTTTAGCAAATTTTAAGTATTTTATACATTGTCTTTTTGTTTCTTTTAAAGAAATTTCTTTTTTTCTGTTATAGGCTACAGATGGCTTAACTTTCAAAATAATCCAAAGATTTGGATTAGGAAAGAATTTTATAATTTTTTTAATTATATTTGTTGATAGATTAAACCTATATCTTGCTGGATCAATAAGAATGTCATCTACATATCTGTCAAAAATTATCATCTGATTTTTTTTTTTTAAATTGTAAAAAAAAAACACATTATAAATAGCTAGCCAAATTAATAATTTACTGAAAGAAAATAATTTAGATACTTTTTTTTTTTTGATATGTGGATTTTTTATTACAGTCCTTTTGTCTGTTAAAAATATATATGGCCTTAAATGAAGATATTTTATTTTTATTTTTTTTTTAAATTTTTTTTTAATTTGTTTAATTAAAGTTGATTTGCCTGAACCATCTACACCCATAAATGAGATAACTCTAGTTGGATTAATTTGAGACATTATATAAATATGTAAAAATTATTTAAACTTATTTAAATCAATAATTTTATCAAAGTATTTTAGAGAATTGTTGCTATGAGAAATCATGATTATTGTAATACCACTATTTAATTTAGATAAGGAGTCCATAACTAGGTTTTCATGTTCAAGGTCTAATGCATTTGTAGGCTCGTCTAATATTAATAAATTAGAACTTCTATAAAGAGCTCTTGCAATACCAATTCTTTGTCTTTGTCCTCCCGAAAGTCTGACGCCTCGTTCTCCAACTTTTTCATTGTACTTGTTTGGAAGACTTTCGATAAAATTGTCAATATAAGCTAATTTTGCTGATTTTTTTGCTTTTCCAATATCAATTTCATTTAAATTTAAACCTATTGCAATATTTTCAAAAATAGTTGCATCATTTAAAAAAACTACTTGGGGTACTATAGATATATTTTTTTGCCAGTTTTTTTTATTTGTAGAATTAATTTTTATTCCATCGACTAAAAGATTCCCGCTAGATGGATCTAAAAGACTAGAAATAACATTTATCAAAGTACTTTTTCCCGAACCTGTCTCTCCTTTTATTGCAATTTTTTCGCCTTTAATAATTTCAAAATTTATATTATCAAAAATTTTAGGAGAATTTTTATCATATTGGAAGGAAAGTTTTTCTAAAATGATAGATTTTTTAAAATTTAGAATTTTATAATCTTTTTCTTCAATAAGTTCTTTTTTATCCTCGTCTAAAATATTCAAGAAAGCTAAAACATTGGGTGTAGCTGATTTAAAACCTATAGCAAGAGAATACACACTATTGATTTGTGGTAATATTTTTTGAGAACCAAAAGCTAATATTGCTAGATAAGATAAGTTTACCTCAATAGCTCTATTTGTAAAATCTGA
>Ga0307986_10001754_pt1 | contig 15737 bp, 18 predicted proteins | sample EllFjometageno82_FD_203170 | JGI IMG/M metagenome (GOLD analysis project Ga0307986, IMG submission 203170) | Marine microbial communities from Ellis Fjord, Antarctic Ocean - #82 | ecosystem: Environmental > Aquatic > Marine > Unclassified | place: Southern Ocean | collected 2014-10-09
TAAGGTATTTTAATGTCTAAAATTGGTAAAATAAGTATTTCAATCCCTGATAAAGTTAAAGCTGTTTTATCTGGTAATGTTTTAAATATAGAAGGACCTTTGGGTAAAAAAGCACTTAATATTGATTTAGAAATGTTCAATCTAAATCTTTCTGATGAAAAAAAGATTACTATAGTACCAAAAAAAATTGATAGAAATTCAAAAAGACTATGGGGAATGAATAGAAGTTTAATAAATAATGCTGTTATTGGCTCTAGCACAGGATATGAAAAAATCCTTGAGCTAGTAGGAGTTGGTTATAGAGCAGCTCTAAAAGATAATCAGTTAAATCTTCAGTTAGGCTATAGTCATGATATTAATTTTGATATTCCAGCTGGTGTCAAAATTTTGGTTGAGAAACAAACTACTATAAAAGTAAGTGGTACTGATAAGCAGCAAGTTGGTATGGTCTGTTCAGTGATCAAATCTTTTAGAAAGCCAGAACCGTACAAAGGTAAAGGTATAAGAGAAAAAGGACAATACATTTTAAGAAAAGAAGGAAAGAAAAAATAATGAAATTAAATTCTATAGAAAGAAAAAAATTCAGAGTAAGCAATAAAGCAAAAAAAGTTGCATCATCAGATAGATTTAGATTAAGTATTTCAAGATCTAGTAAAAATATATCTGCTCAAATTATAGATGATGTTAATAAAAAAACGCTTCTTTCAGCATCTTCAGTTGAAAAGGATATAAAAGCTATGAATAAAGTTAATAAAACTGAATTATCTAAAATTGTAGCAGAAAAGTTAGCTAAAAAAGCACTAGAGAAAAAAATAACAAAAATATACTTCGATAGAGGTATATATAGGTATCATGGTAGAGTAAAAGTGTTTGCTGATACTTTACGTAAAAACGGAATGGAATTTTAAAAATATGGATTTTAGAGATAAAAAAAGTGATGATATTTTAGAAAAATTAGTTAACATTAATAGAATTGCAAAAGTTGTAAAAGGTGGAAGAAGATTTGGATTTTCAGCGTTAGTTGTCGTTGGTAATCAAGCAGGTAAAATTGGTGTTGCTCACGCAAAAGCCAAACAAGTTCCTGACGCTATAAAAAAAGCTAACGAAACTGCCAGAAGAAATTTAATTCATATTCCATTAAGAGAGGGAAGAACAATTCACCATGATGTTTACGGTAAAGATGGTGCAGGAAAAATTATATTAAGAGGAGCTCCTAAAGGAACAGGAATAATTGCAGGTGGTCCAGTTAGAGCTGTATGTGAAGTTTTAGGCATCAAAGATATAGTTGCAAAATCTATGGGTACATCAAATCCTCATAATGTTATACGGGCTACGATGAAAGCTTTATCAAAACAAAATTCACCAAAACATATATCAATGATTAGAAATAAAAAAATTTCAGAAATAGTTGAAAAAAGAGGATAATGAGCACATTAAATACTACAGGAAAAGTTTTATATAAGAAGAAAATGAGAGTTGGTCGTGGTATTGGATCAGGAAAAGGTAAAACTTCTGGAAGAGGAGTTAAAGGTCAAAAATCAAGATCAGGTGTAGCAATCAAAGCTTTTGAAGGTGGTCAAATGCCTTTATATAGAAGACTTCCAAAAAGAGGTTTTAATGCGATTAAAAGATACCAGGTTAATATAGCAATAATGAACTTAGAAAAGATCCAATCCTTTATTGATGCAAAAACAATTAATGCGAGTGATCTAATTAATATTATTTTGCTTAAAAAACTAAAATTAATTAATAAAAATTCACAAAAATTAAAAATACTAGGATCAGGTGAAATTAAAGATAAAGTTAATATTGAAGCAGACTTAATATCTAAATCTGCAATGGAAAAATTAGAAAAAGCTGGTGGTACAGTTCAGTTGAAAAAATAATTAAGATATTATGAGCTCATCTTCTCAAACTAATGATCTTAGAAATCGCATAATATTTACGTTATTAATTTTAACAGTTTACAGATTTGGCACGTATGTACCAATTCCTGGTATAGATCCAGAACAATTACAAACAATGATGAGCGGAAATCAAAAAGGGTTGCTTGGCATGTTTAACGTTTTCGCTGGTGGAGCGGTTAGTAGAATGGCTATATTTGCCTTAGGTATAATGCCATATATTTCCTCATCTATTATTGTTCAATTATTAACAGGTGTTTCAGACTATTTTAAAAATTTAAAAGCCCAGGGAGAAACTGGTAGAGCTAAGATTACTCAAATAACAAGATATGGAACCGTTTTATTAGCTACTATCCAAGGATATGGTTTATCAGTTGGTTTACAGTCTTCAGCTAATTTAGTTATTAACCCAGGGTTATTTTTTACGATAACAGCAGTTTCAACTATTGTTGCAGGAACAATGTTCTTAATGTGGTTAGGTGAGCAAATTACTCAAAGAGGTATTGGAAACGGTATTTCTTTAATAATATTTGCTGGAATTGTTGCTGAAATACCAAGGGCCTTAGTTACTACATTTGAATTAGGTAGAACAGGAGCTGTGTCAACAATAATGATTATTGCAATTCTTATTTTATTAGTTGCAACAATTATGTTCATTGTATTTATGGAAAGAGCTTTAAGAAAGATTTTGATAAATTATCCCAAAAGACAAATGGGAAACAAAATGTATGGTGGTGAGTCATCACATTTACCTTTAAAAATAAATCAAGCTGGAGTAATACCAGCAATTTTTGCATCTGCTTTGTTACTATTACCTGTAACATTTTCTAATTTTAGTTTTTCTGATAATGATACTTTTTTAAATATAAGTTCATATTTTACTCAAGGGCAACCTCTGTATATGATTTTATATGCATCAGGCATAATATTTTTTACATTTTTTTACACATCTATAACATTTAATCCAACTGAAACTGCTGAGAATTTAAGAAAATATGGTGGTTTTATTCCAGGAATTAGACCGGGTGAAAGTACAGCTTTGTATATAGATAATATTTTAACTAAACTTACAACAATAGGTGCCCTTTATTTAACAATCGTATGTTTAATGCCTGAATTTTTAATTGCAAATTATCCAATTCCATTTTATTTAGGAGGCACTTCAATTTTAATTGTTGTTGTTGTTGCAATTGATACTGTTACCCAAATTCAAACTAGATTAATGAGCTCTCAATACGAACAGCTAGTTAAGAAAACCAAATTCGGAAAGTAATAAAATGAATGTTATTTTATTTGGTCCACCTGGGGCAGGTAAAGGAACACAAGCTCAACTCATAGTAAAAAAACATAATTATTTTCAACTATCAACTGGTGATCTATTAAGAATTGAAACAAATCAAAAAACGGCATTAGGAATCGAAATTGAAAAATTAATTTCAAATGGTGAATTTGTTTCTGATAAAATTGTTAATACTTTGTTAGAAAACTCAATTAAAAAATTAAAATTTAGAGATAGAATTATATTTGATGGATATCCAAGAAATATAGATCAAGCAAAAAAATTAGAATTTATTTTATCAAAATTCAATCAAAATATTGGTCTGATAATTTTTTTAAATGTTAATCGTGATATTGTTGAAAAAAGAATAATGGGTCGTATGACATGTGAAAAATGTAATATGACTTTAAATGAATTTTTTAATAAAGAAGAAATTGAGCTACATCCTTGTGGTAAAGAATTTCTTATAAAAAGAAAAGATGACACTCTAAAAACTGTTATTGCCAGATATGACACCTACATGAAAACTACTAAACCAGTCATTGATTTTTATATAAAAAATGAAAATTTTAATGAAATAGACGGCAACCTTAAAATTGATGAAATAACTAGTAAAATCAATGAAATTCTTAAGGTTTAAGACATTGACATTAAGACGTCTTCTTATATAAAAGGCTAAATTTATTCTCAAAAATATGGCTCGTATTGCAGGTGTAAACATTCCTCAAAATAAACTTGTTCAAATTGGACTTACCTATATCTATGGCATAGGTGACAAATTTTCTAAACAAATTTGTACGTCACTTGAAATAGCAAAAGAAAAAAGAATTAACGAGTTAACAGATGATCAAATTTTAAAAATTAGAGAATATATTGACCAAAATTTTAAAGTAGAAGGCGATCTTAGAAGAGATTATTCCCTAAGTATTAAAAGATTAATAGATCTTGCATGTTACAGGGGATCTAGACATAAAAAAAAACTACCAGTGCGTGGTCAAAGAACAAGATGTAACGCAAGAACAAGAAAAGGTAAAGCAATTGCTATTGCTGGTAAAAAATTAACACCACTTAAAAAATAATAATCTATGGCTAAAGTTGATAAAGTTGAAAATAAAGAACAAATTGTAGAAAAAACTGATAAAAAAGTTAAAAAAAGTTCTTATTCAAAAAAGAAAAAAATTAAGAAAAATATTCTTAATGGGATTGCTTATGTTCAGTCTACGTTCAACAACACAATAATTTCAATTGCAGATACTAATGGAAATGTAATTTCCTGGTCTTCAGCAGGATCAAAAGGTTTTAAGGGCTCTAGAAAATCAACACCATATGCTGCACAAATTGCTGCAGATGCCGTTGCGACTAAAGCTTTAGAATATGGAATGAAAACATTATCCGTTGAAGTTAAAGGACCTGGATCTGGAAGAGAAACAGCTTTAAGAGCTTTACAAGCGAAAGGATTTAAAATTCTTTCAATAAAAGACACAACACCAATGCCTCATAATGGAGCAAGACCACCAAAAAAAAGGAGAGTTTAAGTGGAAAATTTAAATGTAAATGTTAAAAATTGGAAAGCATTAATTAAACCAGCAAAATTAGATGTTCAAATTAGTGATGATAAATCACATGCAACAATTATCGCTGAGCCTTTAGAAAAAGGTTATGGATTAACCTTAGGTAATTCATTAAGAAGAATTTTACTTTCTTCTATTAGAGGCGCTGCCGTAACATCGTTACAAATCGATGGTGTATTGCATGAATTTACTTCGATTAAAGGTATAAGAGAAGATGTTACTGATATAGTTTTAAACATTAAAATGTTAGCTTTAAAAAGCAGCTCAGAAGGAACTAAAAAACTAATTTTAGATGCTAAAGGTCCAGGTGAGATTAAAGCTTCATTGATTACACAAGTTGCTGACATTGAAATATTAAACCCAGATTTAGTTATTTGTAACTTAGATGAAAACGTTCATTTTCACATGGAAATGAATGTTGGTACAGGAAAGGGATATGTACCAGCTGTTATGAACAAACCAGAGGAACCACCATTAGGTCTGATAGCAATAGATTCATTGTTCAGTCCAGTTAAAAAAGTTTCTTATGCAATTAGTACTGCTAGAGAAGGTAAAGCTCTTGATTATGACAAATTAACCATGGAAGTTGAAACTAATGGATCTATTTCAGCTGAAGAAGCTGTTGCTTATGCAGCTAGAATTTTTCAAGATCAGCTTAACATGTTTGTAAGTTTTGACGAGCCTACAGAAGCACCAGTAATTGAGGTTTCTACAGAACCTGCGTTTAACAAGAACTTATTAAGAAAAGTTGATGAGTTAGAATTATCTGTACGTTCAATGAACTGTCTTAAAAATGATAACATTATTTATATTGGAGACTTGGTGCAAAAATCTGAAGGTGAAATGTTAAGAACACCTAACTTTGGAAGAAAATCACTTAATGAAATAAAAGAAGTATTAACTGCTATGTCTTTATACTTAGGAATGGAAATACCCAATTGGCCGCCAGAAAATATCGCTGAAATGTCTAAAAAACTAGAGGAACAAATCTAATGAGACACGGAATGGCTAATAAAAAGCTTAATCGTACCTCGGAGCATAGAAAAGCTTTATTAAAGAACATGCTAAATTCTCTAATAAAGTATGAACAGATAACAACTACGCTTCCAAAAGCTAAATTCCTAAAACCACAAGCAGATAAAATTATTACGCTGGGTAAAAAAGAAACTTTGCAGACAACAAAAATGTTAATGTCTAAACTACAAGACATTACTTCTACTCATAAAGTTAAAAAAACCTTATCTAAAAGATATGAAAAAAGAAATGGTGGATATACAAGAATTATCAAAGCAGGATTTAGATATGGTGATAACGCACCCATGGCTGTTATAGAGTTTGTAGATAGAGATGTTGAAGCTAAAAGAGTTGATAAAAAGAAAAAAGATACATCCAAGGAAGCATTAAAAGATAAAAAAGAAGAAAAAAAATTAGCTACTGCTTAATTCTTTATATAAAATTAGACCATCATGAAAAAGATTTTTAACGTTGATGTAACGTGCAATAACATGCGTATTGATCGATGGATTAGAAATAATTTAGGCAATATCCCTCAAGCTTTAATAGAGAAAAATTTAAGAAACGGTAAAATTAAACTTAATAACAAAAAAATTAAAAGTTCTCATAAAGTAATAACAGAAGATAAAATAAATATATTTAATTTTGATTTTAAAGAAACAATAATACAAAAAAAAATTAAATTTGAACCATCAGAAGAAGTCATCAAAGAAAATGAAGAACTAATAATTGATAACAATGAAGATTTTATTGTATTGAATAAAAGTTCAGGCATATCAGTTCAAGGTGGAACTAAATCAAAAAAAAACCTTGTAGATATTTTTTCTAGAAGTGAAATTTTTCAAAATACAAAACCTTTTTCAGTTCATCGATTGGACAAAGATACCTCAGGTGTTTTTATAATTGCCAAACATAGAGAATCAGCACAATTACTGACTTCTCTTTTTAGACTTAGAAAAGTTCATAAAACTTATTTAGCAATATGTCATGGAGAATTACAAAAAGATTCAGGTGAATGGAATGATGATTTAACTAGATACGATAATGACAAAGAAATAACAGAAAAAGCAAGAACGCTCTATAAAGTTTTAGATAAAAATTCTATATGTAGTTTGATAGAAATGAAACCTATAACAGGTAGAAAGCACCAATTAAGAAAACAACTATATGCTGTTGGTAATCCTATTTATGGAGATCAAAAATATAAGTTTAGCAATACAGATAAAGCAATAAATAAAAATTTAATGTTACATTCTTATCAAATTAAATTTATGATCAAAGATAAAAAATACACTTATACTGCGCTGTTACCAGATTACTTTAAAAAACTTTTAAAAACTAAAAGACTTAGATTTCCAAATTCTTAAGAAAATTATCAACAATTATATTCTTCAAGTTATTATAATTTTGATTATTAATCTTTTTTAAATTTGTAACATCTTTGTCTATAATCCCACAAGGTATAATAGATTTGTATTTATCTAAATTATTATCAACGTTTATAGAGAACCCATGATAGGCTATCCATTTACTTACTCTAATTCCTATTGCAGCCACTTTTTTAATTTTATTTTTATCTTTAAGCCAAATACCAATATTTTTAGGATCACTAAATGTATGAATATTAAATTCCTGCAAACTTTCGATTATAGTTTTTTCTATTATTGTAATAAATTTTCGTATGTTTTTTTTTCTTTTTTTTAAGTCTATTACAAAATAACATATTATCTGACCAGGACCATGGTATGTAATTTTTCCACCTCTATTTGTTTTTACTAAATTTATAGTTTTATCAATAATTTCATTCTCACTATATCCAGATCCAGCAGTATAAATTTCTTCATGCTCTAAAAGCCAAATTAGATCTTTATCCTTATTAGAATTTATTTTTATCAATCTTTTTTCAAGAAAATTAATCGCATTTTTATATTTTATGGGTTTTATTGACTTTTTTATCTCTATATCCATTTAAGAATTGTATTATTTAAATTATGTATTAATAGTGCAAAATTGAATTATAGGTAAATTATGTCTTTAATAAAAAAAATAAAAGATAAAAAAGTAAATTTTGAGTTTAACAAAGAATATTTAAATGTTGTTACAACTAAAATTGCTAATAATGATGCACTATTTATTACCAATTCCTTTAAAGAAATGCACCCTGCAGACGCAGCAGATATAATTGAGCACCTTGATCAAAATAATAGAGAAAGTTTAATTAAGCTAAATAATTTTAAGATTGATCCTGAAGTTTTTATAGAACTTAATGAATCAATACAGTCAGAAATTATCAAATATTTATCCTCTGAAGCAATAGTAACTATTTTAAAAAATCTTGAGTCTGATGATGCAATTACAATTTTAGAGAATGTTGACGAAAAAGATAAAAACCTAATTTTAAGTTCACTTCCTCCAAAAGATCGTTTTGCTTTATTGGAAAGCTTAAGTTATCCAGAAGACACTGCTGCTAGAATAATGCAACGAGAATTTACAGCCATACCTAGTAATTGGTCTGTTGGTCAAACAATTGATTATTTAAGAGATAATAAAGATTTACCAGAAGAATTTTTAGAAATTTTTATTGTGGATGAACAATTTAAACCTATTGGAATTGTTCCTTCATCAAAAGTTCTTACAGCATCACGAGAAACAAAAATGATTTTAATCATGTCTGAATCACAACTTTTTATTCCAGTTGATATGGATAAGGAAGAAGTTGGAAATTTATTTGAAAATTATAATTTAAATTCTGCTGCTGTTGTAGATAAAAATAACAAATTAGTAGGTATGATTACAAATGATGATGTATTAACTGTACTTAAAGAAGAGGCAGAAGAAGATGTTCTTAGATTAGCAGGTGTAGGTGATGAAGCTATTACTGATGGTGTATTTACCAAAACTAAAAGAAGATTTAACTGGCTATTGTTAAATCTTTTTACAGCGTTTTTGGCTACATGGGTAATTAGTTTGTTCGGTGCAACAATAGAACAAATGGTTGTTTTGGCTTTTTTAATGCCAATAGTTGCTTCAATGGGTGGAAATGCGGGCATGCAAACACTTGCTGTTACAGTTAGAACTTTAGCAACTAATGATTTAACAAAAAATAATTTTGCACAAAATATTTTAAAGGAATTTAATATTGGAATTTTAAATGGGATTATTTTTGCAATAATCAGTGCTTTAGTAGTACAAGTTTGGTTCCAAGACTCATTACTTTCCATGATAATATCTATGTCAATGATTGTTACTATGATTGTTGCAGGATTATTTGGAATTGTAGTTCCAATAACTTTAAAAAAAATGGATATTGATCCTGCCATTGCATCAAGCGTATTTGTAACAACTATAACGGATGTTATTGGTTTCGTGTCATTCTTAGGTGTTAGTGCTTACTTTCTTTAAAAATTATCTATGAGCCTTACGTTGTTTAGATAGTATGCTATAAAAAGTTTAAATGGCTTTTTGTGAACGTTAGTGCTTAAGTTAATCAAATTCCTACATTCTAAATACTGAATTTTAATATTAAAATTACTAATCAATTGTTTTTTTATGAACTGAGTTAATTTTTTAGATTTTTTTTTATCCTTACTAATAGAACGCTTTAAATAGAATAGTTTATTAGCAATCAGTCCTAAAGTTTTAATGTTAGCTTTTTTTAATAGATTGTTTCTTGAAGATAAAGCAACTTTATTAGAATCCCTAATAGTTTTACACAAATAAACTTTTGTCTTATATTTTTTTTCAATAAAGTTTTTAACTAGAAAAAATTGTTGGTAATCTTTTTCACCCATAAAAAGCATTTTTGGAGATAACAGTTTTACAAAACGGTTTAAAACATCAAGTACACCTTCAAAGTGACCTTCTCTAAATTTTGCACATAGTACTTTTTGTGATTTGCTTAATGAAATCTTAGATGACTTTATCCCTTTGTAAACTTGATTTACTGTAGGCAAATAAACATAATCAACTTTTGACTTTTTAAGGAGCATAAGATCTTTGTTTATACTTCTGGGATAAGTTTGATAATCCTTTTTATTATTAAATTGGGTAGGGTTAACAAAAATACTAACCAGTGTCTTCTTACATTTCTTTTTAGACATCTTGATTAGAGCCTCATGACCTTTATGCAGGCCACCCATTGTAGGAACAAATCCTATTCCATTTTCTTTATATATTGCCTCATTTAAATCAGTTATTTGTTCTATTAATTTCATTTGTAATATTATGATTAATAAGTAAAACATTTATATGATTAAACAAGCGATAATTCCGCTAGCAGGACTAGGAACGAGACTACTACCTTTAACAAGTGTTTTTGCTAAAGAGCTCTTACCAATTAATGGAAAACCAGGGATAGAATATATTCTTGATGAGTGTATTGAAGCTGGAATTAAGGAGGTTATTTTTATTATTTCACAAAAGAAATTAATGATAAAAAAATACTTTTATAATGACAAATTCTATAAAGATATTATTAAACGTAAAAAAGACCCGCGCATTTTAAGTGAATATAAAAAAATATTAAAATATAAAAAAATGATTAAGTTTGTTTTTCAAGAAAAACCACTTGGTACAGGTGATGCTGTTTTTCAAACAAAAAAACTTATTAAAGACAAATATTTTTTAATGTTATTACCCGATGACTTAATAATTAAAAAAAATTGTTCCAAATCAATGATTGCTGTTCACAAAAGATATAAGGCATCTGTTATGGCCAGCATGAAAGTGAACAAAAATGAAGTTACAAGATGGGGCATATATGATGTTAAAGAAAAAGTTAATAACAAAAATTTTATAATTAAAAGTGTAGTTGAAAAACCCTCCATTAAAGAGGCACCATCTAATAATGCTGTCATCGGAAGATATATTTTACCTAAGTCAATTTTTAATAAATTATCAAAACTTAAACCAGGTAAAGGTGGTGAAACTCATATTACGGATGCTATACAATCTTTAATCAACGATAATGATAAATTTATAGGTCACAGCTTCACAGGAAAATATTTGGATTGTGGAACAATGAAGGGCTATATTAATTCAACTTTGGAGATTGCTAAAATATGAAATTATGTATGGTAGGAACGGGTTATGTTGGGCTAGTTAGTGGTGTTTGTTTCTCAGATTTAGGTAATGATGTTATTTGTGTAGATCGTGATAAAAAAAAAGTTGAAGATTTAAAAAAAGGAATTATTCCAATTTATGAGCCTGGTTTAGATGAATTAGTTCTAAAGAATTATAAAAATAAAAGATTAAAATTTTCTACAAATTTAAAAGATTCTATTTTAAAGTCAGATATTATATTTATTTGTGTTGGCACACCCTCTAAAAAAAATGGCAATGGTGCTGATTTAAGTCAAATCTATAATGTTGCTAAAGAAATTAGAAATTCTATTTCTAAATTTAAGATCATAATCACTAAATCTACAGTTCCCGTTACAACTGGTGATGAGATTGAAAAAATTATTTCACAAAGTGTATCTAAAAAACTATTCTCAGTTGTTTCAAACCCTGAATTTTTAAGAGAAGGTGAGGCAATAAGAGATTTTACTTACCCCGATAGAATTGTAATTGGTACAAAAGATAAAAGGTCTGATAAAATTCTAAAAAGTCTTTATTCACCATTAATATCAAAAGGGGCAAAATATGTTAATACATCAAGAAGAGCTGCTGAACTAATAAAATACGCATCTAATGCTTTCTTAGCAACAAAAATAACTTTTATTAATGAACTTGCAAATTTATGTGAAAAAATAGATGTCAAAATTGAAGACATTTCTATTGGTATGGGCCTCGACAAAAGAATTGGTGGACGCTTCTTAAGAGCTGGCCCTGCCTATGGCGGTTCATGTTTTCCAAAAGACACCAAGGCTATAGTTAGTACAGCACACAAATTTAAAACAGATCTATCCGTTATAAAAAGTGTAATTAAATCCAATGAAAATAGATCTTCATTATTACTAAAAAGAGTTTTTGATATTTTAAAAGGTAAAGTTAAAAACAAAAAAATATGTTTTTTGGGTGTTACGTTTAAAGCTAATACTGATGATATGAGAGATTCACCAAGTTTATCAATGATACCTTCACTGATTAAAAAAGGCGCTAAAGTAAATTATTTTGATCCAACGGGTGAAAAAAATGATTTTAAAAAGTTAAAAAATATTAATTTTTCACAAAATATTAATTCTGCGATAAGAGACTCAAACTTAATAATAATTCATACAGAATGGAATGATTTTAAATCAATAAACTTTAAAAAAGAAGTTAAAAACAAAAATTTTATAATATTTGATATGAGAAATATTTACTCACATGTTAAGATGAAAGAGTTAAAAATTAAATATTTTGGTATTGGCCATTAATTCAATTCAAAAATAGCATCAACCTCAACAGAAACACCTAACGGCAAACTATTCGTACTAACAGCTGCTCTTGTATGCATACCAGCATCTCCAAAAACAGAAACTATTAAATCTGAAGCACCATTAATTACTTTAGGTTGTTCGATAAAATCTTCAGTAGAATTAACAAAGCCTGTCAACTTTATACAGGATTTAATTTTTGATAAATCTTCATTACAAGCTTTTTTAACTTGTGAGATTATACTTAAACCACATCTTTTAGCAGCTTCGTAACCTTCTTCAGTTTTTAGTTCCTTTCCAACTTTACCTTTTATCAATTCACCATTAGCAGTTATTGATATTTGACCTGATATAAAAAGCATTTTTCCAATAATTTTTGATGCAACATACGAACCTACCGGAGCTTTTGCTTCTGGTAATATTAATTTTAATTCTTTAATTTTTTCCTCAAAATTCATAGTTATTTTCCTTTTTTCTTTTTTTTTGATTTCTTATTTTTATCGTATTCTTTTCTTTTCTCAATCAATATTAAAGCCTCTTCCATATTAAGTTCAAGTGGATCTTTTTCTTCGGGTATTGTTGCATTAAGAGATTTGTATTTGATATAAGGGCCGTATTGCCCCTTCATTACCCTAACTGGTTTTTTATCTTCAGGATGTTCACCAAGATCTTTTATAATTGAAGCTGACATTCTGCCTGGTTTAGCCTCTGCTATGAGAGTTATAGCTCTATTCAATCCAATTGAAAAAATCTCCTCAACGTTTTCAATTCTAGCCGATTTGTTTTCACATTTTAAATAAGGACCAAATCTTCCTGAGTTTAAAGTTATGTTTTTTTGATTTTCAGGATTAACACCCAAAATCTTAGGAAGAGAGCATAGAAATTTTGCCCTATCTAGATTAACACTATCTAAGGTAATACCCTTTGGTATAGATACATTTTTTAAATTATTATCTTCTTTATCTTCCTTCTTTTTTTTGACTTTCTTTTTTTTTTTAATTTTAACTACTATTTCTTCTTTTATTTCTTCAATTTTTTCATACTGAATATAAGGACCGAACCTTCCATTTTTAAGATACATGTCATTGCCATTTTCATGTTTTCCAATAAATTTTGGTTCAGCGAGCTGAGATTGAGCTGCTGCCTTTGCTTTAGATAAAGGTCTTGTAAATTTACAATCTGGATAGTTAGAACATCCTATAAAAGCACCTCCTCTAAAACTATTTTTTAAACTTAAAGAACCATTATCACAAATTTTGCACTGCCTGTTAATATTTCCTTCTTTATCTCTTTCAAATATTAAACTACCTAAGCTATCATTTAATAAGTCTAAAACTTCTCTTGTTCTTTTTTCTTTTACTTCAGATACATTTTGATTGAAATCTTTCCAAAACATTTCAAGAACATTTATCCATCCTTCTTTACCGGTTGTAATATTATCTAATTGATTTTCTAATTCTGCAGTAAAATTATAATCTACATACTTAGTGAAAAGTTTTTCAAGAAAAGCTGATATTAATTTACCTCTATCTGTGGGATGAAATCTTTTATTAATTGCCTCTGCATAACCTCTTGTTGAAATAACAGATATTATACTTGCATAAGTTGAAGGTCTTCCAATGCCTAATTCCTCTAATTTTTTAACTAAACTAGCTTCAGAATATCTAGGAGGAGGCTGTGTAAAATGTTGTTCATCTAATAAAGATTCAATATTAATTGGTCCTTTTTTCATTTCAGGAAGAATATTTTCATCTTCATCTTTTTTATTATCTTTAATAACTTTTAAGAAACCATCAAATTTAATAACAGAGCCACTTGCTTTACAGATTGTTCCATTATCGTCTGAGCTTATTGTAATTGTATTTCTATCAAATTGAGCAGGTTTCATTTGCGAGGATAGGGCTCTACTCCAAATCAAATCATATAATTTATGTTGATCTGGACTTAGATATTTTTTAAGTATTTCTGGGGCACGAATAATATCTGTTGGCCTGATTGCTTCATGTGCTTCTTGTGCATTTTTAGCTTTTTTCCCAGAGTAGCTAGCTGCACTATCTGGAATATATTCCACACCAAACTCACTTTTTATATATTTTCTAAAAGTATCTATAGCGTCAGTTGATAAGTTGGTTCCATCTGTTCTCATATATGTAATAAGACCAATAGTTTCACCATCTATCTCTATACCTTGATAAAGTTTTTGAGCTATTTGCATTGTACGAGATGCTCCAAATCCTAGCTTACCAGATGAAACTTGTTGTAATGTGGAAGTAGTAAAAGGGCCAGAAGGATTTCTGTTCACAACTTTACTTGAGATATCACTTATTTGAAATTTTTTAGACTTTACTTCGTCTATTGCTTTAGCAATCTCAGCTTTGTTTTTGAAAGAAAATTTTTCAATTTTCTTATTATCAAGTTGTGTAATACTAGCTAGGAGAGAGTTCTTATCACCATCATTAAATTGAACACTAAGCGTCCAAAATTCTTCAGGATTAAATAGTTCAATTTCATGCTCTCTTTCAGTAATTAATTTTAGCGCTACTGACTGAACACGTCCTGCAGATTTAGATCCTGGTAATTTAGTCCACAGAATTGGAGAGATATTAAAACCAACCAAATAGTCCAATGCTCTTCTAGCCATATAAGCATCAACTAATAAGGGTTCGATTTGTCTTGGATTTTCAATTCCATGAATTACTGCTTTTTTTGTAATTTCATTAAAGACGACTCTTTCTACATGTTTATCTTTGATTAATTTTTTCTCATTTAAATACTCTTTAACATGCCAGGCAATCGCTTCACCCTCACGGTCTGGGTCAGTAGCTAGTATTATTTTTGAAGAAATTTTAGCTGCATCAGTAATTTCTTTAAGATATTTTTTAGAAAAGCTATCAACTTCCCACTCCATTTTAAAATTATTATCCGTGTCAACTGACCCATTCTTAGATGGAAGATCTCTAATATGACCATAACTTGCTAAAACGATATAATCATCTCCTAAATATTTATTTATAGTTTTGGCTTTTGCTGGACTTTCTACAACTACAAGATTCATTATTAGTCAAACTACTTAAAAGATATTGATAGTCAAATTAATAAATTTTAGTCTTAGTTTCCTCTTTATTTTTAAGGCGTTTGACGTTTTCTCTGTGTGTGTAGAATATTAGTACAAACATAATTAAAAAAAAAATTTGATTATAATTTTCAAAAATTATTACATAAATAGGAACTATTAAGCTGGCAACAAGCGATGATAAAGAAGAATATTTTGAAACTAGAAATGTTACAACCCAACTAATAATAAATATTAAACCAAAAATTAAGTTTATTGAAAATAATATTCCAATATATGTTGCTATCCCTTTACCACCCTTAAACTTAAGCCATATAGGGAACACATGCCCTAAAAAGACACTTAGTGATGCAATGAAGATATAATCAGAATAATTAAATTTAACATACAAAATAGGCAATATAGCCTTTGATATATCTAGCACTAATGTAGTGTAACCCAATGATTTGTTTCCAGTTCTAAGCGCATTAGTAGCGCCGATGTTTCCTGAGCCAATATCTCTAATATCTTTTTTTAGAAATATTTTTGTGAGTACGA
>Ga0307986_10001755_pt1 | contig 15723 bp, 15 predicted proteins | sample EllFjometageno82_FD_203170 | JGI IMG/M metagenome (GOLD analysis project Ga0307986, IMG submission 203170) | Marine microbial communities from Ellis Fjord, Antarctic Ocean - #82 | ecosystem: Environmental > Aquatic > Marine > Unclassified | place: Southern Ocean | collected 2014-10-09
AATCAAGACTGCTGTGAATGGTGTTGCGAAAATTTTACATTTAAGTTGAGGCCAAAGTAATGCAATTGCTCCAATATGGTCCTCATGTGCATGGGTTAAGATAATGCCCAAAAGGTCCTCTTTTTTATCAACTATAAATCCAGGGTCAGGATAGATTAAATCAATACCAGGTAACGTATCATCAGCAAAAGTAACACCAATATCAACCATGATCCATTTATGCTCATTAGGTTTTCCATAGGCAAACAAGTTCATGTTCATTCCAATTTCTCCTGATCCCCCTAGAGGACAAAATAGTAATTCATCTTGCATATTTATTTAATTAAAGTGATGGCTTTGATTAGACCGTTAATTGTAATATCTTTATTTAATTTAGCTTTCGTTTTTATTGAATTTTTAAACAAATTTGAAAATCCTCCAGTAATTATAATTTTAAAGGACTTTTTAGTCTCTTTCTTAATTAAGTTTACAATATTGTCAATTAAACCTGTGTAACCCCAGAAAAAACCTGCTCTAACTGCATTAATTGTATTTAATCCAATGACTTTATTTGTTTTTTTTAAATTTATACTTGGTATCTGAGTCGCTTTATCAGTCAGTGTGTTAAGTGACAGTTTAACGCCAGGAGCAATAACACCCCCATGATACGTATTTTTAATTAAAACATCGAATGTTGTAGCGGTACCAAAATCTATAATTATAAAATTATCTTTATTGTTAATTACACCTATAGCATTTGCTAACCTATCAGAACCAATTTGTTTATAATTAACCTTGATCTTAATTAATTTACTTACTTTAATTTTTTTGAGTTCATGGCAATTAATTTTGTAAAATTTGTTAAAGAAGCTTTTAATTTTATTAAATGATATGGGAACAACAGAACAAAATAAACATTTATCAATTAATTTATCTTTTATATCAAATTTAGATAAAGATTTTTTAAGTAATAAAGAGTTTATTTTTTTTGTGTTTAGAGAAATTTTTTTAATAATTTTATTTTTAGAATTTACTAAACAAATTTTGGTTTCAGTATTTCCAATATCACCTACAATAATCATTTTAACATCCTATCTGAGTTTTTTACATTAAATTTATGAAAAATTGGAATAAATTTTTCATAAATTCTTTTTATCATTAACGCAGCATTATTAGGGGTAATCTTTATATTTGTTAAATCAAAAAGATTTGTAGTTGGATATTCTTTTATATTTGGACTCTTAATCAAATTTATACCAATCCCAACAACCATAAAGGCTTTTCCTGATTTAGTTAATGTCTCTTGTAAAATGCCAGAAATTTTCATATCATTTATTAATAAATCATTAGGATCTTTAATAGTAATTTTACCTTTATAAAAAATAGATAAAACTTTTCTAACAAGTATACAGTTAACTTTTGTTAATTCTTTTAATGATATGCTAATCTTATCAATTGGAAAAAAAATACTTACAAATAAATTCCCTTTATAAGACATCCATTTTTTCCCGTATTGACCCCTTCCCTTTTTCTGTTTTTCAGCAATAACAATACCTACTCTATTATTAGTGTTTTTAATAATGCTAGTAGCTAGATTATTTGTACTATTAACAATCTTGAAATTAAATTTTTTTAACTTCATTAAGTGAGATTAATTCTAGAAACAATTTCCACTAATTTACTAGGGAAGATAAAATATAAAAGAATTAATAGAGTTGAAAAAGCTAGGGATATTCTTAACCAAGCACTATGGTCTGTGTCATATTTTTCTATTTTGTCGTCAAAATACATAACTTTAATTATTTTTAAATAGTAAAATGCCGCTATCACAGTGGACAACAATCCAATAATTGCTAAAAAATACATCGATTGTTCAATAATAGATTTAAAAATATAAAACTTAGCAAAAAAACCTGCCAATGGGGGAATTCCTGCTAATGAAAAAAGTATTACCAATAAAGATAAGGATAAAACTGGATGGTTTTTAGATAATCCTGATAAATCATCAATTGTTTCAAAATATTGATCATTTCGCTTCATCATTAATATAGAACTAAATAAGCCAAGGTTCATCACCAAATATATAGAAATATAAACTATAGAACTTTGTATTCCCTCATTTGTTCCAATTGATAAACCAGCTAAAGCATAACCAATATGTCCAATAGAACTATAAGCTACTAACCTTTTTAAATTTTTTTGTCCGATTGCAGCAACGGCTCCAAATATCATTGAAGCAATTGATAAAAATATTAAGATAGGTTGCCACTGGTCAATCATATTAACAAACGGAACGTACAAAAATCTAATAAATACCGTTAAAGCCGCAACTTTAGGCACAATTGCAAAAAATAATGTCACTGAGGTAGGAGACCCTTCATACACATCTGGTGCCCACATATGAAATGGCACTGCAGAAATTTTAAAAGCCAAACCTACTAAAATAAAAACTATTCCAAATGTAAGGCCATAATGAGTAGAGTTCATTGCATCACCAATAATAATGAAATTGGTTGATCCCGAAAACCCATAAATTAAAGAACATCCATAAAGAAGTAAACCTGAGGATAGAGCGCTTAATACAAAGTATTTAAGCCCTGACTCAGATGATTTTAATTGATCTCTATTAAATGATGCCAAAACATAAAGAGCCAACGATTGTAATTCAAGGCCAATATAAAAAACCATAAGATCATTCGAACTAATCATAACCATCATTCCCAAAATAGAAGAGAGTATCAAAATTGGATATTCCATTAAGAATATCTTAAATACTTTTAAATATTTTGTTGAGATTAACAACACAAAGGCTCCACCTATAACTGTAAGGATTTTCATAAATGAAGAAAGATCATCAACAATATAACTAGAATTAAATAAAAAAATATTTTCATCAATACGGTTATTATAAATTAGCACGCCAGTGATTAATAAAGATCCTACCGAAAGGTTATGAATTAAATCTTGACTATTTTTTTTAAAAACTCCAAGGATTAATAAAAACATTATAGATAAAGAAATAAAGATTTCAGGAGAAATGAAGTTTAGATTATCCATTATTTTGAACCTCAGACATATACATGTTTATGTTAAAATTATACATTTCAATCAAGTCTTTAACGGATATTTCAATTGTATTAATAAGGGGTTCTGGGTAAAAACCAAAGAATAACACTGGAATTGCTAAACACCATAAAATAAATTTTTCTGAATTATCCAAGTCGGAAATGTTTAAAAGATCTTTATTAATTAATTTACCAAAGATCACTCTTCTGTATAGCCACAGCATATATGCTGCTCCAAAGATAACTCCTACACTGGCAACAACAGCTACTAAAAAATTATCTTTAAAGGTACCCATTAAAATTAAAAACTCACCTATAAAACCACTAGTTCCAGGCAGTCCCAATGCCGCCAAAGTAAATAACATAAATAAAATTGAATATTTTGGCATAACCGAAACTAAACCACCATATGTTTTAATTAGTCTTGAGTGCATACGATCATAAACTATACCAACACATAAGAACAGTGCGGCTGATACAAGCCCATGACTAATCATTTGAATTATACTGCCTTCAATACCTTGCTGTGTGTTAGTAAAAATCCCTAAAGTTACAAACCCCATATGAGCAACAGAAGAATATGCTATTAATTTTTTCATATCCTCTTGCATTAGAGCTACTAGAGATCCATAGATGATTGCGATTACACTTAATGAATAGACCAAAGGTGTGAATAATTCAGAAGCTACGGGAAATAAACCCAAAGAAAATCTAATAAAACCATATCCTGCCATTTTTAATAAAATGGCTGCAAGCAAAACGGAACCTGCAGTTGGTGCCTCAACATGTGCATCGGGTAACCAAGTATGAACTGGCCACATAGGAGTTTTAACAGCAAATGAACAAAAAAATGCAAGCCATAAGAGTTTTTGATACTTAATGTCTATACCTAATTCATAAAGTTGGGTTATGTCAGTGGTACCTGCTATCCAATAAATTGAAATTATTGCAACCAGCATTAAAACAGATCCAAGCAAGGTGTATAAGAAAAATTTAAAAGCGGAATAAACTCTTCTTGCTCCACCCCAAATTCCAATGATTAAAAACATTGGGATTAACCCCGCTTCAAAGAATAAGTAAAATACTACTAAATCAAGAGAGCAAAAAACTCCTATCATTAAACTTTCCATTAACAGTATAGCAATAAGAAAATCTCTTAATCGAAATTTAATTGTATTATTTACAGATATTATACAAATTGGAGTTATAAAGGTTGTCAAAACAATAAAGAGAATTGATATTCCATCTATGCCAACTTTGTAGTTAGCAAAACCATTTAACCACACTCTATCTTCAATAAATTGAAAGGTTGATGTTGATGGGTCAAATAAAAACCACAAGTAAATAGATATTAAAAAATTTACAATAGAAGTAAATAAAGCGACATATTTTGCTGTATTTGAATTTTTGTCTTTTGAAATTAACAAAAATAAAGCTCCAATAATTGGAAGAAGAATAAGGGAAGATAAAATTGGAAAAGCCATTAGTGTAAAATTAAAAAGGTTAATAATACAGACAAACCTAATAATATCATGAAGGCGTATTGATAAATAAATCCACTTTGAAATCTGCTAGCCTTTAATGATAAGTGTTTAATTATTGAAGAAAGGCCGTCAGGTCCAAATTTATCAATAGTCTTAATATCAATTGTTTTCCAAAAAAACAGTCCCATTTTTTTTGAAGATTTGATAAATACAACATTGTATAATTCATCAAAATACCATTTATTAACTAAAAAATTATACAATGGTTTATTAAATTGGGCTAATTGATTTGGTATATCTTTATTTTTTACAAATAAATAATACGCAGTTGGTATGGATAAAAGTACAAGTATAGGGGTAATTAAAATAATCCATAAAGGAGGATGATCTGAACTTAATGGGTTTAGAAATTTAATTGACTCTCCCCAAAAATTATTTTCATCACCTTGACCTATGAATAAATCTTTAAATAAAAAACCTGCAAAAATTGCACCAATTGCTAATATAATCAAAGGTAAAATCATAACTAAGGGTGACTCATGCATTTCTTCAATTTTTATTTTTTTATTATTATAAGTTCCATGAAATGTTTTAAAAATTAACCTCCAAGAATATATTGAAGTTAACAAGGCAGTTAAAATTCCAACACCAGCCGCATAATAGCCTGCTGTATTACCTTTAAGATAAGCAAATTCTATAATTGCATCTTTTGAATAAAAGCCAGAAAGAAAAGGAAAGCCTGTGAGAGCTAGAGTTCCAATAATCATTAAAATCCATGTGTAAGGTATTTTTTTGTAAACAGCTCCCATTTGATTAATATCTTGTTCATTTTTAAATGAATGAATTACCGATCCCGACCCCAGGAAAAGTAATGCTTTAAAAAATGCATGAGTGAATAAGTGAAACATCGCAACATTATAAGCACCAACACCAGCTGCAAAGAACATATAACCTAACTGGCTACATGTTGAGTATGCAATAATCTTTTTAATATCTGTTTGAACTAAAGCTATAGTTGCTGCAAAAAAAGCTGTTGTCATTCCAACTACTGTAATAATATTTAAAGTTAGTGGGGAATATTCAAAGATTGGTGAACATCTAACAACTAAAAAAACACCTGCTGTAACCATTGTAGCTGCATGAATTAATGCTGATACAGGAGTTGGACCTTCCATTGCATCTGGTAGCCATGTGTGTAAAAAAATTTGTGCCGATTTACCCATAGCACCAATAAATAAAAGAATACAAATTAAATCTATAGCTTTGATATGTATTCCTAAAAATAATAATTTTTTATCAATAATTTGAGGAACTTGCTGAAACACTTCTGAATAGTTAACAGTGCCAAACAAATAGAAAATTAAAAATATACCTAAAGCAAGTCCGAAATCACCCACTCTATTTACTACAAACGCTTTTATAGCCGCAGCATTTGCTGAGTCTTTTTTAAACCAAAATCCAATTAAAAAGTACGAACAAAGACCCACTCCTTCCCAGCCAAAAAATAATTGTAAAAAATTATCTGATGTAACTAAAGTTAGCATTGCGAATGTAAAAAGTGACAAATAAGCCATAAATCTAGGTTTGTGTGGATCATGAGACATATAGCCAATCGAATAAATATGAACTAAAGAGGAAACTAAAGTTACAACAACAAGCATTACAGAGGATAAGGCGTCCACTTTGATTGACCAATTGACATCAAGTGTTCCAGAATTAATCCAAGTAGCAATAACTACGTTGCTCTCATAACTATTAACAATAACTTGATAAAATAACATTAAAGATAGTAGTGCTGAAATTGAAACAAAAGCACTTGTGATCACCTCTGAATTTCTGTCTCCTATATATTTACCAAAAAAACCAGATAAAATAGAAGCTAGTAATGGAAGAAATAATAATGCAAATTCCATATTATCCTTTCAAACTATTTATCTCTTCAACTCTAATTGTTGAAGAATTACGATAATAAACAACTATTATCGCTAACCCTATTGCAGCCTCTGCAGCTGCAACAGTTAATATAAATAATGTAAAGATTTGACCAGTTATATCATTCAAGAATATAGAGAAAGCTACTAAATTAATATTAACAGCTAAGAGAATTAGTTCTATGCTCATTAATATTACTATAATATTTTTTCTATTCAAAAATATACCAACAATACCAATCGTAAATATTATAGCTCCCAAAATAAGATAGTGACCTAAACCTATATCATTCATCAGATTTAACTCCTTTATTGCTTTCAACATCAATTAATTCAACGCTATTAGATCTTTCTCTGGATATTTGACTGAAATAACTTTGTCTTTTAACCCCATATCTTTGTCTAAAAGTTAGAACAATAGCTCCTATCATAGCAACTAATAAAGTCATTCCACTTAATTGAAAAATGTGAATGTAATCAGTATATAGAACATAGCCTATTGCATGAGTATTACTGGTATTACTGTCAATAATTAAAGACATTGCTGAAACCAAATCCGGCTTATATTTCCAACCACCAACAACGATCACCAATTCAAAAAATATAATTACACTAATAATTAAACCAATTGGAATGTGTTTAGAACTTTCTCTTGCACTAAACCACTGGTTTTTTTGTTGAGCTACATTCAACATCATAACAACAAATAAAAATAAAACTGCTACAGCTCCAACATAAACAATTAACATAATCATTCCAAGAAACTCAGCTCCAATCATAATAAACAAGCACGAGATACTAATAAAATCTAGGATCAAAAAAAATACAGAATGAACTGTATTCTTAGAAACTGTTACCATTATTGCAGAAATAATTGCTATAAATGAAAAGGTATAAAAAAAAATTGAGTGAGCTAGCATATTAATTATCTATGAGCTTTATCTGCATTTATATTTGAATCTAAAATATTTTCCCATCTATCCCCATTATTTAATAATTTTTCCTTATTATAATAAAGCTCTTCTCTTGTTTCTGTGGAGAATTCAAAATTAGGTCCTTGAACAATTGCATCGACAGGGCAGGACTCTTCACAAAGACCACAGTAGATACATTTCATCATGTCAATATCGTATCTAGTGGTTTTTCTGCTTCCATCTTCTCTTTCGGAAGATTCAATTGTTATAGCTTGAGCTGGGCAAACAGCTTCACATAATTTACAAGCTATACATCTTTCTTCACCATTTGGGTATCTTCTTAAAGCGTGCTCACCTCTAAATCTTGGGCTAATTTTTCCTTTTTCAAAGGGATAATTAATTGTTTTTTTAGTTTTAAAAAATTCTCTTAATGCAATGCTAAGACCAGCTAAAAAATCTAACATAAGAATTGTTTTTAATATTCTTGAAATTTTCATAATCAATTAGTTGGCAAAAGGTTGAAATAAAACAAATAGCTAGCTGTAAGAACTACCCAAGTTAAGGATAATGGTAGGAATATTTTCCAACCTAATCTCATTAATTGATCGTATCTATATCTTGGAACGGTGGCTTTTACCAATGCAAACAAAATAAATAGAAACAAAATTTTAAAAATCAACCAAAAAGTACCAGGAATTAGATTAAATGGATAAAGGTCTACTGGAGATAACCATCCACCTAAAAAAAGAATTGCCCCAAAAGCACACATAAGAAGAATATTAGCATATTCACCCAACCAAAACATTGCATACATCATTCCAGAATATTCAGTTTGATAACCAGCAACAAGTTCAGCTTCAGCTTCTGGTAAGTCAAATGGCGGGCGATTTGTTTCAGCCAATGCTGATATAAAAAAAATTACAAACATCGGAAATAGTGGGATTACAAACCACAGATTTTCTTGTGCTAAAATAATATCATTCAAATTTAATGATCCAACACAAAGCAAAACATTAATTATAATAACACCTATGGAAACTTCGTATGAAATCATTTGAGCTGCAGATCTTATTGCACCTAAAAATGGATATTTTGAATTAGAGGCCCATCCACCCATAATAATTCCATAAACGCCTAGGGATGAAACAGCAAATAAATAAAGTATCCCCACATTTATATCAGCTAGTACCCTTGTAGCACTAAATGGAATAACTGCCCACGATATTAACGCTAATGTCATTGTTACAATTGGGGCTAATATAAAAATAACTTTGTTAGAGCTTGATGGAATAATAACCTCTTTAAACATATATTTTAAAGCATCTGCTAGTGACTGAAACAAACCAAAAGGACCTACAACGTTTGGTCCTTGTCTTTTTTGCACAAAAGCCCAAATACGTCTGTCAAGCCAAACAATCAATGCAACAGAAACTAATACTGGTACCAATAAGAATAAAATTTTATAGGTTTCTGAAATTATTATTTGTAAATATTCCATAAAGTTAGCCCTCTGTACCTGTAGATTCAAAGTTAGCTTTTGTGTTCTTACATTCAAACATTGTTTTAGATGCTCTAGCTATAACATTGGAGTAATAATAATCTTCATTAGAGATTTCTAATTTTTCATTGGGAAAATTTGAATCTTTAATATCTATGGACCTCTTAGAATTATTTTTCTCAATGAATAGATTTAAATAATTCAATAAACTGCTATCTAACTCATCTTTATCATTAAATAATTTTCTGTGATTCATGACTTCTGCTAATTCATTAATTATTTGCCAATCTTCTTTAGCATCCTCTGGTGGATAAGAGGCCTTATAAGCTTTTTGTAATTTTCCCTCTAGATTTGTAAAATATCCATTTTGCTCTGTATAAGCGGCGCCTGGAAGAATGATGTCAGCCATCTCAGCACCTTTATCTCCATGGCTTCCTTGATAAATTACAAACTCATTCTTTTTTTTAAATTTAAGATCATCTTGACCTAATAAAAATACAATTTCAAATTTATGATTTTCTAAATCTTTCAATACATCATTTTCACCATTTACCGTTTTATAAATTCCTAAATCAAAACTACCAACAGTTGCTGCATTTTTAGAAACTACATTTAGCGAATTCCATTCATTCGAAATTTTATTATTCTTATTTAAAAATGTTTTAATAGATTCAAAAATTACTTTTGATGACCTTGCTTTCAGAGCAGATTGGCCAAATATAACTAGTGGTTTTTTAGCACTTTTAATTAAATTTGATATTTCATGATTATCTTCCGTAATATTTTTAATTTCCTGAATATCAGCGTTTAATGATTGGTAGGGGTAGGTAAGGTCACCAACATCATTTAAGGATATGATTTTTGTTTTATTTTGAAGGTAAGCTTTTCTAATACGAGCATTTAAAATTGTCGCCTCATATCTAGGATTTGTTCCAATCAGTAAAATAAAGTCTGCTTGTTCAATTCCATTAATTGTTGAATTAAATAAATAATTTTCTCTTTTATTTGTATTTAAGTATGAATGTTCACTTCTTGATTCAATATTTTCAGACCCTAATGTTTTATTAAAAAACTCTTTAAATATGTAAAGTGTTTCCATATTTATTAAATCACCTGATATTCCGCAAATCTTATCTTTACTGACACTTTTAAATTTAGATTTTAATATGTTAAAAACTTCTTTCCATGAAGCCTTTTCAAATTTAGCATTATATTTAATATAAGGTGTGTCTAATCGTTGATTTAATAAACCATCACAAGCATACCTTGTTTTATCAGAAATCCACTCTTCATTGATATCTTCATTAATTCTTGGTAAAATTCTTTTCACTTCCCAGCCGTAGGTATCGACTCTAACATTAGAACCAATAGCATCCATAACATCAATGCTTTCTGTTTTTTTTAATTCCCAAGGTCTAGCTTCAAATATGTATGGTTTTGAGGTTAAAGCTCCAACAGGACATAGGTCAACTACGTTAGCTGACAGCTCAGACTTCATTGATTCTTCAAGGTATGTAGTAATCTCCATATCCTCACCTCTGCCTATGGCTCCAATTTCTGTAACACCAGCAACTTCAGTTGCAAATCTTATACATCTTGTACAATGTATACATCTGGTCATCTGTGTTTTAATCAATGGTCCCATATTTTTTTCAGATACCTCTCTTTTATTTTCTTTAAATCTAGATTTATCAACTCCGTAATGCATAGACTGATCTTGAAGATCACATTCTCCACCTTGATCACAAACTGGACAATCTAATGGATGGTTTGCTAATAAAAACTCCATTACTCCTTTTCTAGCTTTTTCTACAAATTCAGTATTTGTTTTTATATTCATACCTTCTGCTGCTGGCATAGCACACGACGCAACTGGTTTTGGAGATTTTTCTATTTCAACCAAACACATTCTACAGTTACCTGCTATTGACAGTTTCTCGTGATAACAAAATCGAGGAATTTCAACGCCAGCTTTTTCACACGCCTGAAGTACAGTAAGTCCTTCTTCAACTTCTATTTCACTATCATTAACTTTTAATTTAAGCATTTTTTTTATCCAATAAATGTTGATCAACCAAATAAGGAATATTTTTTTCTTTTTCAAAGGTTGGATTTAAATTATTTCTTTTTTCAATTTCTTTTCTAAAGTGTCTTAACAATCCTTGTACAGGCCAAGAAGAACCTTCACCAAAAGCGCAAATAGTATGTCCTGCTATTTGGTTAGTAACATCCCCCAACATATCTACTTCATCTCTAGACGCTTCGCCTTTTGCCATTCTTTCAAGCATTCTCCACATCCAACCAGAACCTTCTCTACATGGTGTGCATTGTCCGCAACTTTCATGTTTATAAAACCTAGCGATTCTTGCCATACATTTAATAATGTCTTGATCTTTATTAATCACAACAATACCCGCAGTGCCTAAGCCACTTTTTTCTGACATTAGTGAATCAAAATCCATTGTCAGAGTTTCACAAGTTTTTTCTGGAATGAGAGGCATTGAAGATCCTCCTGGAATTACTGCTTGGAGATTGTCCCATCCACCTATGACGCCACCCGCATGAACCTCTATTAATTCTTTAAGTGATATGCTCATCTCTTCTTCCACATTACAGGGCTTGTTTACATTTCCTGATATGCAGAAAATTTTAGTTCCTGTATTTTTAGCTTTACCTAAGGATGCAAACCATTTACCTCCTCTTCTCAGAATTGTTGGTACAACAGCTAAAGTTTCAACATTATTAACGATTGTGGGACATCCATACAAACCAATTAAAGCTGGGAATGGTGGTTTTAACCTAGGTTGTCCTTTTTTTCCCTCTATACTTTCTAGTAGTGCAGTTTCTTCTCCACAAATATATGCTCCTGCACCGTAATGAATATAGATATCCAAATCCCAACCAGTACCTGAAGCATTCTTCCCTATTAATTTTTGATCGTAAGCTTCATCAATTGCTGCTTGGAGTTTTTCACCATCTATAAAATATTCACCTCTAATATAAATGTAACAAACATGTGCTTGCACCGCATATGCTGCTATTAAACAACCTTCTATTAATTTATGAGGTTCAAATCTTAATATATCTCTGTCTTTACATGTTCCTGGTTCCGATTCATCTCCATTAACAACAAGGTAATGAGGTCTTGAACCAAGCTCTTTTGGTGCAAAAGACCATTTTAAACCAGTAGGAAATCCGGCACCTCCTCTTCCTCTTAGTTCGGAAGATTTAACTTCATTAATAATCCAATCCCTACCTTTTTCAATTAATTTTTTAGTTTCAATCCAATCTCCTCTTTTTTTTGAAGATTCATAGTCGACCCCAGCATCATTGTATAAATTTTGAAATATTCTGTCTTTGTCTCTAAGCATTTTTTAAGTCCAAAAGTGTTTTTCTATTATTTTCAGGTTCGTTATTTACTCTACCTCTATATGATCCAGGTTTAGGTGTCTTGCCACTTAATATTTGTTCTAAAATTTTTAAAGTTTTTTCTTTATCTAAATCCTCATAATATTCATCATTAATCTGCATCATGGGTGCATTAACGCAGGCTCCTAAACACTCTACTTCCATCCAAGAACAACTCATATCTTCAGATAGTACATTTTCATTTTCAGAAATTTTTTCTTTACAGGCCTCTACTAATTTATATGCACCTCTAATCATGCATGGTGTTGTCGTACAAACTTGTATAAAATGTTTCCCTACTGGTGCAAGATTAAACATCGAGTAAAATGTCGCTACTTCATAGACTTTTATATAAGGCATATCTAAAAATTTACCAATATACTTCATGGCAACTAGTGGTATCCAATTACTATTCTGTTTTTGAGCTATATAAAGTAAAGCCATTACAGCACTCTGTTGTTTATCTTTTGGATATTTTGCAATGATTTTCTTGACAGCATCTAAAGATGAAGAATTAAATTCAAAATTATCAGGTTGTTTTTTTGATGGTCTTCTTAAACTCATTATCTATCAACCTCTCCAAATACTATATCTAATGAGCCTAAAACAGCTGGAACATCAGCTAACATATGCCCTTTCATTAAATAATCCATTGCTTGTAAGTGTGAAAATCCTGGTGCTCTAATTTTACACTTATAGGGTTTGCTTGATCCATCTGAAATTAAATAAACACCAAACTCACCCTTTGGAGCTTCAACAGCAGTATAAATTTCATCTTTATCTACACGATATCCTTCAGTAAATAATTTAAAATGGTGAATTAAAGCTTCCATGGATTGTTTAATATCCTTTTTTGGTGGTGGGCTAATTTTTCCATTAGATGACTTAACAGGTCCTTTAGTCATTTTAGATAAACATTGTTTAATAATAGAAACACTTTCTCTCATTTCATCAATTCTACATAAATATCTATCGTAGCAATCTCCATTTTTCCCAACAGGAATTTTAAATTCTAATTGTTCATAACAATCATATGGTTGAGATTTTCTTAAATCCCAAGGAACACCCGATCCTCTAATCATGACACCACTAAAAGAATAATCTAAAGCATCTTCTTTCGTTACAATCCCGATATCTACATTTCTCTGTTTAAAAATTCTATTATCAGTAAGTAATGTTTCAAGATCATCAATTATTTTAGGAAAAGATACACAAAATTTTCCTATATCTTCACTTAAACCCATCGGTAAATCTTGATGAACGCCACCTGCTCTAAAATAGTTTGCATGCAATCTTGATCCGGAGACTCTTTCATAAAAAGTCATCAAAGTTTCACGCTCTTCAAAACCCCAAAGTGATGGAGTTAAAGCACCAACATCAAGAGCTTGAGTGGTAACATTCAATATGTGACTTAATATTCTACCTATTTCACAAAACATAACTCTTATAAATTGAGCTCTAATAGGCACTTCTATCTTTAAAATTTTTTCAATTGCTAAAGCAAAAGCATGTTCCTGGTTCATTGGCGCAACATAATCAAGCCTATCGAAGTATGGTACAGCTTGCATGTATGTTTTGTTTTCAATTAATTTTTCAGTTCCACGATGCAATAAGCCTATATGTGGATCTGCTTTTTCTACAACTTCACCATCCAATTCTAAAATTAACCTTAATACACCATGGGCGGCAGGATGCTGTGGTCCAAAGTTAAGATTTAATGTTTTAGTCTTTTTTGTCATTTTTCTGATTTGTTTGTTCTTTTATATATTTCGTTCCTTCCCAAGGACTCTCGTAATCAAAATTTCTATAGTTTTGCTCTAATTTAACTGGTTCTTTAATAACTTTTTTTAATTCTTCACTGTATCTAACCTCGGTGTGACCTGTTAATGGAAAATCCTTTCTTAAAGGATGACCTTCAAAACCATAGTCTGTAAGAATTCTTCTTAAATCTGGATGATCTTTGAACTTAACACCATACATGTCAAAAACTTCACGCTCCATCCAATTTGCTGCAGGATATATTGATGTTAATGATGGAATTACTTCTTTTTCATTGATTGTATAACTTAATATAATTCTTTGATTAAATTCATGACTTAAAAATAAATAAACTAATTTAAAACGTTGTGCATTTTCTGGGTAATCTACAACTGTGACATCGATTAACTGTCTAAATTTGGTATTTTCATTACTTTTTATAAATAATGTAACATCTATTAAATCTTCACTGTCGATATATAAATAAAGCTGTTCATGTTTAAGCTCTGATTTATTAATCTTAGTGGTCAATTCTGAGTTAATTTTTTTTTCAAGGTCTATTAGATTAATCATAACTATTATCTTTCAAAAGATCCTTTATTTCTAATTTTTTTTTGAAGTTGCATTATCCCATACATTAATGCTTCTGCTGAAGGTGGGCATCCTGGAACATAGATGTCAACTGGGACAATCTTATCGCATCCTCGCACAACAGAATAAGAATAATGGTAATATCCCCCACCATTAGCACAGCTACCCATTGAGATTACATACCTAGGTTCAGGCATTTGGTCATAAACTTTTCTAAGAGCTGGGGCCATTTTATTTGTTAAGGTACCTGCAACAATCATCACATCAGACTGTCTAGGCGAGCCTCGTGGTGCAGCACCAAATCGTTCAAGATCATATCTTGGCATAGCAGCCTGCATCATCTCTACAGCACAACAAGCTAGACCAAAAGTCATCCAGTGTAATGAACCAGCTCTTGACCAGTTAATCAAATTATTTAATGATGTGGTTATAAAACCATCTTTACTAAAATCTTCAGCAAGTTTTTTAAATTCTTCAGGTATTTGTTTGTTATTATCTTCTAAATTCATAATCTAAATTTCTATTCCCAATCTAAAGCACCTTTTTTCCATTCATATATAAAACCTACAGTAAGGATTCCTAAAAAAATCATCATTGAAGAAAAACCTAATAGGCCAATATTTCCTAAAGAGATTGCCCATGGAAATAGAAAAGCTATCTCCAAATCGAAAATTATAAAAAGTATAGCCACTAAATAAAATCTAACATCAAATTCTATTCTAGAATCTTCGAAAGGTTCAAACCCACATTCATATGCAGATAACTTTTCAGGGTCAGGATGTTTTGGAGAAAGAATTAAATTAATTACTACAAAAGCACAGCTCAAGCCTAGGGCTATTACTAAAAATAGTATGATTGGTAGATAATCTTTTAAAAATTCTGAAAGCATGAAATCTATATACCAGTTTTTATATCATGTTGAAGGGCTCTTAAGTCACATTTAAGTTAATATATACATAATAAATTAAGAAAAGTGGCGGGAGTGAAGGGACTCGAACCCTCGACCTATCGCGTGACAGGCGATCGCTCTAACCAACTGAGCTACACCCCCACTTTAGTTGTTTTGGTGGGCAGTAAAGGACTCGAACCTTTGAC
>Ga0307986_10001756_pt1 | contig 15709 bp, 17 predicted proteins | sample EllFjometageno82_FD_203170 | JGI IMG/M metagenome (GOLD analysis project Ga0307986, IMG submission 203170) | Marine microbial communities from Ellis Fjord, Antarctic Ocean - #82 | ecosystem: Environmental > Aquatic > Marine > Unclassified | place: Southern Ocean | collected 2014-10-09
TTTTTACGTAAGTTTTGTGCTTTTTGTTCTAAAGATTTAAAATTCATTTTTTTTTAGTTTAAAAAATATTTTTACTTCCCATGCAATATTTTTTTTTATTATTTCTTCTTCACTAAACCACTTAAGATCTTGTCCTTCTGATAAGTTTGATTTTTTAATTACACCTAAAGTTTTTACTTTAAAAAAAAAATGTAAGCAATTTGTTTTTTTATTTATAACTTCAAAATATTTTTTTAGGATATGACATTTTGTTTTTATTTCCTCGTATAGCTCACGTTTTGCACAATCTTCTGGAGTTTCGTTTATTTCTACTTTACCACCAAAAAAACCCCACTTATTTGGAGAAGAAATTTTTTTTGATTTATCTCTTAATTGAAATAAATATTTTTTTTTTTTTTGTATTATAAGTTTAGTGGCTTTTTTAAGCAAAATTATTAATCTCTTTTAGACAATTTTTTTGTATATCAATTAAACTTATTAATTCATCAAGCTCATTTATGTCATCTTTATTTTTAACTAAAATGTCTTGTTTAGAAAAAAAAATGTTTTTCTTTTTTTTTAAAACTATATCAAAAAGTTTTTTCTTAATTTCTCCAGTTGGTAATTGGTAGATCGAATAAAAAGCTAGCCCATCTATATTATTATTTTTTAGATCTTCTATTAATTTTTCAAGCATTAAAAAACAATTTTTCATTCCATACTCCGTAGCGCTTAATTTAAAATTATATAAATTTTTTTCACAAGCTTGTCTTATTACTGAGTTTTGAATGCTTTGATCTACAAAGCTTCCGTCTGAGAAATTTCTACTAAATATATATCCCCTAAGGTTCATTTGATTATTTTTCAGGAAATTTATATTTTAATCCAATTCTAGAGGCTGGACGTATTATTAAGGGTTTAAAAAAACTACCAAGTTCTTTTTGTCTGTAGGGTGTAAATAAACTTTTAAATCTACAATTTAATGAGATCCTAGTTTCATTACTTTTATTTATAATATTTCCGTGCGGTAAATTTTGATTAAATAACATGAATTCACCATGTTTTATTTTTACAAACTCAATGTGTGGTTTTAAATTTTTATACAAATCATTTGCACTTTTTACCTCTTTTTTTTTATATGCTTTTTCAAATTTATTATATTTTTGTGCATTTAATATAAACATTGATTTTGTTTTGCTGCAATCAACAAATGGTACCCACAAGACAGCCTCAAATGGTGAATTACCATCCCAAGTATCCGAATGTATAGGTAGCAAAGAACTATCATCGTTAGGACATTGAATTGATAAATTTACATTTTTTTGCATTGCAAGTTCATTACCAACAATTTCGAAAATTTCTTTCTTTGCTATCTCAAATAGATATTTTTTAAACCTTAAATCTTTATTCAGCTTGTTGATTAAAAAGAGTCTTAATTTATTTAAATCTTTTCCAACATATCTATGTAAATTATTTAAATTTAAATCATTTTTATTCTTTATTTTTAAGAAATTAGCAATATTACTTTTTATAAAATTAGTTAAATAGTTTAATTCTTTGGTTTTATCAATTTGATTTATAATAAAACCTGATTTTATATAGTTCTTTGAAATATTTTTGTTTTTCATAGAAGGTTTCTCTTGATGATATTTAATGTTGTTGAAGGGAAAAAATTTAGTTGTTTGCAAATTTTATTGATATTTACAGTATAACTATTCATTGTATTTTTCTTTATCATTATTTTACTATTAGATAAATAATATTTTTTAATAACCTTAATTATATCAATCATATTTACAGGTTTCAAAGCTGATAAATTAAAAGTACACTGTATTTTTTTTTTAAATAATTTTTTTTCTAAGAAAAAATTAATAAACCTTTCAATTTCCTGAACATCAATCACATTGTTAAATTTTTTTTTATAATTATAGATATTTATAGGTTTGTTGTTTTTGATTTTTTTAATAATAGTTTTTAACCAAGGTCTATTGTAGTTTTTACTTAACGTTAAAACACCTGGTAATCTTAAATTAATATAGTTCATAGAGCTATTAAATAATAATGATTCCCCGCAAAATTTTGTTAATCCTAAATTGTCCTGATTTTTGGGAATATATTTTTCTGTTAAATTCGAGACCTCTATTTTACCATAAACAGAAATAGTTGATAAATTAAAAATTAATTTTATTTTATTGTCTTCTGCATATTTAATTATATTTTTTAGAGCAAATATATTTGAGTCAACTAGGTCAGTAAATTTTTTTTTTTTAGAAAAATTGTGTGCAGCTATACAATTAATTATTATATCTACTTTTGGCTTTTTTAATAATTTTTCACTAAAATCATGCTTGATCCAAAATAAATTTTTATTCGTATTAATTTTTTCTTTTTTAATATTTCTATAGGTTGCATATATCTCATGATTTTTTTTAATCATAAAATTTATTAGGTCAGACCCTAATTCTCCTTTTGCACCAGTAATTAAAATTTTCATTATTGTTTTTGTATGATTTTATGCAAATCCAAATACTCTTTTTCTTTACTCTCAATGTTTGAGGCTTTCATAAAAATAAGAGCTTCTTTTGCTGTTTCTATTAAAAAATTCTTCCCTTTTCCTTTTAAATTTTCAAGTGCGAAATGAAATTCAACTTCTTTCATATTATTTATTAATTCTTCTAATTCTTTTTTTTTTACTGGAAGCTGGTGCATTGACAATAAAATTACTCTAGTTAATTTTCTATCTTTGTGTAACCATTGAACGGTCGCTAATGCATTAGACTTCATTGGTTCCGGTATCGCTAATTCTACAGTTAGATTATTTCTTTGTGCGTAATTGATCATAATCATGTTTTGTCCATTAGCTGGTATTTTAAATGGTCCAATATTTATATCTGTTGTAACAGTTGCTACAGTCATGATTTTTTTAATAATTCTAATTTAAACTATAAAATTTTAAGTAATCGCTATTTTTTTGAAGTAAAGGTTTTGTGCTACTTTGAAACCTCGTAGTACATGCGATACGAGCAAGATCTGAGTTAAATACAGTGTTTCCATGCAACAAAAAAGGGTTAAATACTACTGCTTGGCCAAAATTTAGTTTTTCTGGTTTCTGATCTGACATCATGTTTAATATTATCGGTCCATTAACTGTTCCTGTTTCTTGTTCTTTTTTCATTATTTCTAAAGATCGTTTTTGATCAAAATAGTAAACGCCGCTATTTTCCTCTAAGTCGTGAAGAGGAGCCCATATTATATAGCTATATGGAGATATACCTGACATTAACTCATAGTGTGGCCATTGCTTTGCTTGACCTTCACCAGGGACATTCATGACTATTGTAGCTCTTCGTTGAATGAAGAGTTCTTTCCCACATAGTGACTCAACTAATTTAGGACAAGATCGTACAATCATCTCTGAAAGATTATTTAATTTTAAAAGATCTATCATACATTGATTTACTTCAGCCTTAGACATTGTTGCTACTTTTTTTCTGACAAAATTTATGTCACTTTTTAAATTATTTGGAATATTAATTTTTTTAATAAAAGAATTTTGTAGCTCATTAAGTAAATTCATGTCCTCAATTTCAACAATTGCGTAGCCCTTCCCTTTAGTAAGTTCTTTTTTTATATCCATATTTTTAACTCTATAACTGCAGATCTTCAAACACAAGGATTTGGATCAGACAAATGAATTTCCTCTATTTCTTTTAGTATTTCGTCTGATAAATTTATATCAATCGAACTTATAGTTTCCTCTAAATTTTTTATCGTAGTGGCGCCAACTAGACTGCTTGTTACAAATGGCCTGCTTATCACAAATGCATTTGAAAAAGCACATGGATTAATATTATATTTTTTTGCAAGATTCACATATTTAGTAACCGCCAGTTCTCCTCTACTAGTAAGATGTCTTGAAAACTTGCCTGGCCACATAGTATATCTGCAATTTTCGGGTCTATTTCCATTTATATACTTCCCACTTAATCTTCCTCCTGCGAGCGGAGAATACGCTAAAAGACCACATTGCTCCCTAATAGATACTTCTGAATTAGCAATATCAAAAACACGGTTTAATAAACTATAGCAGTTTTGAACAGACATCATTCTTGGGAGTTTTTTTTTTTCTGAAATTTTTAAATAATTTAATATGCCCCATGGGGTTTCGTTAGACAAACCTACATATCTTACTTTTCCTGATTTAATTAAAATTTCTAAATTTTCTAACACTTCTTCCATTGGTGTCCAATAATCTTTAGGATCATATTCAAAGTCTAGCTGCCCAAACATTCCTACTTTTCTTTCTGGCCAATGTAATTGATATATATCTATATAATCTGTCTTGAGTCTCTTTAGACTTCCGTCAATGGCTTTATTAATATTTTCCTTGTCAAAACGAAGTGTTTCACCACCACCTCTAACCCACTCAAGTTTTGAAGCACCTATTCCTGCAGCATGATTTGAAGCTACTTTGGTTCCAACTATTATTTTGTCTCTATTTTTTTTTGTTTTTAGCCAATCCCCAATTATTTCTTCTGACTTACCACAAGTTTCTTTTTTTGGATAAACAGGGTACATTTCTGCTGTATCAAAATAATTTACTCCTTTATCAACTGCATAGTCCATTAACTCAAAAGCTTCCGAGGAAGAATTTTGTTCTCCAAAAGTCATTGTCCCCAAGCCAATTATACTAATATCTATTTCTGAGTTTCCTAATTTTTTAAATTTCATGCAAGATTTTATTTTCTTTTAAGATTTAGTTTTTTTGAGTTTGTAAAAGAATAATATCCTTTGTATCCGGCATATTTCATTATTTTTTTCCACTCTTTTTCTTTATAAAGTAAAGTACCTAATACCGTCCAATCTTTGAATAGCCAATAATCTTTTTCAGTTTTATAACTTGCCAGTGTTATAAAACTTTTTCCGTCTGATAATCTTTGAATATTTTTTATTAATTGAATTGCGTCACTAAGAGTGTGAATATAAACTGCTCCCAATGCAATAATGCAATTAAACTTACCATTGATTGAACTGAGATCTGAAAAACTTGTAACTTTTTTTACAAACTTTTTAACTGGTTTAATAGTTTTGCTAATAGCGTATTTCGAGGTTTCAACACCTAAAATATTAATTTTTGGATTAATTTTTTTTATCTCATGTATTAAAAAACCTTTTTCACTAGCTATTTGAAGTATTTTTGAATTATTTTTTAAATTAAATTTTTTTATTATCTTTTTAGCAACATCGTTCCATCTTCCGTCATATTTTAAACCACCATATCCATAGTTTCTATCACCATCAAAAAAAATTGACTCCCTTTCTGAGGCAATTATTCTATGTTCTATAGTTCTTATCCCTCTACCCACGAATCTTTTAACTTTTTTTTGGGAATAGTTGTTTAATAAATTGTATTCTTTCATTATATTTAATTTTTTTACCAACGATTATGAACATCTACTTTTATTAACTCATCGTAAATAGAGTTAATTTGAGGAATTATATCTGAAATATCCTCTAAATCCGATGTACTTGAGTTTATTTCTACTTGAGATTTATTTGCAGAGCCTGGGATTACTACGCTAACAGCATCGTGAGAGAGTATCCATTTAAGTGCTAAAGTAGATAGTGAAAAATTATTAGGTACAAGTTTTTTTAATTTTTCAACGGCTTTTAAACCATTTTCAAAATTTACACCTGAAAAAGTATCTCCTACATCAAAAGCCTCCCCATTAATATTATAGTTACGATGATCATTCTCAGCAAATTTAGTATCTTTATTAATTTTCCCTGTTAATAATCCACTAGCAAGCGGTCCTCTTACAATTATTGCTACATTTTTCTTTTTAGCTTCATTAAAAAAAAATTCTGCAGGTTTTTGTCTAAATATATTGAAAACTATCTGAATACTTTTGACGTTAGGGTTTTTAATAGCTTCCATTGCATCAGATATTTTCCAAACACTTACTCCGTAATTAGCAACTTTACCTTTTTTAACAATTTCATCCATCGTATCAAAAGTTTCTTTCTTTGAAATAATTTCACTTGGTGGACAGTGTAATTGCAAGAGGTCAATACATTCTATTCCTAAATTTATAAGAGATCTATCTACAAATTCTTCCATAGGTTCGTGTTTATATCCTTTCGGATAATTAGTACCCCTTACTCTTCTTCCAAGTTTAGTGCTAACATATATTTTCTCTGATGTAGATTTTATGATTTCAGATAAAAATTTTTCACTACGTCCATCTCCATAAGTATCCGATGTATCAAAAAAATTTATTCCTCTATCAATTGTTTCTTTAAGAAGTTCTCTTACATCTCGCTCTGAAACTATGTTACCCCATCCCCATCCCAGCTGCCAACAACCCAGGCCAACCTCGGAAACATTCCAACCAAGATCTGAAAATTTTCTATATTTCATTACAATTTATTTAAGGACTTTTAATAAAATTTTTTAAAATTTTAACTTATATCAATTCTTGTACTTTTGCCTGAGCTAACTTAGCTTTTTCTATATGTGCAAGTCTCTCTGCATCTGTCTTGTTGGGCGGATCATATTTATCAAACACATTTGCAATATTTTGAGAAAAATCTTCACCTAATTTTGTCAGTTTTATATCAGTGTCAGAAACTGTAACTAGCCCATCTTTAATCATTTCATCTAGGCTTTCTATTTCTTTCTTAAAATAATCTTTAGCATTAATTTTAAAATATTCTTCAAAATATTTAAAATCTATTCCTAGAAAACTTTTAATATGCTGAGTTGCATGTTGTCTAATAGCATCATCCTTAGATAGTTTCATTCCTCTAAATATTGGAAATTTTCCTTTATCAAGACATTTTTTATAAGCACTAATGTCGTAAAAATTTTGCGCATAATAATCATCCCCTAAATTAACTTTTGAAGAGCTGCCAACGGCAATATAATTAACTCTACCACCTGGTTGATGTCCAGTAGCAGCATACCAAGCTGTTCTATCATTAAATGCTTTATTCATTGGGTCATCAGGTAATGCATAACTCTCAAAACCTACACGAACATACCCGCCATCAATTAATTTTTCACCTATAACATCCATCATTTCTTTTCTCTCTAGGAAATCTGGTAAAGGACCTTCTGCAACCATTTTTAATGAATATTTAGCAACCCAAGGCTTGTAGGCCATTAATGAGACTTGAACCAGAGTTGGTTTAAGTTCGTTAATTTTATCACATGTTTTTGCCATTGATTCTGGAGTTTGGGCTGGCTGTCCAACTAATAAGTCGAATGCAATAGTCTTATAAAGTTTTCTTACTTCTTTTGTAAGAATTTTTTCAAAAAGTTCCGCTGGTTGTATTCTATTAACTCTTCTTTGAACATTTACATCAAAATCTTGCATGCCAAATGATATTCTGTTGGCACCACAGACTTTAGCATTATAAATTAATCTATCCTCATCAACTCTTCTTGGGTCAGACTCAATTGTAAAATTGCCAACGTTAGACCAATCGAATAAACTTTTTAATTTATCTACTAAATTTTTTAGATCTTCTCTATTTAAAATAGTCGGAGATCCACCACCAAAATAAACTGTTCCGACATTAAGTTTGATTTTATTTTCATTTAAATAATTAAACAATAAATCTATTTCCTTATACAAATATTTTAAATAATCTTTTACTTTTTCATAATCGTTTGTAATTGTTTTGCTGCATGTACAGAACCAACAAAGTTGCTCACAAAAAGGAATGTGTACATAAAAAGTGATTTTTTTATCGGGATTTTTAGGAATCCAGTCAACTAATGATTTTTTATAATCTTCACTATTAAATTCATAGCTCCAATGATCGCATGTAGGATATTCTGCATAATTAAATACAATATCTTGATGATATTTTTTAATTAAACGTGGATCTAAATCTAAGTATCTTTTTGTCATTACTAATTATCAAACTACCTTACTCTTAATTTTTTGTCATTACTTTTTTTATACTACTTTGACTTTACCAACTCTCTCGCTATGATATTTTTCTAAAGATTTACTTGTTTTTCTCTTTTTTTTCATATTAGAGTCATTTGTAAATAATCCCATCCACCATCTGCCAATACCTGAATTCCAATTATATTTTTTACTAATCGAATCTTGATCAATAGGAAATACACCGTGTTCTATAGTAGGACAATATAAAGACATATCTCCTTCTCCAATATATTTTTCAACATCAATATTTTCATTATTTTTGTCCAAACAATAAAAGCCACCTGTAGAAAAATTCTTATTTGTTCTTGAGCTTAGATAACACGATATTGCTAAAAGATTATTACTTGTGGTATCGACATGTGTCTCTACGCCGCCGTACTTGGGTGGATAACAAACAATTTGAATTCTATCAATACTACCATCTTTTGGTGTGTTGTTTTCATACTCCCTAAAATTTAAACCAGCAACATATTTAGAGTATCGCCATCTTTCATAAATTCTATCATTTAACTTGCAAGGATCATTGTTCCACGGAAAGAAATATGTGGTATGTCTAACTGCTCCTACAGCATAGTTTTTTGCCTTCTCAGGTGTAATTACTCTATGAAAATCTGGACAGCCTTCTCTCATTTCATGATATTCTTCTGGGTTATCTAACCAAAATTTTTTTATTTTTGACTTAATCTCTTGAACAAAATCTTCTGAAAAAGCTTTCTTTATAATAAAGACTTTGCCATCCAGTAGATTAGATACAAATTCAGTAGCAATATCATGATTGAACTTATCGCTTAAAAACTTAAATTTTTCATAAGATATCTCAACTATGCCAGAACATCTATTGGGTAGCTTCTTAACTTTAAGTAAGTTTTTCCATATCTCTTTATATTTTGAAGCCATAATTTTTTTTGATCTAAAGTATCTTAAATAGATATTATATAAATTTTGTCAATTATTTTTATAATAAATTTTAATACCTTATATTAATTATTTGATGGTCTTTTAACCCAGTCAACTTCATTTTTTTTGCTATATTGTCAAATATTTCAATAGTTTGTTGACAGACTAAAATTAGTATTTTCGAGCGTTCTTGTTTTTTCATCTTTAGAAATGTTTTAGCAGTAATAATTTTTACGTTCACAAAAGTTTGTTTTTCTATATCTAAATTATCATCAATCAGTGAGGTAACTTTTAATTTATTCTTCTGCAGGATGTTAAGAGTCGCAACACCATGTACTGCTGCGCAATATATATATATTTTACTAAATTTAAATTCTATATCTCTTAGCCTGTCTAAGATATTTTTTGTAATCAAATTTTTGTGTTGTAAAATATTCTTATTCTTAAGTAATGAATAAATATTTTTATTTTTAATTTTGTTTAGTGATATTTTAGATTTTCTTGAATACTTTTTTAATATTAAAGAAAGTTTTTTAATTTCTGCTTTGCTATGAAGAATAACTCGAGCAGAAAACTCACCGTAGGTGAATCTGATACATTCGTTGATAAATCTTAGTTTATTAGAAGATAGTGTTTTTTTGCTAATAAACTTATAATACTCTATTAAAAGTTTTATGTAAGACTCTGTTGATTTTAAATTTCTTGAATAGCGAAGAGAACCTTGTGTTCTTTTCTTGTGCCAATAATAATTTTTACTATAAAAAGATATTGATTTCATGGAACAAAGTAAACGAGCTCCAAACTCTTCATCTTCTCCATTTTTTACGTTGGTAAAAAAAAGTTTTTTTTCATTAATTAAACTTTTTTTAACTATGTAATGCCAAATTATCATAGGACGAAAATTTAGCTTATTAATGTGTGAAAAAAATTTATTTGAATCTAGTGGTTGAGAATCTTTATTTTTAAATAAAATTTTATTATTAAATGGAAAGCCATCTGAATTGTATCTCCCAATTATCACTTCTGTTTTAGGGTTTGTCACAATTAATTTTTCTAAGTTTTTTAAACAACCAGGATAAAGTAGGTCATCGCTGTCTAAAAATAATACATATTTACCTTTTGCTGCAATAATTCCATCATTTCTTGAAATTGAAACCCCTAAATTTTTTTTGTGTATAATAATTTTTACTAGTGGGTTTTTTTTAAAAGAATTACAAATTTTTAAACTTCTATCTGTGGAACAATCGTCTATTAAAATAATTTCTGTTTTATAGTGTTTTTGATCTAAAATACTTTTAATACATTTTTCTAAAAAAAGTGCAGTATTGTAAATTGGAATAATAATACTGAATAACGGCATGAAAAAATTTTTGTTCTAATATTTTGGAATTGGTAATGGTTGTCTTGTCTGTATTGCTGCTTTAATTTTTGGTGCCAAGTGGTCTCTTCCATTACAATGTTTGCATGCTTCTAAATATTTTTTATTTCTATGAAGCTGTTCAACTGCATCTTTAATTTCATCTATTGTTTTATTATCATCACCCAAATCTACTACATCGTCTTTATTTGCTGGAATAGCATTGAGATTATGAGCATTTGCTGAAAATGGACACCTATATAGTTTTCCATTTAATATTGTTGTTTTGTCAATCATGCAACAATTATTAAACTTGTCAGCGAGCTCTTCTTCAGTTGCATTTTGATATCTAAGTTTGCCAGAGTCTGTCCAAACTGGCACAACAGATGTGTATCTAATATTATTTGCTTCTAATAATTTAATTAATTCATCTTTTCTTTTAGAAAGGTCACCATAATCAGTTATCTCTACAAAAATTTTATCATTTTTGAGACAATCAAAATTTTCTCCTTTGGGAATAATAGTGGCATTAGTATAAATTACTATTTCTTTAATAGTCTTGTACTCTAATAATTTATTTATTACTTTTCCAATTTGCTTATTTACAAATGGCTCACCGCCAACAACTCTAAATTCATAAATAGTATCTACAACCTTCATTAATTTATCTATAGATTTAAAGAGCAATTCAGTATCACTATTTCTTGGAGTTAAGTAATATTGCATTAAGTTTGAACAGCTTTCACATTTCATTGAACAAGCTTCCGTAACTGTAATATCAACATACTTTACTTTAACTGAAGATGAGTCTTCTATTGTCAAAGTATCACATTCCGCTTTGTATATATCTACTCTTCTTCTAATTTCATGAGCACTCATATTGGTATCTATTTTAGTAAAATCAGTATTTTTAAAAAGATTTACAGAATTATGAATATTTTTAATTTTTATTTTTTCCAACTGTGGTAATATTTGATATACAACCCACGCACCAATAAAAACATTAAGCTCTGGATCAAGTTTTTTCAATTCTTTTGAAGGTATAATCGGAATATTAAAAATATTTTTTTTATTTAAAGATTCTTCTGAGTCATCGCAAAAATAGTCTATTTTTACACCAGCATTTTTTAAAGCATAATAAGTTAAAGCTCCTATTTTTTTTGTACCAAATATAACTAATGGAGCTTTACTGTTTTTTAATTCTCTTATTAAATGATCAAATTCAAAGTTTTTCATAAGTAAATTATTATTATAAATTTTAATTTTTAAGATGGCAAATTAAATGCAATAAATTGCACTTTATCGCTTTAACTATTTAAAATTCTTAATAACCGCCTTCATCCACGGTCCCATATCTTTGTAATGAGCTGTTGTGATTATATTTCTATCAACAACAGCCGGTAAATCAGTATAAATTGCTCCAGCATTTATTAAATCATCCTTCATGCTATAGTAACCTGCAATTTTTCTACCTTTAACAATTTTTGCAGAAATTAATAATTGTGCACCACTACAAATACAAGCAATAATTTTGTTTTGAGCATTAAAGTCACTAATAAATTTAATAATATCTAAATTTTGTCTCACCTTTTCCATAGCTTTAACTCCACCTGGTAATACTAAAATATCATAATCATTTGGATTTACTTCTTCAATTTTTTTTACTTTATGATTTTTATTGGGGGGCAAATCGGTACCTAAAAAACCTTTAACTGGTTTTCCTTCAAGTAAACACACGTCCACTTCGAAATCTTCTTCTAATAATCTATAATAAGGATATATAAATTCATGATCTTGAGCTAAATTACCAGAAATAATAATACCTTTTCTCATTAGTCTAAATAGTTACTACTTAATTCATCTCTTGGCAAGAATGGGTACATGTCTTCAAATTCAGTTGGAATACTTTTTCCTGACAAATTCCGTCTGTTGATAGCTTTTGGAATTTGTTCCTCATCAGGGTTCATAATTAATTCACAAATTACAGAATTTTTACTTTTTAAAATTTTACTAATTTGTTTGCTTAAATTGTTATGATTCTTAATTTTTTTATAATTTATATCATGCGCTCTAGCAATTTCACTGTAATTTGGAAATGATAGACCGCTATTTTTATCTGCACCCATAATACGACCTTTGAAACCTAATATTTGTGTCTGTTTGATTGTTAAGTATCCACCGTTATTAAATATAAAAATTTTTAAAGGTATCTTATTATGCATTATTGTTGCGAGTTCTTGTATGTTCATTTGAAAACCACCTTCTCCTGATAAGCAAATAATGTTGGGGTTTTTTTTTTTAGCATAATATGCACCAATTGCTGCAGGCAGACCCCAACCCATTGGGGCGTGTCCAGAATTTGTATAAAAATTTTGATTATCTTTTATTTTAAAAGCTTGATGTGAGGTTGTAAAAGAAAAACCCATATCAGTTACAATTGAATAATGTTTCTTTGTTAATTTAGATAAAGTTTTGATAAAGAAATATGAGTTTACATATTTTTTTTCATTTACCATTTTATCAATTAATATCGGGTATTTTTTTCTGATTTCAGAACAATAATCTAACCATTTTCTATTAGAATTATATTTTTTTAATTTCTTAAAAAGTTTTTGTAAAAAAAATTTTGCATCACTTTGTATTTTTAAATCTATTTTTAAATCATTTTTTTTTAATTCATTCAAGTCAATATCAACCATTGCTTTAAATTTAGATCTTGATGCAAATTTTTGTGTGTTGTATCCAGTTACCATAAATGGAAGTCTAGTTCCTATTGATAGATAAAAATCACAATTTTGAACAATAAAATTAGATCCTCGTTCTCCAAATGCTCCGGGTCTTCCGCAATACATTTTATGATCATGTGAAATAATATCATCTGCATTCCAGGTAACGACAAACGGTATTTTATATTTGTTGAAAAATTTTTTGACTAATTTTTCTGAGTTTGAAAGTCTAATACCATGACCTAGATGTATTAGAGGTTTTTTTGAATTTTTTAATATTTTAACTATTTTATTTACTTTTGAGTCGATTGAAAAAATAGTTTTTTTAGGCTTAAATTTTTGTTTTAATATTTTTTTTTCATTAATCATCGTATTTTGGATGTCTGCTGGTATATCGATAAAAACTGGGCCAGGTCTTCCTGATTTACTTATTGCATAGGCTTTCTCTAGATAAAAGTTAATACTATCTGGATCAATAATCATTTTAGAAAATTTTGTTATTGGCTTAACAAGATCTATGATGTTGATTTCTTGAACTCCTATTTGTCTTTTTTTTGTTTGTTTTATTGTCTGGTTTAAAAAGACTTGTCCTGAAATAAATATTACTGGAACTGAATCTATCCACGCAGAAGTAACACCTGTAATTGTGTTTGTTCCTCCTGGACCAGTAGTCACAAAGCAACATCCAACATTTTTTTTTGCTCTTGCATAACTTTCTGCTGCAAAGGAAGCTGCTTGTTCGTGATGATGAGAAACATATTTAATTTTCTTTGATTTATATAATGCATCACATAAAAAAATTGACCCGCCGCCACTAACAGTGAAAACAGTGGTAATCCCTTTTTTTTCTAGAAATTTTATTACGTAGTCAGCTAATCTTATCATTTACTATTTTTTTAAAACTTTAACGATACTCAATTGTTTTTTAATCTTAAATACTCTTGATAAAACCTTTAAATCATTTGTCCGTATTATGTCACCATAAGATAAGACATTTCTTCCATTTTTGTCCGATACGGCTCCATCTAATATAGCAAATATTGTATTTGCTTTGTTTTTAAGTAGTTTTTTAAAATTTTTATGGACTTCTAAAGACACATTAACATTGTCAAATTTATAAATTTGGTTGACTCCAATTTTAGGTTTTTTAAATTTAATGAAATTAGAATTTATATTCTGTGTAAATTCTTTCCCTTCGTAAGATTTATTTCTACGTCCGTATATATCTTTAAACCTAACTAAATCTTTTTTATCAACTGGTGTTTCAAATTCTAACGCTAGAAGTCCTTCTTTCGACAAAGATTTTATAGAATGAAATAGTCCTCTTGCTATCATACGTTTTGATGGAGAAAAATGTACCTCAGTATTTTTTTTTCTTAAACCTAACTGGAATAAAGCTTTCCCATTCAAAAGAATAAAACCACTTTTTTTTTGTGGGTGACAATGTAATGAGGTTGTTTGTTTGTAATTAATTTTTAAAAGAGTTACCGAAAGATTATTTTTATTTCTGTAAACCACGTATTCATGTCCCCATGGTTTTTTAACTAATCGATTATCATATAAACTATCTTTTTTTTTCATTAAATTTAATTATTATAAAAATTTTTTATTTTTTTAGCTATATACTCAATTTGTTTTTTACTTAAGTACTGATGAATAGGTATTGTTAATAATTTTTTAGCTTGGCTATTAGCATTTTTAAAATTTTTTTGAACTAATTTCATGTTTGTTGCTGCTTTTTGCATATTAAGAGGGATTGGATAGTGAATTTTAGTTTCTATATTATTTTTTTCTAAATATTTTTTTAATAAATCTCTCTTTTTAAATAAGCACATATATAGTGCATAAGTTTCTTTATAACCTTTTAATCTTTTAGGGATAGTAACATTGGGATAAAGATTAGATAAAAGTTTATCCATTTTTTTTGCATTTTCATTTCTTTGTTTAATAACATTATTAATTTTCTTCAAACCTTCTAAGGCAACTATTGCCTGAAAGGGTTGCAACCTGACATTTACTCCCCAAAATTCTATTCTATCTCTGTCAATCATGCCATGATTTCGGTATTTTTTTAACCAGTTAAAAATTTTCACATTATTTGTTGTTACCATTCCTCCATCACCCATTACATTTAATGATTTGAGTGGGTGCATACTAAAAGCATTAACTTCTCCAAAAGTGCCTGGGGATTTACCTTTAATTTTAGCACCAATTCCCATGCAAGCATCTTCAACAATCTTAATTTTGTATTTTTTAGCAAGCTTAACGAGTTTAAACATGTCTGGGGATGCTCCCCCCCAATGTACTGGCATAATTATTTTTGTTTTTTTATTAATTTTTTTTTCTATTTGTTTGATATCAATTTGATATCTAGAATCACAATCAACCAAAACAGGTTTTGCTCCACAAGCTATTATTGCACCTGCTGTAGCATAAAAAGTATTACAAACTGTTATTACTTCATCTCCTTGTTTTACCCCTAAGGCTTTAAGACATAAAATTAATGCATCCGTACCATTATTAGTTGAAATACAATATTTAACTCTAATATATTTAGCAAATCTATCTTCAAATTTTTTAACGAATGGCCCTAATGTAAATTCTGTAGATTTAGCTAATTGTTTCCACTTAGAAATATACGGATTTATATTTTTGAATTGTTGGTTTAAGTAGTTAAATGGTACTCTCATGTTTGTTTATAAAAACTATTTATTTTATTTGCAACTTGGTTTATTTCTTTTTTAGTTAAATGTTGATGATGTGGAAAAGATAAAACTTGTTTTGTTAAT
>Ga0307986_10001757_pt1 | contig 15703 bp, 13 predicted proteins | sample EllFjometageno82_FD_203170 | JGI IMG/M metagenome (GOLD analysis project Ga0307986, IMG submission 203170) | Marine microbial communities from Ellis Fjord, Antarctic Ocean - #82 | ecosystem: Environmental > Aquatic > Marine > Unclassified | place: Southern Ocean | collected 2014-10-09
TAATGCTAAATATATAATTTTTGATGAAGTCAGTTTTAACCAAGATGATTTAAAACTAATTGATGATAAGGCAAAAAAAATAATATCTGAATTTTCTAAGAGAGTTAAAGATTTAAAAATTTTAAATAAAGAGACCTTAGAGCCTGTTGTAAATAATCTTATAAGGACACATGAAACAAATTTTAAAGGTGTTGGGCAACCCTTGAGAATAGCCTTAACTGGTTCAAAGTTTGGCCCTGGCATTTATGATATAATCATTTCGTTGGGAAATGATGAAACATTAAAAAGGCTAAATAAGATAATCTAAAAGACTTTAGATATACTAAGGTGTAAAAAATTTTCAAAATCTTTATTACTACGAATAAGCCTATGTATATTCAATCTATAGTTCCATTCATTAACAGATCTCAATCCAAAACCAGTTCCAATCTTAAAAAATGATTATTGTAAAATTTTAAAGGTATTGCGATAAAATAGTTGAAACTTTTTCGGTAGAAGGCGTTTCTGATTTGATGTTTTTTAAGGTTTTTTTAATACTTTCAATCTGTGAATTGAGTAAATCTGGGTGACCTAAAAGATAATTTACTGAATTGAATATTTCTTTTGCATTACACTCACCTTGTAATAACTCAGGAATTACCTCTTTATTATTTATAATATTTATAATGTTAGCAAATTTTACTTTTACTAAAAGTTTCATAATCCAATAATTAATCATATTAATTTTATAAATTATAATAGATGGTATATTAGCATTACAAATTTCAAGAGATACAGTGCCAGATTTTGCTACCGCAAAAACAGAGTTAGATAAGATTTGAGATTTAATATTTTCATCTGAAATTACTTGAATATTATTTAATGGACCTTTTTTAATAAAATTGACAATTAGTTCTTTATTTTCATCAGTAGCATGGAAAATAAAAATAAAATCATCAAACTTTTTATTCATCAATATAATAAAATCACATAAAATTGGTAAAAGAACATTAGTTTCAGAGTCTCTACTTCCTGCGAAAATAGATATTATTTTTTTTTCTTTATTAATTAATGAAGATAGATCAATTTTAGATCTTTTATTTTTTTCTAGTAAGGGATGACCAACAAAAGTATTTAGAATATCCTCTTTATCAAAATATTTTTTTTCAAAATTAAATAATAAAAGCATATGATCAACAAATTTTTTAAAATCTTTAACTCTTCCTTCACGCCATATCCACACTTGAGGAGCAACATAATGAATTGTTTTTATATTATTGTTAATATTTTTAACTTTCTTAGCAACCCTAAGGGTAAAATCTGGGCTATCTACACTAAACAATATGTCAGGATTAAATTTTATTATTTCATCTACAGTTTTGTTAATTTTATTATTAATTTTAAATAGATTTATCAAAACACTTGTAAACCCGATAAAGGTAATTTCTTTTAAATCAAAAATAGATTTAATACCTAGTGAGGTGAGATGGGATCCTCCAACAGATAAGTATTCGATATCAGGGTTGGTACCTTTAAGTTGTGAAATGACTACTGATGCCAATTTATCACCCGATGGTTCACCAGTTAAGATAAATATTTTTTTCATTTTATTGTTATAAAAATTTTATGTTTATTAGCAAAAGTTATACTTTTTACTTTATCTAAAAATATATTTTGATCAGCCTTTAATACAATGCCTTTTAAGTTAGCTTTTTTACAATCTTTAATTGTATCGAGTCCAACAGTTGGTAAATCAGCTCTTAGGTCTTGTTTTTTTTTGGGAAATTTAATTAATATTCCTTGATTATTTTTAGCTTTAATTATCGATTGGAGCATTTTTTTAGTCCCTGTCGAACTTTCTTTTGCAATAATAGTATTATTTCTTATTACTAGAGCTTGAGTATGATTGTGTGCATTTAGCTTATTTAGTGTGTTAATACCTTTTTTAATTTCAATTAACTCTTTTTTATTAGGTTTAATTTTTGTATAATTTCCTTTTGGTAGAGTTAATTCTGGATTAAAAAAGTTAGATTTAATTATTTTAATTTTGTGTTCTGCTAATATTTTTATTAGCTCTTTTAATATTGCAGCATCACCTAATTTAGAGGCTTTAATTATTCTTGGGATATAAAAAAGACCCTTTACATCTAACTTAAGTGAAGAAATTTTTGGTTTATTAATCTTTCCTGCAAATAAGACCTTATTGCAATTATTTTCTTTAATTATTGATAAAATTTTACCAAACTGTCCTATGCTAATAAAGTAAGTATTCTTATTTTTTTTAAACTCGTTATTCGTTGTTAAATCTAGAATAAAGTAATTTTTTTTTTTTTTTTTAATTTTATTCAAAATTAATTTCGGGAAATCTGTACTTCCAAGAAATAATCCAATCATTTTATTTTAAAAAAGGAGTACAAATAGGTCTTTTTTTATCTTTATTAATAAATTCTAACACCTCAATTACTAATGAATTTTCTTTAAATTGACCATTTAATTTCCCTAAGTTTTCATTTAAATTTGCTGTTTTAAATATATTTTTATAGGCATCTGTAAGGCCTATGATATCCTTATTTGGAACATTGCCTCTTCTCAGCCCAACTATGTTAATACCATTTAAATAATTTCGATTACCTGTTGATAGACCATAGGGTATGACATCCCTTGAAACACCTGTCATTCCACCAATCATTGCCATTTTGCCTATCCTTGTGAACTGCTGTATACCGCAGTTACCCCCTATTATGACATGGTCACCTATTTGGGCGTGACCAGCTATAGCTGCGCTGTTTGCGATAACTATATTATTTCCTATGATACAATCGTGTGCAATATGTGCACTAATCATAATCAAATTATTATTTCCTACTCTTGTTACTCCTCCACCCTGTATAGTTCCTGGATTAATTGTTGAATATTCTCTTATTATATTATTGTCTCCTATTATAAGTTCAGTTTTTTCACCCTTATATTTCATGTCTTGTGGATCATTACCTATAGAAGCGAATGGATAAATATTGTTATTTTTACCAATTACTGTGTGGCCTGTAATGTTTACATGGGATTGAATTGTAACATTATCACCTATTTCAACATTCGCACCAATAACAGTATATGGACCAATATTTACTGTTGAAGAGATTTTTGCTTTTGTATCTATGATTGCAGTCTTGTGTATCATTTATTTATTATCCTTAATGAAGCTTTTTAAATCCCTTGCTGGATAACCCATTACTTTTGAGTTATTTGGAATACTCTTAATCACTCCACTGCCTCCTGCAATTTGAACATTGTTGCCAACTTCTAAATGACCAGAAATTCCTGCCTGACCACCAATCATAACGTTATTTCCTAACTTAGAACTTCCAGCAAAACCAACTTGTGCTGCAATAATGCAGTTTTCTCCTATTTTATTATTGTGAGCTATATGTACCTGATTATCTATATATGTATTCTTACCAATTATAGTGTTTGATAAAGAGCCCCTATCGATAGTTGACCCAGAACCAATTTCACAGTTATCCTCTATTATTACCATTCCAATATGTGGATATCTTAAATTTTTATCTTTGGCTGGGAAAAAACCAAATCCTTTTTTACCAACCACACAACCATCTAAAACATTAACATTGTTCTTGATTATTGAATTCCTTATAATGGTGTTTGAACCAATTGAGCAGTCATCACCAATACTCACATTACTTTCGATAATTGAATTGTGTCCAATTAAACAATTTTTTCCTATCTCAACATTTTTACCAATTAAAACATTTCTACCAAATTTAACTTTATTATAAAATGGTGTAGTTGAAATATCATTTACCTCTATATCAAAATCATCAGTGACTGCATTTGGGTAAAATGTTTTGGTTATCATGGCGGTAGCTATTAAGACATTTTTAACAATTATTGGTTTACAAGTATTTGGCAAGAAGTGAGCTAAATTTTTTAAAGTAATACAAAAAGATGCTTTAGTTTTTGACGCATAGTTTTCATATTTTTTTGAATGAAAAAAACTAATCATTTTAGCTTCAGCATTATGAAGGTCCTTGATATCGTTTACATTAATTTTTGAAAATTTTGATGGGTTGTCAATTTTACTTAGAACCAATAATTTTTCAATTGCGAACGGGCCATAATTTTTAAAAAAGGGGTTAATCATTGATAAAGATTTTTATCAAAATTTTTATTAATTAGTTATCAAAAATTATTACTAATTATTTTCTATCTACAATAGTAGCAGACCACAGAGCGTCAGCCATTTTTTTACCATCTACAATTGCTTCACCTTTGTACTTCCAGACTCTACCATGTGATCTAATAGCTTCAATATTAAGTTCCAATCTACAGTCAGGTATTACGGGGCTTCTAAATCTTGCTTTTTCAATGCCCATCAAGAAAACAAGTTTATTTTCATATGTTTCTTTATCTATGCCATCAGCAGTTAAAGCTGCAGCTGCTTGACCAAAAGCTTCAACAATTAAAACACCCGGCATTACAGGATTTCCTGGAAAATGTCCTTGTACAAAAAAACTTTTTTTTGTAACATTTACTATAGCAGTAGCAGAAAAAAGTTTTTTTATATTGATTAACTCATCAATTAACAACATAGGCTCTCTATGAGGCAGTAGGTCCGTGATTTGTTTCTTGTTCAGTGATTGACTCATAAAAATGTTATTTTATTTTTATTGTTTTAATTTTCTTATCTAAAATTTCAATAATTACTTTTGTTAAATCTAATTCAGTTTTTCCAATAATTATATTTTTTTTAGAAAGTATAAAAGATATTGAGTTTTTTTTTGAGTATTCACCTAAAATAGGTGATAATTTTTTAATTAATTCAATTTGAGCTATGTTTCTTTTTTTAGAATAATCATTTATTGTGACATTACGTTTGTCTCGATATTTAGAAACTTTTTTATTAAATTTTATAACTTTTTCTTCGAATTCTTTTTTATCTAATAAACTTTTTTGAGAAATTATACTTGTTTCTTCTTTTTGAAGGTCGGCTTCATTTTTTTTAAAGATATTTGTATTGGCTTTATTTTTTTCTTCTAATTGTTTAATGATAGACTTTCCAGCTAATGAGTTATTCATTATGAAATCCATGTCTATATAATAAATAGTTTCACTAGATATAGCTATGTTAGAAAAAAAAATACTTATTACAATTGTTAAATACTTAAAAATTTTCCTCATATTAATTAGAAAGTTGTTCCTAAATTGAATCTAAAATTCTCAGTTGTATCGGAAGATTTTTTTGTTATTGGTTTAGAAAAAGAAAAATTTAACGGTCCAATTGGTGTAAATATATCAATAGCTAAACCTGTAGCACTTCTTATCAAACTATTTTCATCAACTGAGCTATCATAATCAACTCCCCACACGTTAGCCACATCAATAAAAAATGACAGATCTGTATTTTGAAATGATGGTAAAATTTCTGGTAATTTGGCATTAAAATTCGCAGTCGAAATATAATTTCCACCTACATAATCGTTATTATCAATTGGTCCAATTTTTCCAGCTTCAAAGCCTCTCAATTTACTTTGTGGTACATAAAGTCTTTTAGATAATCTTACATCCTCATCAGTAAGTGTATTAACCGCTTTTATATAAAAACCAATTTTAGTTACAGTGTTAGAAATTTTTTGGTATCTTGAAGTTTCATAGGAGTTAACAATTTCATATTTATCAGAAAGAAGAGGAAGCTCTTGACTAAAAACATTTCTAAACCCTTCATCTGGTTGATAGGATTTATTTCTGACGTCATAAATTATTGAATAATTAAAATAAGTATCAAGATAATTCCCAGCTTGCTTTTTTTTAGTTGCTGTGGCTGTACTATCAGTTTCTAACTTTTCATAAGCAGTAGCAATTTCAGGTGAAAAATAAAGATCTTCGTATTGTTCAAAGGTTGTTCCCACTGAAAATCCTAGATTTGAAGTCTTGTATCCATATTCTTTTAATTTATTTGTAGATGTACTAGATACGGAAGTGAATAAAGTATTATCTGTATAATTAAAATTAGGTTTTATATAGACAAACTTTCCTTTAACGCTGTCTTGAGAGAATTGAATATTAGTATCAAGTTTAATTCCCTTACCTAAAAAATTATTTTCTTTGACCCCACCCCCAAGAGTTGCTCCACTAGTTCCAACTCCAGCACCAAGTGAAATCTCTCCAGTAGCCTTCTCCTCAACTGTAATATCAATAGTTTTAAAATTAGGACTAGATCCAGGTGAAACTTTACTTTCAACTTTTGCAAAAATATTTTTTGATTTAATTTTATTAATTGATTTATTAAATAAAATTTCATTGAATGGGTCACCTTCATCAACAATAAAAGAATTTCTAATTACCTCTTCTATAGTATACTGATTTCCGAGTATATTAATTTTTTCTACATAAAATTTATCAGTATCTACTAATGTAATTGAAATATTTAATTTATCATCATCAACAATTTTTTCTAATAAAGTTGCATTAATAAATTCATATTCCTTTGAGAGCGCTATTTTATCCACTTCTCTTAAAACTTTTTCAATTTTGTTTATTGAATAATCTTTACCTTCAAGTTTATTTAGTAATTTTTCTATCGGTGAAAAATATTTTTGATCATATTCGTCTGATAAGACTAAATTTAATTCATTAAATTTGAACTTTTTACCAGAATTAATATTAAATATTAATTTGAATGACCCATTATTATTAAACTCGGCAAAAGAATTTTCAACACTAACATTGTAATAGCCATTATTTTTATAATAATTTGTTAAAAGTCTTTTATCCCTATTTATTCGTTCGTTGTTTAGGTAAACAGATTGAGATAAAAATTTCCAAAATTTAGACTCTTCAGATGTTATAATACTTTTTAGTTTTCTATCTTTAATTTTTTTATCACCTAGAAATTGAATCTTATTAATTTTTGCCTTAGAACCCAAATTTATATCATATATAATTTTGATTGAGTTTTGCTCTTCATTTAAAATTGATTTTGTATCAATCTTTGCAAAGTAATAACCACTAGATTTAAGAACATTTTTAATAAAATTAACGTCATTTAAGAACTTTGATTTAATAAAAGATGATCTATCTTTTAAAGTTATTTTTTCATATATAAACTCTTGTAATTTAGAACTTTTAACACCATTAATTTCTACACTATTAATTATTGGGTTTTCGATAACACTAATATTAAGAATTGAATTTTCTACACTCAAATTTACATCTTTAAAAAAATTAGTTTCAAAAATTTTTTTAAGAATATTATTTAAATCCCCCTGAGTATAATCTGAGCCTTTTGAAATATCACCAAAAACAATTAAAGATTCTTTTGAAATTCTTTTATTACCATCAACATTGATATCAGTAATTATTTCTGAGAGTGAAATTGAGGCTATGAAAAGTACTAGAAGATTAACTTTAAAAATTTTTATAAACATATGGCTTTATATATCCATTGAGTTAATTTTTAAACTTACATAATCACTTAATTTGGTTATTTCATCAACATTTTTAGGCATAATTTTTTTAAATTTTAAAAATTCTTTGTTTTTAAGGATTTTTAACAATGTTTTAGAAATATCCAAAAATTTAATTTTTTTATTCAAAAACATTTGAACTAAGTTGTCATTAGCCGTTACAATTATTGTTTCAAAAAGGGAATCTTTATTTGGCAATTTATTTAAAATTTTTACGACAGGAAATTTTGTAATATCAATATTTTCAAAGTTTAAATTATTAATAATAGAAAAATCTAGTTTTTTTGATTTAATTTGTTTTGCATTGTCAGGATATAACGAATTAAATATTGGAATACTCATATTTGTGTCATGAATTAAAATTTTTGTTAAACCATTTTTAAATTTAATAATAGCATGTACGTATGATTTTGAATGAACTAAAATTTTTAATTTATTGTAATCAATATCAAATATTTTTTTTGCTTCTATTATTTCAAAAACTTTATTCATCATCGTAGCTGAGTCTATTGTAATTTTTTTTCCCATTTTCCAATTTGGGTGTTTTAAAGCAGATTTGACTGTGATTGATTTAAATTTACTTAATGGAAGATTAAAAAAAGGTCCGCCAGATGCTGTAATATATATATTTTCAATATCGATATTCATAGACTTACCAATCAAAGAATAAATAGAAAAATGTTCAGAATCAATTGGGATAAATTCTGTTTTGTTTTTTTTAAGTTCTTTTTTTATTAAGGACCATCCACAAATAATTGACTCTTTATTTGCAATTGCAATTTTTTTTGTAAATTTTATAATTTTTATTGTTGGCCTCAAACCATTTAAGCCTGTTATTGCATTCATTACATAATCATTCTCTATATTGTTAAAAATTTTATTTACTGAGTCAAAATTATTATAAATATTTATCTTTTTACCTTTAAGAATTTTTTTTATTTTTAGGAATTTTTCATGGTTTGTAACAATAATATTTTTAACATTAAATATTTTAATCTGCTTTAGTAATTCATTAATATTTTTATCAGCTGTAAGAAGGGTTATATCAAAACTAGTTATATCTTTTTTAATAATATTGATAAGTGTCTTTCCAATAGACCCTGTTGATCCTAATATGGTAATTTTTTTCTTCATTATCAAAAATGATTTAGTAACAAATAACCAATTGGTATAGCGAAAATAATACCATCAATTCTGTCAAGCACTCCCCCATGTCCGGGTAATAAGTCACTTGTATTTTTAACATTAGCTTTACGCTTCATGAGTGAAATAAATAAGTCACCAAGTTGTGTTGTTAATGAAATAATAAAAGTTATTATAAATAGAGAAAAATTTTCATTATTTAATATCGGATAATTAAAAAAAGGGATTAACATAAGTGAAAATATAAAAGAGCCAATAGAGCCTGATATTGTTTTTTTGGGACTAATTTTTGTTAATTTTCTACCTTTAAAAAATTTTCCAAATACTAAACCACCAATATCTGAAAAAATTGACACTAAAATTGAATATAAAAAAAATATTTTTAAATCAGGTTTATTCGCTACAATATAAAGTATGCCAAAAACAAGTAGTGATAAATATATCATTGAAAAAGTTTTAAACGAAGTTCTTAATATTTTATTTTTATGATAAATTTTAGAAATTAATCCATAAAATTCTATCCATGAAATCAGTGCAATAATTATCAGAGAAATAATCAAAATATAGGAGTAAAAATACATAAGTGTTAAAAGAGTAAATAAAATTAAAGATGTAATTATTCTTTTTTTTAATTCTAAATTCATTCAATTCCACCATAATTTTTTTTAACAGCTCTATATTTATTGATTATTCTTTTGTAATCTTTTTTTTTAAATTCAGGCCAAAGTTTTTTTTCAAAAAAAATTTCTGTATATGCTGATTGCCATAATAAAAAATTACTTAATCTTTTAGTGTTACCTGTTCTAATAAGTAAATCAGGATTTGGTATGCCTTTTGTATATAAATTTTTTTCTATATTAATTTTAGTAAACTTTTGTTTATTTCTACTTACTGCTTTGACAGCATGTAAAATCTCTTCTTTAGATCCATAGTTTAATGCTAAATTAATTTGTAACTTTTTATTTTTAAAAGTTTTTTTTTCTGTATTGGATAATACCTTTTGTAACTTAGGTGAAAATTTACTCTTGTTACCTAAAATCTTTAATTTTATTTGATTGGATATTAAGTTATCAATTTTTTTTAAAAGAAAATTTTCTAGTAATGAAAACAAAAAAGATACTTCTTTTTTTGGTCTTTTCCAATTATCTGTAGAAAATGTATAAAGTGTCAAATATTTAATCTTATAGCGGACAGTTTCTTCAATAATTTGTTCTACTGTATCTAAGCCAGCTCTATGACCAGAGTTTCTTCCACTATTATTTTTAAGACCCCATCTTCCGTTTCCATCCATAATAATGGCAACATGTTTAATTGGGTTCATATGGTCATTATTTCTTTTTCTTTAGCTTCTACTTTTTGATCTATTATTTTAATATGTTCATCAGTAAATGTCTGTACTTTTTTTTCATTTTTTTTCTCTTCATCTTCGCTAATTTCTTTATCTTTAACTAAATTTTTTAAATCATCATTAGCTTCTCTTCTAATATTTCTGATTGAAATTTTACACTTTTCTCCCATGGATTTAATTAATTTTTTAATCTCTGTTCTTCTTTCTTCATTTAAATCTGGAACAGGCAATCTAACTAATTGACCATCTATTTGTGGGTTTAAACCAAGTTCAGATTTTTTAATAGCTGCATCAACCAATGGTACATTATTAAGATCCCAAACTTGGATATTGATTGTTCGTGCATCGGGTGTTGTTATACTGGAAACTTGGTTTAATGGCATAGCTTGTCCATAAACATCAACTTTAACCAGATCAAGCATTGCTGCATTTGCCCTGCCAGTTCTTAGTGATGTTAATTCTTTTGAGAAAACCTCAATGGTCTTATCCATCTTCTGGCTGTATGTTTTATCGTTAAACATCTATTCACCTATTTTAATTCTATAGAAATCATTAATCCTTAAGTCCGAGATATTAAGTTCTTTTACAATGTCTTGCACTTTCTTTTTAGGCTCCATCACCCAAGCCTGAGTTAATAGTGCATTATCATCTTTAAACTTATTCATTTTACCTAGACTAATTTTTTGAACTATCTCCTCTGGTTTTCCTGAATTTTTAAGCTCTTCTGCAACTAGATCTTGTTCTTTTTTAAGAACATCTTTGTCAATTAAATCTGAACTTAAAGCTAGTGGGTTTGATGCAGCTATATGCATTGAAAGCTGTTTACCAAATACTTTAACAGTTTCACTATCATCAGATGTTTTAAGGGATGCTATAACTGATAATTTAGATAAATTATCTTTAACTATAGTGTGCAAATAGTTAAAATTTTTTGTTCCTGACTTATTAAATGTTTTTGTTTTGCCAACTGTTATTTTTTCACCCATTTTTGCTATCAATGAAACAAGGTTGTCTTCAACAGATTTACCGTTTGACATGTTAGATTTATTTAATTTATCTAGATTGGAATCGTTTTTGTTATTTAAGTCACTTAATTCTTTTGCAAACAAAACAAAGTCATCATTTTTTGCAACAAAATCAGTCTCACAATTGAGTTCTAAAACAGAAATCTTATTTTCATCTCCAGAAGTTGCTATTACACCTTCTTTTGCATCTCTAGACATTTTTTTAGATGCTTTAGAAATTCCTTTAACTCTTAAAATTTCTACTGCTTTATCTAGATCTCCTCCAGATTCTTTAACTGCTAAATTACAATCCTTGAAACCTGCACCCGTTGCTTCTCTTAGTTGTTTTACTTTATCTATATCACTCATGTTAGTTCATTTTTTCTTTTTTTTTCTTTGTAAATTTAGCATCTAATTTTTCTCTATCTAATTCCTGAACGGTCTTAGTAGACTTTTCTTTTTTTTTAACATCATCCGCCTCAGGTTTTTCTTCTACTTTAGATGGTGCTGCTTTTTTTGCATTTTCAATTGTTTCTTTTACTAAATTACAATATAGGTCAATTGCTCTTCTAGCATCATCATTACCAGGAATGGGATAATCAATTCCATCAGGGTTTGAGTTGCTATCTAAAATTGCACAAATTGGAATTCCCAATTTTACTGACTCTTGAATCGCTAGAGACTCATAGTTTGTATCAATAATGAAGACTAGATCAGGAATTTTTTTCATTTCTGCTATTCCACCTAAAGCTCTTTCTAGTTTATCCTTTTTAACACTCATTTTCAAAAGTTCTTTTTTTGTAAAGCCTCTATTTTCAGCTACCAAATCAGCTTCATACTTTTTCATCTTTTTAATAGAGCCAGAAATTGTTCCCCAATTAGTTAACATTCCACCTAACCATCTGTAATTAACAAAAAATTGCCCAGTTTCCTTCGCTACCTCTGCAATAGCTTCTGATGCTTGTTTTTTGGTCGATACAAAAAGTATCTTGCCATTATTAGCAATTGTATTGTAGACTTTTTCCAAAGCTACATTTGTTAATTCTAATGTTTGAGTTAAATCAATAATGTGAATTGAATCTCTTTTTCCAAAAATGTATTTTTTCATTTTTGGGTTCCATCTTAAGGTCTTATGACCTAAATGAACGCCTGCTTCTAATAATTGTTGGATAGTTAGACTTGGTATTTTCATATTTATTCCCGGTTGAGCCACCACAGTAATTTCCATTTAAGGACCGGAGGTATAAAACCACAAACTGTGTGCGTGTTAATTTAATTTAAGAGTTATTTACAAATTTTTTGAAAAACAAACAAGTCTTTTTTATTGAATAAGTGTAGAAATATCATCATTTCTTATGATATTTATTGCTTTTCTATCAATAAGTCTTTTATTTTTAAGTTTTAAACTAATATCGTTATTTTTATCAACTATGTTAATTTTAACCTCTGTAGCACCCTCTTCTTTTGTTAAGTCAGCTATTTTAACGAGATCTTCAACAGACTTAATGTTGAATATAATTTCATTAACTGGTTTATTAAAGAGTTCCTTAAGAGAAGCTATTTTTTGAACATTTATTCTTTTTACTCTACTCTCGTCATTAGAAATTGTTTTGATTAAAGTTATAATTAAAGAGTTGCCTTCTATAAGATTTTCTCTGTTTGCTTCTAAAATATCAGAGAAAATAAAAAGCTCAAAAACACTAGTTAAGTCTGTAAATTTTATAACACCATATGAATTACCTCTAGCTGTTTTTCTTTCTGTGATTTTTAAAAGTGTGGCTGCAATATTTGCATTTTTTAGGTCATCATCAGTATTAAACTTAACGTAGTCCACTATCTTATAATCGTCAAAAATTTCTTTAAACTGATTTAATGGGTGATCTGATATAAAAAAACCTACAGCCTCAAACTCTCTTGAAAGTCTATCTTCAAATTTCCAATCCTCTATATTCAAAACTATTTTGTTGTCTTGCTCTTCATCAGAACTAAAAAGATCAATTTGATTTGCTACTTTGTTTTCATAAATATTTTTGGTCTTTAAAATAAAATTAGGAATTGAATTATACAATGCTTGTCTATTACCATCTATATTATCGAATGCACCTGCTTTTACCAAGCCCTCTAACTGAAGTTTGTTAATATCCTTAGGATTAATCCTATTTAAAAAATCATTTATTGATTTAAATACACCATTTTCTTTTCTTTCTTTAACTACGTTCGATATAGCTTCATATCCAACACTCTTAATTCCACCTAATGCATAATAAAAATTATCTTCATCAAACTGAAAATCTGCAAAACATCTATTAATATCTGGTCTTACAACATTAATATTAATTCTCTTAAGTTCTTCATAAAATTCACCTAATTTGTTTTGATTAGATATATCCATTGTCATTGATGCTGCAAAAAACTCTTTAGGATAATATGTCTTTAAAAATGCAGTTTGGTATGAAATGATTGCATAAGCTGCTGCGTGGCTTTTGTTAAAACCGTATTCAGCAAATGGTTCAATTTTTAAAAAAATACTTGCTGCTACATCTTTATTAATACCATTTTTCAGTGCTCCAGAAATAAAACCTTGTTTTTGTTTTTCTAATTCAGCTCTTTTCTTTTTACCCATTGCTCTTCTTAATATATCTGCTTCACCAGCTGTAAATCCTGAAAGTTTTTGCGCAATTTGCATTACTTGCTCTTGGTAAATAATGACGCCATAAGTTGGTTTAAGGATATCTTCTAATAATGGATGTAAATAATCTGGGGTTTGTCGATTATGTTTACAATCATTATATACAGGTATGTTACTCATTGGGCCTGGTCGATAAAGTGCAACCAATGCAATAATATCCTCAATATGGTTGGGTTTCATCTGTATTAATGCTTCACGCATCCCGGCACTCTCCACTTGAAACAAACCAACAGTGTTACCAGATGACAAAAGTTCAAAAACTTTTTTATCTTCAAAAGATATATTTTCAATTTGAAAATCATTAATTCTTCTATTAATTAATTTTTGAGTTCTGCTAATTACGGTTAAAGTTTTTAAGCCTAAGAAATCAAATTTAATTAATCCAGCATTTTCTGCAGAATACATGTCAAATTGCGTGGATGGTAATAATAAATCTGCTGAAGCATCTTTGTATAAAGGTACTATTTCTGTTAATTTTCTATCCGCTATTACAACACCCGCTGCATGAGTTGCAACATTTCTATTTAATCCTTCCAGTTTCAAAGAAAGATCAGTTAATTTTTTAACACGCGGATCCTCTTTAACTAATTTTTGAAGTCGTGGCTCACTATTAATACATTCAATTAAACTTTGAGGTCTAGAAGGTTCAAATGGTATCATTTTAGAAATACTATCAACAAAACCATAAGGTAACCCTAAAACTCTACCGACATCTCTGATGACCATTCTTGCTTTTAATTTTCCAAATGTAATTATGTGAGCAACACTGTTTTCATATTTTGTTGTTAAATATTTAAATACAAGATCTCTTTTTTCCTCACAAAAATCGATATCAAAATCTGGCATTGACACACGGTCAGGATTTAAAAATCTTTCAAAAATTAAATTAAATTTTATTGGATCAACATCTGTAATTGATAAACACCACGCAACTAGCGAGCCTGCTCCAGAGCCTCTACCAGGACCAACAGGAATATCATTATTCTTAGCCCATTTAATGTAATCAGAGACGATTAAAAAATAACTAGGGTATTTCATTTCAATGATTATTTTTAACTCATGATCAAGTCTATCTTTATACTTTAAAAATTTTTCGTTATTATCTATATTCTTTTCCTCGATATTAAATACTTTTAAAAATTTTTCTTTTAATCCTTCAAATGAATCTTTTTTGAGTATTTCGTCTGCACTTATTCCTTTTTCAGAACTAATATTTGGTAGTATTGGTTTGGAAAATTGCGGTCTAAAATTACACCTGAATGGTAGATTAAAATTATTCTCTAAAGCTTCAGGGAGATCAGAAAATAATTCAGACATTTCATTGTGAGATTTAAAATAGTGTTGATCGCTATATTTAATTCTATTTTTTTCATTAATATATGTTTTTGATCCAATGCAAGTTAGGGCATCATGCGCTTCATGCATATCTGGTGTTAAATAAAAAACTTCATTTGTTGCTATAATTGGAATTTTTATTTTAAATGACTGTTCTAAATTAAATTTTTCAAATGCAATTTCATTTTGATCACCATGTCTTTGAATTTCTAAATAAAAACTATCATTAAATTTTAATAATAAATTTTTATATAATTTGATAACCTCATGCAAGCGTCCTTTCTCAAATAGTTTACCAAATAGACCATGAATTGTTCCTGATAGAAGCAGCACCCCTTCTGTATCAGCTAAAAGTTCTTTAATATCTAAATGTGGGTCAGAAAGGGCATCATTTTCTAAATATGACCTGGAAGATAATTCAATAATTCGCTTGTATCCTTTTTCATTAAGGGCAATTAAAGGCAGTAAACCTGTGGTGTCTTCAAATTTAAAATGAATCTGAGTACCAATAATTGGCTGTGTTCCAACTTTAGATATATTTTCCGCAAACTCTAATGCGCCACATAAATTAGATGTATCAGAGAGACCTAAGCAGGCTATTTTGTTTTCCTTACAAAAATCTTTTAAATTATCAATCTTAATTGCACCTTCACAAATTGAATATTGTGTATGAATTTTTAGATGATTAAAGTTTTGACTGTTTGTTTCTGACATTGATAGTTTT
>Ga0307986_10001758_pt1 | contig 15696 bp, 10 predicted proteins | sample EllFjometageno82_FD_203170 | JGI IMG/M metagenome (GOLD analysis project Ga0307986, IMG submission 203170) | Marine microbial communities from Ellis Fjord, Antarctic Ocean - #82 | ecosystem: Environmental > Aquatic > Marine > Unclassified | place: Southern Ocean | collected 2014-10-09
GATTGTAATACCAAACGAGATTGAGGTACTTATTTCTAATAATGGAAAAGATTTTACTAAATATGATAAAAAATATTTTGACTCAAATCCAATGCATGAAGGTAAGTTTAAAAAGGATTTTAAATTCAATAAAAAACATAATGCTAGATTTATTAAATTAATTGCAAGAAACTTTGGAAAATTACCTAAAAACCATCCTGCAGCAGGATCGGACTGCTGGATATTTATTGATGAATTAATAATAAAATGAAAAAACTAAACTTACTAATTGCACTAACTATTATAGCTTGTTCATGTAATGATATTATGCAGAATTCAGATTATGTAAATACTTTTATAGGAACAGGAGGACACGGACACACTTATCCTGGAGCATCACTTCCTTTTGGCATGATGCAACTAAGTCCAGATACTAGACTAGACGGTTGGGACGGCTGTGGAGGTTATCATTTTTCAGATTCAATTATTTATGGTTTTTCTCATACTCATTTAAGTGGAACTGGAATTTCAGATTATGGAGATGTCCTTTTGATGCCTACAAGAGGAAAGATTCAGCTTACTAATGGAGTGAAAGAATCTCATGGATCAAAAAAAGCAATTAATCAATTAGGCTATGGATCTAAATTTTCTCACTCTAACGAAACATCTAGCCCTGGATATTACCAAGTATTTCTGGAAGACTATAGTATTAATGTTGAACTCACAACAAGTATCAGAAGCGGGATCCATAAATATACGTTTAATTCAAAAGATTCAGCAAATCTTATTTTAGATCTACAACATCGAGATAAGCTATTAAATTATAAGATTAATATTATAGATAGTTTAACAATATCAGGATTTAGATATTCAAGTGAGTGGGCAAGAGAGCAAAGAATTCATTTTATAATAAAACTTTCTCACCCTTTCAAAAAATATATTCTTAGTGATGACGAAAATGTTTTAGGACTTAGCTTTGGCAAAATAGAAGAACCCTTAATTACAAAAGTTGCGATCTCTTCAGTTGATAGTTTAGGTGCGTTAGAAAACCTTGAAGAAATAAAAGAGTTGAATTTCAATCAGTGTAAAAATAATGCTCGAAAAATCTGGGATAATCAACTAAAAAAAATAGAAATAAATACAAAATCAGAACAGAAAAAAGAGATATTTTATACAGCTCTTTATCATTCATTTCTTGCACCAAATACTTATAATGACATTAATGGAAACTATAATGGCATGGATTTAAAAAAACATAATTCTTCAGATAAACATTATACTGTATTTTCTTTATGGGATACATTTCGAGCAACTCATCCTCTTTTTACAATTTTAGAAACCAATAGAACAAATGAGTTTATAAGAACTCTTTTACGACAATATAAAGACGGAGGAAAGTTGCCTATTTGGGAATTAGCTGCAAATTATACAGACTGCATGATTGGCTACCATGCAATTCCTGTTATTGTAGATGCTTATATGAAAGGAATTAGAGATTATGATGTTAATCTAGCACTTGAAGCAATGATAAAATCTGCAGAAAGTAATACTCATGGGTTAAAAGCTTATAAAGAAAATGGATATATTAAGGCAAGTGATGAACCTGAATCAGTATCAAAAAATTTAGAATATGCTTATGATGATTGGTGTATTGCAATTATGGCAGATTCTCTTGGGGAAAAAGAGATTGCACAAAAATTCTATGAAAGAGCACAGTACTATAAAAATTTATATGATCCAAACACTGGTTTTTTTAGAGGAAAAAATGAATATTCATGGTTTGGACCATTTAAACCAGAAGAAGTAAATTTTAACTATACTGAAGCAAATGCATGGCAATATTCTCTTTTTGTTCCTCAAGATATTTCTGGACATATTCGGCTAAAAGGAGGAAATAAACTTTATGAGAAACATCTAGATGAAATGTTTGAATCTAGCAGTATAACCTCAGGTCGGCATCAGCCAGATGTTACTGGTTTAATTGGTCAGTATGCTCACGGTAATGAGCCAAGTCACCACATGGCATATTTATATAACTATATAGGTAAGCCTTCTAAAACTCAGAAATATGCTGCAAAAATAATGAATGAACAATATTCTAATCTTCCAGATGGATTATCTGGAAATGAAGATTGTGGTCAAATGTCATCTTGGTATGTTTTAAGTAGTTTAGGTTTTTATCCAGTTACTCCAGGACTTGATTATTATACAATTGGAACTCCAATGTTTGATAATGCGATAATTAATTTAGAAAACGGTAATAAGTTTGAAATAACGACTTTAAACTTAAGTGATAATAATATTTACATACAAAGTGCCTCATTAAACGGAAAAGAATTTAATACAAGTTATTTAACTCATCAAACTATTTTGGATGGAGGGAAAATAACATTTGTAATGGGAGGAAAAGCAAGTAATTGGGGTGAGAGTGAAATACCTATTTCTAAAATAGAAAAAAATATTATTATACCAGTTCCTTTCTTTATTGCTGAGAGCCAAACCTTTACTGAAAAAATTTCTATTTCTATCTCTACAGTTGATAGTTCCAAAATATTCTTCTCTATAAATGAATCTGTGTTTAAAGAATATACTAATCCCATTTTAATACAAAAAGATGCTTTAATTACCACTTATTCTACAAAAAATAACAAAAAGAGCAAAAAAGTAGCTAGTAAGTACTTTAAAATTGATAACAGTAAAAGCATAACAATTAATAGTAAATACGCTAATCAATATGCAGCTGCAGGAGATAAAACTCTTATTGATCAATTAAGAGGAGGTTCAAATTACCGCACAGGAAATTGGCAAGGCTATAGAGAAGATTTAAAACTTGTAGTTGATCTAAATAAAATTAAACAAATTAAATCTATATCTTTGGGATGTCATCAAGATGTGCGATCATGGATTTTTTATCCCAAAAAGGTTAAATACTGGACGTCTTTAGATGGTGAAAAATATAATTATTTAGGCGAAATAAAAAACAATTTCCCTGACAGTATAGAAGGTAGTTTTCATGAGGAATTTCTTCTAAAATTTAAAACAATTAATGCAAGGTATATAAAGATAAAAGCAGAGAATTATGGCATATGTCCAGAATGGCATCTAGGTGCGGGGGGCAAGACATGGTTATTTGTTGATGAATTAACTATTAAATAAAAAAATGAGCGACAATAAAAATTATAAACAAGCACTACTTACTTTAGTTACCGTATTCTTTTTTTGGGGATTTATAGCTGCAAGTAATGGAGTTTTTATTCCTTTTTGCAAGACATATTTTAGTCTTGATCAATTTCAAAGTCAACTAATAGATTTTGCATTTTATGGAGCATATTATATTGGTGCTTTATTTCTATTTATATTCTCAAGTATTAGAAATACTGATATTTTGAACTCTTGGGGATTTAAAAGTAGTATTGTAAAGGGATTACTTCTTTCAGCGCTTGGAGCTTGTGCTATGGTGGTTGCCGTAAATGGGGCTTCACCCGGAGATTCTTCTGCATTTACATATATCCTTGGCGCACTTTTTATTGTTGGATTAGGTTTTTCATTACAGCAGACTGCAGCAAACCCATTTGCTATTTCATTAGGAGATCCTGAGAAAGGCGCTCATCGATTAAATCTAGCAGGAGGAGTTAATTCATTTGGAACAGCTATTGGGCCTATTGTTGTTTCCTTAGCTCTTTTCGGTACAGCAGCCAGTGCTAATATTGACTTGGCTGCAGAGATAGCTAATCAAAGTATTACTCTTACTGTTGTTCAGTATCTATATATAGCTGTTGGAATACTTTTTCTAGCAGCTGCAGGATTATTTTATTTTTCAAAAAAACTTCCTGATGGAAAGCAAGATGCTAGTTTTTTAGGGGCATCTAAAGCCATGACTGCCCTAATATCAATTACAATATTATTAATTTTAATTTTTTATCAAGTCTTTAATCAATATGTTGGGTTAGGTGAGGGAGAAAAGTTAAGCGTTGAATCAGATTCTCTAATTCTTAATTTATCTTTATTTGGATTAGCGGTTGTAGTTGGAGGGTTACTAATTTCAAATTTACTAGCAAGAAGAAAACCTGAGGGCTGGGGAGCAATGCAATATCCACAATTAGTATTAGGAATGCTAGCAATATTTACTTATGTAGGTGTAGAGGTCTCTATACAAAGTAATCTTGGTGAATTATTAAAAACTAATCCTTTTGGAGCACTTAATGACACTCAAATTGCCCCTTATATTTCTATGTATTGGGGCGGATTAATGATTGGAAGATGGACTGGTGCTATTAGTGTATTTAATCCATCAAATTCATTAAAAAAATGGTTATATATTATTGTACCATATGTAGCATTTGGAGTAGTTTTATCTGTTAATGCAATTTCAGGATTTGAAGTAAAACATTTATTTGCATTTGCTATATGTGTTGCAATTCAGATTGGAGGATTCTTTATAGGTAAAGACAAACCAGCGCTAACACTAAAAACATTTGGTCTTCTTGGTGTATTAGCTATGTTACTTGGATTATTTACTACTGGAACTGTAGCAATATTTGCATTTTTAAGTGGTGGGTTATTTTGTTCCATAATGTGGCCTTCAATATTTGCACTAAGTATTAAAGGTCTTGGAAAATTCACATCACAAGGGTCAGCATTTCTAGTTATGATGATTCTTGGTGGGGCTATTATCCCGCCAATTCAAGGAAAACTAGCTGATATGATTGGTATACATGAATCTTATTGGGTGACAGTATTTTGTTTCCTTTATCTAATGTATTTTGCTCAAAAAGTTGAAAGAATATTTAAAAAAGCATAATCAATTACTACATAATAATCTTTAGAAATACTATGAATTTATTTAATCATAATAGTTTTTTGAGCCTTACCTAGCGGAGTTAATACATTAACAGAGTAAAGGCCAATCTTAAGTTTTGATACATTAACTTTTACTATTTTTTGGTTATTTATCTCTTCGCTTACAATAATCCTTCCTAAATAATCTGTTATTTGATATGAGGATATTGTTGTAGCATCTACAAATAGATTCAAGTGATCTTTACTCGGATTAGGATAAGTCATAAATCCTGTATTTAACAACTCTTGAGTTGATGATGGTATGCAAGCAGATGGATCATAAGACATATTTGAAAAATCAACAAAACAAACATAATCAATACTGTCAACAAATGGGTTTCTGTTATTTTGAACAGAGTAAATAAAGTCATTTCTTGCAATCTCCCAATTATCTGGAGGGTCTTGAAAATGCCAGTTTTTCAAAATCATTTGATCTTGATTACTTGGAAGAGCCCAACTATTTCCGTTAATTGATGTATAACAAATTGCTTCGTACATAATAGCTCTTGCTGCATCTCCTTTATGTTCGTCTCTAGGTTCAAAAACTACTTGTCCATTAGAATTTGTTCCAGATTTACACCCTAAAAAAGAAGTTGTCACATTTACAACTTCTCCTAAAGGATTATTACTTCTTAAAATATTAGCAGAGTTTAAGTTTGATGGAAATAGGTGATGAAAGTCACTATATTCTGGTAAGTTTTGAGCTGGATTTGTTGGCATCCAACTATGACAATAAGTATGCTCGCGACTATAGCCAGTTGCAGAAAAATCAAACGGCTCACTATAGATCTTATTTTCACCACTATAAACACAAGTAACCACCCTTCTATCTAATGTTGTGTCTCTAGATTCAAAAAAAGCAATCATTAAATCATCATAGTAGCTATAATACTGCATTTGATGAGGATTAGTTAAAGCATGTAAATCATTCATAAATGAAGGAAATGAAGTGTTTATATTATTATAGTATGATATAGGCATCATTGAGCTAGGTGTGATAATATCGCCAGTCAAAAGAGAGTTTGTGAGATAATTTCTAAAACTATTTGGACCATTATAACTGAAAATAGCGAAATAATAATCTGTTCCAGCTACAATATTATTTGGAGATAGAGATGTAGTGTTACTACTAAATACAACTTGAGCATCACCAATAACATCACCTCTTTGATAAACCGATCCGTCTAAGGGTAACGCAGTAATAGCTGAACCTTTCTTTCTTAAAACCAAATAACCATCAACTGAATCTGTAGGGCTAAAAGAGGCGTTTATGCTGTATGTTGTAATATTTGAAAAAGTCAAATTTGTTGCTTGTTGTAATGGCTCAGAAGCTAAAGCTCCCCCAATTCCATATAAATTAATAATATAATTAGGCTCATCTAAATCATTACTAGCAATATTTAAAACTGCTAATCTTGTTCCAGCTGAAGAAGGAGTGAAATTTAATATTAAGTTTCCTGAATCAGCAGCAGCTATATTTGTAGGAAATGAAACTATAGAAAAATCAGCTGAATTTGTTCCGGAAAGTGTAGCAGAGGTAATATTCAACGTATCTAGGGTCCCAAGATTTTCAATTAAAAATGTTGTTGTATTTAACATTGATACTGCAGAGTTAGTAATATAAGTACTACCAGAAACTATTGGTGAATTTGCTTGTTTTACATTAATTTCCTGTACAGGCGTAGCTGCTCCAATATTAATACTGACATCATCTAAACCAATGTTTCCAGATACTTTATTTGTATATATAAAGCGTATAAACCTTGTTGCTGATTGTGGAGTATCTGTGAACATTGTATAACTTGCATTTGGTGGCGAACTGTGAGTATTTAAAGTTGTCCAAACAGAACCTAAATCAGATTCTTCAATAGTAAAAGTTCCTCCAGAGAAACCATTACCTGTAAGATAATAAGTCAAATCTCCTGGATTACTATTAATATTAATCATTAAATAATCTCCTGTTCCATCAAATTTCATTGCTGGAGGAGTATTACCTGAAGCGGTATAAAAATTAGTTCCTGACTCAGTCCATCCAGTAGGTAGATTAACTGTTGGAAAACTCCACGCTGTTGGCAGGATAGCTTGAGAGTATAGAGATATTGTAAAAAAGGTAAGAACTCCTATTAATATTATTTTTTTCATTTCTTTTCTTTATTTTTAATTAAAACCTAAATCTTGCTGAGATGTTTAGCCTTCTTCCTAATCCAAAAAATACGCTAGCAGATTTAGCATCAAAATCATAACTTGGATTTGTAGCATATCCATCATTATTATTCGCATCTGATATATACATCTTGTCAAACAAATTAAGTACACTTAACTTAATGTCTAGATTATATCTTTGTGATAATTTAAACTTGTAACCACAATGCATATCTATTATCGTATAAGAAGGGATTATCCAACTCTCTCTTCCGGCATTCTCACCATTTAATGTTGCGGCATCAAAATCAGAATAATAGTCTGCAAAATAAGTCCCTCTTAATTTTATATAAGACTTATAAGTGGGTTCGTATCTTAAACTTAAACCGTACTGTGTCTGAGCAGCATCACCAACATGAACACCATTTGCACTATAAACAAGAGTATCTAAATCAAAATTGCCTAATTCAAATGAAGGTGCATTATTATAATTATCTAAAATAATGGCTTCTCCTCCTGAAGTCCATTTCCAATCCCCTAAAGAGAGAAGGCCTTCTATACTTATTTTTTGATTCATCTTATATGAGCAATCTAACTCTATTCCTTTATGTAAAGCATTCATAGGTACAACATCTGAATACCTTGTACCTCCAATAGTTTTAGCAATATTTGCAGGTTTATTTTTCCAAATTGTATAATAAGCATTTAAATTTACTGAAAAGAAAGTTGATCGAAAAGAATACCCTCCCTCAACTGCCTTAACTTTTTCATTTCTAATATACTGCTGTAAAGTGTTACTCTGAGTGTATATATTACTAAATTTTGGAGCTTTTGAAATATACCCAGTATTAAAAAATATATTGTTGTATTCATCTAGATTTAGATTGGCGCCAGTCTTAATAGTATATCCTTTTATGTATTTCCAATCAGTTGAAGCGTATTGTGTTTCTGCAGAATTTATAGTGTAGTCTACTCCGTCAATAGTCAAGGTATCTAAAACTATTTCACCAAAATAAGAATAAGTACCTAAAGCATCTCTAATTATAGTATCTGCTAATACTAAATCTTTTTTACGAAAATAATCGATGCGCTGGTATGCTGAATTAGATCCAGATATATTCAAAAAAGCACTTAGTATTCCATTACTATACTCAGCTTGGGAGAACAAGCCACTCCACTTAACAATACCTTCATTATGATATCCAATTATATCCCCTTCTCTTTTGACTGATGATAATTGTGTAGCATCATCATTTACAACTGTATAATCTCCACCAAGCAAATCATAAACCTCACCATAGTGCTGCCCCTTATAATACCTTAAATCTAAACCCCCAGAAAGAGAAACCTCTTCATTTAATTGATAATTTAAAGTTGAAAGACCTCCGTACCAAAAATGATTATTAATTGAACTTTTTAAATAATTTTGGGCTTTATGTTCAGTATCAGAGATTATAGGATCAAGACTAAATGGCCCTAAATTACTGTTATATGCACTTTGCAAATCAACTTGTCCATCAATGTTACCTATATTTTCTGTTTTGGTTCCTCCCCCATTACCAATAGATGCATAAAGTATATTAGACACGTAAAAATTATCATTAACAGTCCAAAAATCTCTTAAAGAAAATTGTGGCTTATGATAATAATTCTGTCTAGTGTTAAGAGTTTCTCTATTGTGAATTGTATCACCATTCACATCTAATGTCCATCTATCTAAATCACCCCAATATTTATTGTATTTAGTTCCTTTATTTACAATGCGATTAGAAAAATCTGAATCATCTCCTAATGAACGAGCAAAAGTCGTGTCATAAGTTGCTAAATCACTTTTATATGCTCTTTGTCCATGTTTCTGTGGCGCTCCCATTGCTGATAAACTAATAATGTGCTTACCTATTTCTTTCTGAATTTTAGCGTAATAAAAGAATCCCTCACTAAAGGTTTGATCAACAAAGCCATTTCCATTTTTATACGAAGTAGCTAATGTATAACCCCAACCATTATCTAACATACCAGAGTTATATCCTAATGAAGTTCGTAATTTACCAAAAGATCCGATAGATTGCTTAATAGTTCCTCCCTTCTTATTTCCGGCGCCCTTTGTTAAAATATTCATAGTCCCTCCAACAGATGGAATAGCAATTTTTGAAGCCCCCAAACCTCTTTGAACCTGAATATTGTAAGTTACAGCATCTAAGCCAAACCAGTTGGACCAATACACCCAGCCATTTTCCATGTCATTTACTGGAATACCATCAATCATTACGGCTACATTTCTTTGATTAAAACCTCTAATTGTAATTCTTGCATCGCCATCACCACCTCCAGTTTGAGTTGCATATACCCCAGGAGTTGAGTTAAGTATCATAGGAATATCTTGGGCAGCCAGTTCCTCACTTATTTTTTTCATAGGAATCGTTGAAAAAGCAACTGGAGTTTCTCTATCTATAGCAATATCAGCAACTACTTGAACTTCATTTAATAGTATTGTTTTTAATTTGAAATCTAGTATTTGTGTCTCTTTGTTAACTAATAATATTTTACTTATAGCCTTATAACCCACATAAGAAACTTGTATTTTCCTCTCACCTTTCGGAACTGACAATGAAAAAAATCCCTCAAGATCAGTAGCTGTACCCATTCCTTTACCGTATAATATAGTAGCACCAATTAAAGGCTCTCCACTTATGGCGTCAGTTACTTTTCCAGTTAAAGTAGTTTGAGCTTTTAGTTGAAAAACAGAACATAAAATTAAAAATAAAAAAAAATATTTTTTCATATATATTAGCAGTGAATGCTAATTATCAATTAATATAATGATGATTAAAATTACTTATCTACTTAATAATTATTTTATTTTCTATCACTTCTCCATTACTCAAATTAATAAGCGTAATATATGTGCCAATTGAAAACTTTGTTGTATTAATTTTTTTTGAATTTGTAGTTAATACTTTTTCTCCCAAAACATTAAAAATTTCAATATTTTTAATTTTAGTATTGGCTATTATCGTGATTTCCTCTCCGATATTAGCAGGGTTTGGATATATGACATAAGAAGATTCTGTAATATTGTTAAGTCCCACTGAACCATCAATACAATCACATGTATGAGACCCTAAATTACTCCAGGTTCCAACAACTAATGAATCCCATTCAACGCTAGGATTAAATAAATCAATTCCATTAGCATCTCCTAACAAAATAGTTCTCTTTCTGACTAAAGTGTGTTGAGCTGTCCACCATGAACCCATTTGAAAACCCGAAGCTGCATCATCAGTCCAAGCTCCAGAAGATGGTTGCTCACCAATCCTTCCAATTACATCGATAATACTAGCATCTTTTGATAAGACTATAGCATCGTCTCCATTCATATGCATTGGAGATGGATATGGTCCTGTAGACATATCTCCCAAACTATAAAGAGCCATATCACAATATCCAAATTGACCTGTTGTATCGGTATCTCCATTTGTTAATACAAAAGCATCACCTGATGCTAGCATACCCGTCAATGAAGTAACTCCTCCACCCGTACTATTAGTAGAACCATTAGAATAGCGTTCAACCTTGTAGATGCTTAGGTCAATAGTAGCTGAGGTTGGGTTATATATTTCTATTGCTTTATTTTGTCCATATCCCTCAACATATTCTGAGAAAAACAAGTCTGAACAATTTTGTGCTGACAAAAAAGAAATAGAAAAAAGTGATATAAAAACTAGTAAATATTTTTTCATAAGTATATTTTTAATTGAATGCTAATTTACAAAAAGATTAAGAGCTATTAAGAACAATTTTGAGAGTATAAATATGAAAATAATAAATGTTCATAAATTTTGTTCTTATATTTGAAGAAAAGTATAGAACGATGAAAATAAAATCATTAAAAGAATACAATAATCAAAAAGAAAAATTCACAAAAAACCCTCAAAAATTTTGGGAAGAAAAAGCTAATAAATTTGTTTGGAAAAAAAAGTGGGCAGAAGTTTTAGATTGGGATTTTAATGAGGCAAAAATCAAATGGTTTATTGGTGGAAAACTAAATATAACAGAAAATTGTTTAGATCGACATCTTCAAAAAAGAGGTAATCAAGTTGCTATAAAATGGATTGCTAATAATCCAAATGAAAAAAGTATTGATTTAACATATAAACAGCTTCATAAGCAAGTATGTAAGTTTTCTAATGTTTTAAAAAAACACGGTATTCGCAAAGGTGATAGAGTATGTCTTTATATGCCTATGGTATTAGAGCTATCAATTGCAGTTTTAGCATGTGCTCGAATTGGAGCAATTCACTCTGTTGTATTTGCTGGTTTTTCAGCAAAATCTTTATCTGACAGAATAAATGATGCAAAGTGCAATGCGCTGATAACTGCAGATGGTGGTTTTAGAGGTAATAAAATTACTCCTCTGAAAGATATTTCTGATGAAGCTATGCAATCAACACCCTCGATAAAAACTTGTATTGTCTTACAAAGAACAAAATCAAAAGTTACGATGAAAAGCAATCGGGATTATTGGTGGCATAATGAGATGAATGGCTCAGCTGAATATATAGATGCAGAAATAATGGATGCAGAAGACGAATTATTTATCTTATACACATCTGGGTCAACAGGTAAGCCAAAAGGAATAGTTCATTCAACTGCAGGATATATGATTTATAGTCAATATTCTTTTGAAAATGTATTTCAATATAGTGAAGGAGATATATATTGGTGTACAGCTGATATAGGCTGGATTACCGGGCACTCATATATTGTATATGGACCTCTTCTTTCTGGTGCGACATCTGTAATGTTTGAAGGCGTACCAACATATCCAGATTCTGGTAGGTTTTGGAAAATTGTTGAAGAAAATAAAGTTAATATTTTTTATACTGCACCAACAGCTATTAGAGCACTTGAAGCAAAAGGTTTAGATTTTGTAAAAAAATACGACCTTTCATCATTGAAAGTATTAGGTACTGTTGGCGAGCCTATTAATGAAGATGCTTGGAACTGGTATTCTAAAGAGATCGGAAATGGAAACTGCCCTATTGTAGACACGTGGTGGCAAACAGAGACAGGGGGAATTATGATATCTAATCTAGCAGGTATAACAAAAGAAAAACCAACTTTTGCAACACTACCTCTTCCTGGAATTCAAGCATGTATTGTTAATGATAATGGGGAGGAGCTAATAGCCAACAATATTGAAGGTAAATTATGTATAAAATATCCATGGCCATCAATGGCTAGAACAATATATGGCGATCATAAAAGGTTTATAGACACCTATTTTTCTACTTTTCCAGGATACTATTTTAGTGGAGATGGATGTTATAAAAATGAAGAAGGGATGTTTAGAATAACGGGAAGAGTAGATGATGTACTTATTGTATCAGGTCATAATTTAGGAACCGCAGAAATAGAAAGCGCAATTGATGAACACAAAAATATATGCGAAAGTGCTATAGTTGGTTATCCACATGATATAAAAGGAAATGGAATATGTGCGTTTATTATTTGTCATCAAATACCTTCAGACACATTAAAATTAAATAAAGAAATTAATAAGCTTATAGTCAAACATGTTGGTCCAATTGCTAAGCTTGATAAGATTCAGTATGTAGTAGGATTGCCAAAAACTAGATCAGGAAAAATCATGAGAAGAATATTAAGAAAAATTGCTAGTGGAGAAACAAAAAACCTTGGAGATACTAGTACCTTATTAGACCCATCTGTGGTGCAAAGTATAATTAAAGGATCTAACAATAGTAATTAAGATTAATTAAATTTGTAAATAATTAAAATCTATGACAAAGAATCTAGTAATTATTCCAACTTATAATGAGAAGGAGAACATTGAAAAAATAATTCTCAAAGTTTTTTCATTAGCAGAGCACTTTGATATCCTTATTGTTGATGATGGCTCTCCAGATGGAACTGCAAGTATTGTAAAAAACATACAAGTTAATTTTCCTGATAGTCTTTATATTGAAGAAAGAACTGGTAAATTAGGCTTAGGAACAGCATATATTCATGGGTTTAAATGGGCACTAAAAAATAATTATGATTATATTTTTGAAATGGATGCGGATTTTTCACACAACCCAGATGATTTAATTAAATTACTTGAAGCATGTTCTTTTTCAGATGGCGATGTATCAATTGGTTCAAGATACATAAATGGAGTTAATATTGTTAACTGGCCTATGAGCAGGCTTTTAATGTCATTTTTTGCATCTAAATATGTAAAAATAATAACCGGAATGCCTATACAAGATTCAACTGCTGGATTTAAATGTTATAAAAAAGAAGTATTGCAGAAGATAAATCTTGATAAGATTCAGTTTGTAGGTTATGCATTTCAAATCGAAATGAAATTTACTGCTTGGAAATATGGTTTCAAGATTATAGAAGTACCTGTAATATTTACAGACAGACAAGAGGGGAATTCTAAAATGAGTAGTGGGATATTTTTTGAAGCCTTTATAGGGGTCATTCAGATGAAGATTAAAAGCTATTTTAAAAATTGGAAATAAATAAGTGAGGCTAATTATAAAAAATGCTACAATTGTAAACGAAGGCAAATCATTTAAGTCAGATGTTTTAGTTGAAGATAGCTTAATAAAGAAGATTGATTTAAATATCAATTTATCTGCTGATAAGATAATTGATGCCCATGGCCTACATCTTATACCGGGATTGATCGATGATCAAGTTCATTTCAGAGAACCAGGATTAACGCATAAAGCAGATATTAATTCAGAAAGTAAAGCAGCAGTAGCTGGAGGGATAACTTCATTTATGGAAATGCCAAATACAATTCCTCAATCTCTAACACAGAAAATTTTAGAAGAAAAATTTAAGCTTGGAGATGAAAAATCACTAGCTAATTTTACTTTTTTTATGGGCGCTTCAAATAATAATTTAGATGAGGTGCTCAAAACTGACCCAAAAAATGTTGGTGCAATCAAAATCTTCATGGGTTCTTCAACTGGAGATATGCTTGTAGATGATAAAAATATATTAGATGAGATATTTAAAAAATCTTCATGTTTAATTGCTGTACATTGTGAAGATGAAAATATTATTAAAAAAAATATGCAAAACGCTATAGAAAAGTATGGTGAAAATATACCGATTGAAATGCATCCAAAAATTCGAAGTGAAGATGCGTGCTATAGCTCATCATCACTAGCAGTTAAATTAGCTAAAAAACACAATACTAGACTTCATGTTTTTCATTTATCAACAAAAAAAGAAATCTCACTTTTTAGTAATAGTATAAAACTAGAGAAAAAAAGAATAACCTCTGAAGTCTGTATTCACCATCTTTCTTTTAACTCAACGGACTATGCACAAAAAGGGACTTTTATAAAGTGGAACCCTGCTATTAAACAAAAATCAGATCAAGATGCTTTGTTTGAAGCAATGCTTGATGACACTATTGATGTTATAGCGACAGATCATGCTCCTCATACATATGATGAGAAAGATAATAAATATTTAAAAGCTCCATCGGGAGGGCCACTTGTTCAACATGCTTTAGGAGTTATGCTACGATTTGTAAAAAATAAAAAAATATCTATTGAAAAAGTTGTAGAGAAAATGTGTCACCATCCTGCTATTTGTTTTAATATTTATAAGAGAGGATTTATTAAAGAAAATTACTACGCAGATTTAGTACTAGTAGATCTGAATGAGGAATATCAAGTAACTAAAAAAAATATACTTTCAAAATGCAAATGGTCTCCCTTTGAGGGGGAAACTCTGCAAGGCAAAATCACACATACAATTATTAATGGACATATAGCCTATGAAGATGGCATCTTTGATGAAACAAAAAAAGGGATGAGGTTAGTTTTTGAAAGATAAATCCTAATAAAAATTAATCTTCTTTTGGAGCGCAGCAAGAATGATCTGCTAAACATATACCACCATCTTTACAGAGTAAATCTACAACTTTTACCTTCTCTACTTCATTCGAAATAGTGGTATTGTTCGGGTTACTATTACACGAGAGAAAAAATGTAAAGAATCCTATTAAAAAATAATTTTTCATTTTAATTTTATATTTAGTGAGTCTATTTGAAACTAAAAAAGGCACCTATAATTTATAGGTGCCTTTTTTTAATTAGCTAAAAATTAATGAGAATGTCCATCGTGAGATTCCTCCGTAACAGTATCTTCATTAACAACTTCTTGAGCAGCAGCAGCAGCAGCAGCAGGTGCAGCCTCTTCAACAGCTACATCAGCAGCAGCCTCTTCAGTACTTGCACCTCCACTACAAGCGCTAAAGACAAAAAGAAAACCAGCTACTATTAAATACATTAAATTTTTCATTATTTTTATTATTAAGATTAGGATTCAAATATAACTATTTAGAAAGACTATAATATATTTGCTAAATATTTGAATGACAAGTTATCAATAGCTATTTGTGTATTTCCTATCTTTAAATTAATTTTAACAAATGAAAAAAACTACTTTATTTTTACTGATTTTACTTGCATCATGCACAAGTAACGAAAAGGATAATCTGAAGAATATTATTCCAATAAGTAATTTTACTAAAATCATAAAAGAAATCCATTTAATTGAAGCTAATTATGAGTTAAATAAATTTAAAAATAAAGAACTTGCAAATAAAATTTTACAAAACAATTATGACTCAATATTTAAAAATAATTTGACAGATCATGATAGGTTTAAACTATCTTTAAAACATTACTCATTAAGTGATGA